>Ga0307945_1001456_pt1 | contig 18509 bp, 15 predicted proteins | sample OrgLakmetagen228_FD_201818 | JGI IMG/M metagenome (GOLD analysis project Ga0307945, IMG submission 201818) | Saline water microbial communities from Organic Lake, Antarctica - #228 | ecosystem: Environmental > Aquatic > Non-marine Saline and Alkaline > Saline | place: Antarctica: Organic Lake...
GTGCGTGCGTGCGTGCGTGCGTGCGTGCGTGCGTGCGTGCGTGCGTGCGTGCGTGCGTGCGTGCGTGCGTGTGTGTGTGCGTGTGTGTGTATGTGTGTGTGTGTGTGCGCGTGCGTATGTGTGCTTCACCTTTTTGTCGTAAGCCCACCCATCATTCACCCCGGCCAGGCCTCCTACTAATCCCACTAATCCCACGATTAAAAATGCGTGAATCCAATGACGCTTTGATTGCATCTTATTTAATTATATTTTCGGGGGGTGGCGCGAGTTTTGGACGGAGCCAGATGGCATCAGTGACTGTCCGGATAAATTCTATAAAACGATAATATGCATGGGCTGAGCACGATGCGGGTCTGGTTAATAACCAAATGCAGGTACTGTGGGAATATTGAAATAAAGATTCGAGAGTAAGCAATGGTTCTCATCAGGGAAGCGTACGGTTCAGGTAAGGTTCACTCTTTCTTTCCTGTGCTCGTGGACCCATCCGGCTCAGCAAACCCTCCTCTGACAGGAAGCAAGACGCATTCCCTGTATGCAGGGACAGATGATGAAGAAGTTGTTCTTTTGTCAGACAGGCCAGCGCCCACTCGCACTGCTACAGGTATTGATCTGGCTGACTCGCGCGCACGCGCGCGCATTCTGGAGTAACAAACAAGATGCACATCTGGTTTCATGTTGTTATTTCAATGTCCTCAGGAACCAATGGACCTGGAGCTGCCGTCAACACCGTACCAGCAAGAGGGACCTGTTCGACTGGAGGTGAACGCACATAATACACAAGATGCGCATATCACGGGACGAAGGCTACCATGACACGAAGTTCCAGACGCTCAATGCTTCACCTTCAAACAAGCTGTGAAACCTCCCTATATGTCATGGTAAGGCGAACAAAATAACAGGCACCAAAAAAAGACAAACCCGAAAAGTGACATCCATTTACACGAGGTGTGTGCACCTCCCCCCTTTCACCATCATCAGCAGCAGCAGGAGCAGCAGCAGTAGCTCTGACTTGAACGAGTTTGAAGAGCAAAAAAAAGGCAAGTCGTGGCCGCCAGCCAGGCTAGCTGCTCTACTTCACTTCTCCATAGCTTGCAATGAAGCCGCAGCAGCAGAGTGGCTGCAGCTGCGTCCTGTTGAGATTGGGAGAGCACTTGAACAGCATTTCCCTGGGACCTTTGGGGACACAGCATCAGTGAGCAGAGCACTAAAACAGGCCATGCCCAACGTGCCGGAGTATGAACTACCACTGCAGCTTTCGTTCGCCTCTCAGAAAATGAAGCAGGCCAGAGACACCGCCAGATCAAGTATGCAATAAGAAAGGGGATCATCCTTCGTCAAACAGGTTTTCAACAGGCAATTCAATGAGCTCAGATCAAGTGTTGTTCTTCTATGTGGGGCTTGCAGGGGACTGCTTTGAAGCCCAGCGGGCAGCTGCAGAGCGCCATACCAAGCCTGTCACGCTGTAATTGTGGCTGCTTTTGCTGCTGGGGACTGAGACGGTGGCATTGGCATAGTCAATCGAGATCTTGTTCATGTCAATGCTGTTGGCGCCCTGGATTGCTGTTGCTGTTGCGAAACCGGCCTTGGTGTTCATGAGCAGGCCTGTGACAGCAGGTGGGAGGCATGATTCAATGCAAGTACAAAAAATGGTATGCAAGATCAAAACTGTAATTTGATTTATCAGCATGTTCTACCCTCCTTTAGCATTGCAGAAAATGGGATCTGTGTCGCAAATTGGTCAAAGGGAAGCTGAAATGTGCGGTAAAAGCTGAAATGTGCGGTGGCTGAATTAGTTGTGATGAATGGAATAGTGTGCAGTTGAATACCAGGAACACTTGATCTTCTGGATTGTTATAGATTTGGCAAACAATCGACAACATGTGAGCATAAGAGGTATCATGAGAGGGGATCCTTCCATGTAAGGTCTCTGATTTTTTTCTTTTGCCTAGTCATATTAGCAACGTAGCTCGGTTCAGGATTCAAGGATTAGTAGATGTGCTGAGTCTTATACTTTGCAGTGACGGTGATTTAAATTGACAATGGATTGAAGCATGAAACTGGTTTATATGGCAGGAGTCCGGACAGGTGTGCACGTGTGTAGAGGGAAATCCAAAAAACACGTAATTCATTCATGAATGGGGTTCGGACATTTACGGCACCAGTTCAACCATTTGATAATATTTTTGATGGTGATATCTAAGGTTTTGCTTTCAACATTTCTCAGTTCAAGGTCAAATTCATCAAGATCAAATTCATAAGTGCAGCTGTCGACCTTTTGATTGAATTTTTGTTAAGACCTACTCCACCAAAGGCCTTTGTAATCCAAACTAAGGTAAATTAGACGTTAAAATGTAACACCTCCTCCACGAGAATGTTTGAGTAAACAGTCGCAGCTCCGGGAAGGGACAGTGGTGTGGCAGCCAACCAAAGATTAGTAGCACGAGCACGAGTATGAGCAGAGAGCACACAGGCGTGGATGTAGCTACAGAACTGGTAGAAGCATTAGGCGTTGTAAAATAATCAGCGATGTAAAGTAATCACTCCTGCTGGATGTTTAATGTATTTTGTTTCCATTTTCAGGGCACTCAGTTTAAGGGCACTCAGTTAACGGCTTTGTGGGTATTACCAGTGTAACTAAAGCCTTGAAGTTAGTGACATTGATGTCTGTGGCGTAGTGGCCCAAAATGGTTAACCGGATGAATATGAGCGATAAGTAAATTGTACTTTACTTATGCATGTTACATTCGCCCCACCCTCAAGTGCTTGCGTCCTCGTAAGCATATCACAACTCCCTAAACCTGTACGGTTTTTACATGATAGAGGCTTTTGATTTAAGACGGAGTCCACTTGGAGGTTATGCGGCGAAGTGTAAAGCGTGCGCAAAAACAACGTTTTTGCGGGCCTGAGGACTCGAACCGAGAACCTCAGCTTCGATGCCAAATGTAGCGTAGTGGCTCAAAATGGTTAACCGGATGAATATGAGCGATAAGTAAATTGTACTTTACTTATGCATGTTACAATGTATATGTTTGTGTGCATGTGTGTGTGTGTATTCGCTGTGTGTAGTGCCCCTTAGCACCAAGGGAGGGAGGATGTGGTTGGCTTGATGAGCTCAAGCTGCTGCAAGAGCCGCACCTAAAATTGTGGTGTGATATCCCCTGAGAAAGGCTGGTTTTCTGCAGCCTGATTTGCTGCTGACACACTCAGAGGGCTGCAGGGCCTGCTAATCCAGAGTCTTAACCCTACAGGAGCAAATTCTTGCTGCTGGCTGCAGGGCCGCAGGGAACACGTCGTACTTATGCAACACAATTATTGTGCAGAAGCACAGCACTTGCCAAATAAATCTGAAACACCATGACCTCCACTGCCTTCGTCTCCGAACATTGCATAAGAATAGGGTTGGCCAGAACCATATATGTGCACTGTATATGACTGTATGTATGGTAACCTCCCTGCTAGAAATACCGTATATACACCATATATACGTATGTATGTATGATTTTGGCCAACCCAACATAAGAACCATGTATATTGTACTTGCACATGTGATAAAGCATGATCTCTTGCCAATTTCCACAACACCACAACCTACAAAACTGCACACACCCCTCCATATACATTTCAACAAAACACGACAACTTCTCAGGTCGCTTGCCAGTCCCCCCAACGCCTCAACCTGCCTAGCAACTGATTTCATTCTCATCTTAACTGTTACCTTTGCATCATAAACACAAATGGCCATACTCAGGTCCCTCGTCAGCCCCCCCTACTCCCCTTACTCCATTCTCCATTTGCTGCAAAGCAACTGCTGTTCCTCTCTTCCCTATCCTCCTCCTTGAAAAGAAGATGGCTCAAATAAGGCACAGCGATGCTGGATGTCTGAGGAAGCGAGTTTTAACAAGGATCACCAAATATTAAACATGGAATCGTCAATCGCATTCTTACAAATCCCAGGAAAATCACACGAGGATTCATCATGCATCCGATTGAGCATTGACCAGTGAGTTGTATAAGACTCAGAACAGCGTCAACTGGTTGCTGAACGTTGTAGGGGGCGTATGCCAGTGTTGCAGGCAGGGTTGCAAGGAGGCAAACCTTAATTGCTCAATCCACAGCAATTCCATGCTTGTTTCTACCTATACCATTTGTGCCATTCTCGATTTCTCTAGACCACCCAATGAATTTACCCACCTGGCCAGGTGGTCGAAACAAATAATAAAGTCTGTCAGGGCAGAAAATTCTGGTGATTGTCATGTCAAATCAATATATTTGGGCAAGAGACGAGAGAGAACGTGCTGCTTTTCGCGCTCATGTGGGCTCACAACAAATAAGGAATAATTACGTCGCCCTTGGAGCGTGTTTTCGTATTTCTTGGTTTTTATATTATTGGTTTCAATTAAGAAAATTCATTGCTAATATTCTCGCGATATAGTTCACCTCATGAACATTGAAATCATCCTACACAAGGTCAAACGAGGTGAGTTGGAATTACCTCAGTGCCTCAGTGCGACAGGATGATGTGCTCGCTCATCACGTGTATTGAACTTGTTCACGGTCTAGTTTGGGTTGTGGTATCACAGAGCTGACTGAGGGCCTTCCAGAGCAACTGCAGACGGTGTTTCCCTTCGTGAAGGCTGTTTCTCAGGAAGCTGTGCAGGATCTCCCAGCAAGGTGGGCGGTCTTATAATAATTATAAGCAGTTGATACTAAGCAAATTTGCAACTTCATGGGTAATGTGTGGCCCAAATGTACGATGGCCCATTGCTTCTTAACATTAGAGTTTGTGCAAGATCCTGAACTGGACCACATCCCATGGAACGCAAATTTTGAGAAAGAGTAGTACAACAGGACTTTCAAAAAACAGGTTCAGGAAAAAGTCATTCCATCCTTTTTCCGAGATTTCCATGTCCTTTATGAGCAGGGCCTGGGTCAGTAGGAGGCAACAGTTTGACGCCTCAAAGCTCCTTGAAGACATGTGCACTTCAAGCGCAGGTAGATTGTGTCTTTTGTTGTTGTAAAACCATGCAGCATAAAGTGACAAGTCTTTCATGCGTACTGATTAATAGCGCTGATCCATATCAGCGTAGATTTTACTGGTGCCTTTCAGGGGCTAGCGGGGAGGGTGGTCTGACAGACATGAGCCCTGCTGCTGCTCCCCCTAGCCTCCAAGCATCAGTGAAGCTCATCATCACAAGGTACGGAACATTTCAGCTGCATGCACAAACTTGCGTGCCAAGGCAACTTGCAACAGCTGCGGCGTGCACTGCACTTGTGTGTGCTTCGCTGCTGCTGTGGTAGGAAAATTATGCCGTTCACCTTTTCTCTCGCTGCAAAGTTCATTATAAATAATATAACCCTTTAGGATGGTTTGACGATTTAGGTATGGTTTGACAATTTACCTTTTCTACCCTTCTCCTGCAGCAAAGACTGTTTCAGCGACTCTTTGTAAGTGTTGGGCAATTGGTAAAGTACTAGTAGCTCTTGGCAGGGTTGCTATTGACGTGAACAAAGTCGAGGACACCCCAAATTAGCAGCTAAGCAATTATCATGCGCAGCAAGTACAGCGCAGGTATCCGTCACCAGTAGAAGGCTTGCTGTCCCAATGCATGGTTTGACTTCCATCAGAATCGTAGACAGTGCCTGAATGCTGCAGCAAAACCATACATGATCACACACAGCGTACATGAAAATACACCTCAGGAATTTTGTGTTTGGGGTTGCCAAATTCAAGCGAGGTTGCGTTGTGACGACTTACCGGCTTGCGGATGATCCAGACTTCTGCTTGAAGGTGATCACCCAGAACGTGGCAGAGGCTTGCCAAATATTGCAAGTCTTGTTGTCCATTGTGACCAGCTCCTCACAGTAGTGCGTAATTCAAGGAAGAAACATTACAAATCACCTCCTTAAGATCTTGATCTAGTTGCCAACAATACATGCAAGCAGGAGTGTGTGCACGAGCTCGGCCACGTGTTTGGGCTAGTGCACTGCAATATTCCCTGCGTCATGTGAGTGTCATTTGAACACTCAATCTCGTGCGATCGTGCTTGCAAGCTGGGTACTAGTTTGCATATTCTTTGATGGCACGAATGCAGTGGTTAGTAGCACGCCCCTTTATACACTTCCCTTTTTGATGTGGCTCCAATTTCAACCTTGGTTGGCATGCAAAGAACAACTTGTAGGAACAAGGTGGTTGTAATTAGTCTATATGGCTAAGTTGTGAGTGCATATAGAGGACATCTTTAAACTATAATTTCTTTTTTGCAGGACGTTTTCAAATTCAGTTGACGAAGCACACCAGAAAAATGCTTCATTCTGCTCTCGCTGCCTCTCCAGGTATTTGCCTCCATAATTTTGCTGCCCGTTATTTTGGTTGCATACAAAACAGTAAGCCGCTGTTTGCTAAACCTTACCATGTTGCAGGTAAGTCATATCGGCTTCACCAGCACACAATGCTGTGATCCATGGGTAGGAATGGGCACATCGATCTTGAACATCTCAGCCAATTACTTTTTTGCACCACACGCAGGTTAGAATACTTCCGGCGTGCACACCTGCCAAAGTAAAGCATCCCGCTGAAGGACACGTTGTCGAGTTGCCTTTATGCCATAGTATTGACCATACTTTGCTCGAAATCAAGAGCCATGATGTTTTACAACGGTCTGGCACGATAAAGTGCTTATTCATAGGTCTGTACCAAAAAAGGGTGCATTCTCAGCACCTCGTAGCCCCCAAAAGTCACTGGAAGGTTTCCTACTACCAACATATTGAGCTCATAGATTAGCGACCTCTGTTTCATTGGTGGACATCACGGTCGTACCTGCACACAGTGCTTATTGCTTCTCCTCTCACACTCCTCTTGACAAGCAAATCATTTTAAATGATCACAGAACATGCCAACCTAAAAGCTCGACCTGCCATTAATTGAATCAACAAATGCGACATTCGTGATTGTCTACACGTGCGGACCTTGCACCCTGATATTGCGTGGTTCACAAAATCCTCCAGCGTTGTAGCAGCTCCACCTAGCATGTCAATAAGCCTTTTGATACAAGGATCGAGAGGCACTGCTCTTTCTCCTTTGGTGGCACGCCCCCAAAATGCTGCAAGTGTTTTGGTAAAACAAAAATGTGTCCTCGCTTGCTTGCTTGGAATAGCGAGCATAAATAACTGCGATGTGTCTGAAGACGTAGAAATTGCGGTGCAAAGGCCTTGACGTCGCTCCTTGTACATCTAGAGCTCGGGTAATTCGAAAAAGGCAACAAAAACACAGTATGCGAGCTGTGCAAAGCAATAAGACAATGCAAAATGCAAAAATTAATTGAGATTAAGATGTGTATTTGTGCCCAGCATGCCAGTAGTGCCTCTGTCATGTTTGTACTGCTTACAGAATTTACAGATAAAACCATCAGCCAAAACGTGCGACTGCTAGGCTTGTATGTACTGCTAATAATAGGACAGTGATTGAGGGAGGTTTACAGGGTTTGACCCTTGAAATACGCAAATTTGACCACCAAAAATGATGATGTGGCAGAAAGGAATGGTAGCTGGATGAGTGTCCGAACCTCATGGTTTAATATGGTTTTTGAATAAGATGGCTATATGGCCATTTCTCACCTTGCACCACTCCCGCTTGCGAATGTTCACAAACCAATCCACGACCTGCTTCCTCTGTAGGCCAGTCTCCTCGCTTAGCTGCGTTTTTACTGTCTCCTGCAGGTGAATGGCGGGAAATGCTCCTCTGTACTGCTTCCCCCAGACAACTAATCGTGTACAGCTTCAATGTAACTATAAGCTAGGCAACATTTGTGCTTGCAGGCTCCCAATTTTGGGGTGTAGGTAGGTTAATTGCGTGAAGTGGATTTTCATGGCAGCAGAATGTAATTACTGCACTGTTTTGTCGTGACATGGCACCAAAGCAACCAAAAAGGTTCACAATGCAGCACGCTGATCTGATGAGCTTTCTACGGGGGTGTCACTCACTTTGTAGCAATTCACTATATCCCAGGAACTAGGTGAAAAGAAGAATTTAAGCCATGCAGTGATTACCACTTTGCACAATAATTTTGAGAAGGATTTGTTTTGACAACGTGGATCTCTGGTTCACCACAGAAAAGGGAAGTGGAAATTGATGGAGATTAGCAGGGTTGCAGGCTTGGCCTGAGACCGGCTTCTGATGACAGTTGGTAGGTATGATTTACCGATTCGAATTTGATGTTCTTACTTATTGCATCCGCCATTTGAGCAAATGTACGCACCGATGGGTAGGGCCATGCAAGATTGGCCTCAAACCAAGCCCTGAGGGTTTCTATAGCAGTTCTTGGCAGAGGCGCCTGCAGTTGAGAAGCAGTGCAGACATGCATGTGTGTATGTGTGTACACGTGCTTCTGTGTGTGCGTGAGTGCGATTGTATTTCCTCTTTCTTTGCTTATTGTACAGCAGCTTGTTGGCAGGGGTGCCTGCAATCAAAAAGCCGCACAATTATGTATGTGCATGTCTTGAACAAATGGCACCTCGCTGCCTACCAGACCTGTTAGCACAGACAGCATCTTTTAGGCTGGGTTGCCTCCATACAATGACATCGGGCATCATTCAAGTGCGACGTGACTGACTGATGCATGGCAGAATTGGGATGGGATTGAGGCCATAAATGGTGCAGGAGGGTATATAATATTCTATCTATGTATAAACATGCTCATAATTGAGGCTATAAGACGATGGAGGAGGGTGTGCGCTGCCACACTTTCAACTCAATGCAGGGCACGCCGCTCAGTACTTGCTCTCCTGTTCAACTGTAGGGGTAGGTGAATATTATCCTGCTACACATTTGAAATATAAATACAAGGAAAGAAACAGGCGTGTAATTCAAATGCTACCAGCTTGATCAGGAAAAGGCACTGTTTAAGACCTGCATCACGCTGCATGTATTAGCACTGCCAGTGTGACCTTTTTGTTTTTTCTTTCAGCATGGTCAAAAAGGTGCTGTTAAGGATCAGCACCACCCGGTGAACACAAGCATGCCCCAGGATGAACACAAGCATGCCGCAGGATGAACACAAGCATGCCGCAGGATGAACACAAGCATGCCGCAGGATGAACACAAGCATGCCACAGGATGAACACAAGCATGCCCCAGGATGAACACAAGCATGCCGCAGGATGAACACAAGCATGCCGCAGGATGAACACAAGCATGCCGCAGGATGAACACAAGCATGCCACAGGATGAACACAAGCATGCCGCAGGATGAACACAAGCATGCCACAGGATGAACACAAGCATGCGATGAACACAAGCATGCCACAGGATGAACACAAGCATGCCGCAGGATGAACACAAGCATGCTGCAGGATTGAGCAGGATATTCTAGAATGTTTCAAACGTGTAGCAGGATGTTACAGAATGTTTCAAATGTGTAGCAGGATATTACAGAATGTTTCAAACGTGTAGCAGGATGTTACAGAATGTTTCAAATGTGTAGCAGGATATTACAGAATATTTCAAACGTGTAGCAGGATGTTACAGAGTGTTTCAAATGTGTAGCAGGATATTACAGAATGTTTCAAACGTATAGCAGAGAGTGCAATTTTACAGATGCGTAGCTGCCAGGCTTTTTGTGGTCTAACAGCAACAACAATATCAAAAGACTGGATGCACATTCAGAATATTAAACATGACAGTCAAATTACCAACCAAAAAAGGGATACCTTGATTTTTTTGTTGGCAAACTCCTCGCGGAGATGGTTGATCCGATCAGCATGTCTGCAGGTCAATGCCATTTGTCCATGCCAATAAAATTAACATGAAGATTGTTTGATGAACTTTGTGAAGGCATGGTGTCAATTGGCGTGAAGGTATGAGGAATGCGTGTGCGCGAAAGTGAGACATGGTACGATGAATACAATGGGTGTCATTTCATGTCTTCAAATCCTTGTGCTTGGGTGAGTGTTTTTTTAAGGTACTCAGTCAGGCACTTGAGGTACTCAGTCAGGTACTCGGTCAGTACTTCTTCAATTCTTTGTCAGCAACTAAGCATTTATTCACGGGTACGCATGCCTGAGGCATACAGAAAAGTAAGATTTCACACTTTGAAATGCCATGTAAAACACGCGATGGAAAGTGGTTTTCCCTCGCTGATAATTTAGTTTTGTTTCATTGGATTACAAAGGCCTCCAGCCTGGCATTGCTGTTTAACGTATAGATGCCAAGAATCAAAATATCCATAAATTTAAAAGCATAACCCATAAGCATGCACCATCAGATAAATGGTCATATAAATGGTGTTTTCCCCTGCTGATAGACACAAAGCAGTCTGACCCTTCTCATATATTCAGTGCTATTCTGTCGAGGCATTGACTGGAGCAAGCACTGTTCTGGAATCTTTCTTTGATGCATGCTCATCCTTGACTGCTCAGGCCTGTACTATGTCAATTACTCACTTGCGCTTCACGGCCAGCACCCTGCTGGAAGGATCTCCATTTGCATATGGAGGAGCTGTTTTTGGGACAGCAACCTGTATCATAAAAGGCAGCATGACAATAAGATGCAGGATCTCTCTTACTTCAGGACCAGCATCTATCCAAGCTCACAGTGATCGTCAACAGTTGTCAAGAGCAGTGGTTGTCAGGTTAAATACGTACGTACGAGGCAGCACATGAATTAACAACCTACGTCAGCATTAAAAGAACAACCTTTCCTTTCATATACCTCTGCTGGGAAGCTTTAACGATTTTACAAGAGTCACTGCAAGAAGGGAGCCCATGCAGCATCCAAACATTCAACTTTAAGTTACTTACCGTACAGCAAGGATCGCCATTTTGGAGGTTTAACACCTGCGTGCAATGAGAGGAACAAGCAGATGTGGTTGTAACTTCTGTTGTCTGTTGAAAATTTTCCGTGGTGCAAAAGTGCTTGAAAAGTGACAACGAAACAAAATATGACTAAAGATCTGGCTTGCTTTGCTTGGCGAGCAAGATAACAAGGCCAGATGAAAACACGCCCACCTCTGTTACGACTGTGTTGAACACCTTTTCCATTGATGCACCAATGCGCGCAGCTTGCAATGTTAAGACAAAAGGCCAGTAAAAGAGTTGCAGGCCCCACCTCTTTCATGACCGTGCTGGACACCTTCTCCATTGATGCACAGATATTTACCAGCTCCAAGGCATGATCCTCAGCTGCAGTGACATAATCTGACTGGAAAGAAAGAGGATAGAAAAGGAGAATGAGATAGGCAGCGTGGTCGCTGCAGATGTAGATCTGGAGACAATGCTTTAATTGACCAGGAATACGTACAGACAACAGAAGAAAACATTCTAGCGTATGATCCAGAGCAGCAAGGAGTAGAGCAGCAAAGTTCTGTACATGTACACTATTAAAACATCACCTTGAACACAAATGGTATAAAGGTCTGCGTCAACAACCCCTCCCCTCCCAACTCCTCAGAGGGGCAATGAATACATTCCAAAAAGGTATGCAAACAAGACTGAGGCTTCCAAGCATGGTGTGTGTGTTGTGCGCAAATTTGGTGTTCTATACTGATGGGACTTTTGTCCTGCTGACATGTGTACAACAAAAACCGCGCTGGAATAAATACTACCGCTTGACCCAAGTTATGAGGCAAGACCCAATCTTACCAGATATTCTGTCAGATCCTGGTCAGCTGCAGCCAATTCCAGTCTCTCCTGGCCCTGTCATGTCATGTTTCCAACAATGTTTCACCCTCGATTGTCGTCGTGAGCATTTCACACCATTCAGGACATCGAAGTGCCTAGAGTATCGAGCAATGTTTGGTTTTGCATGCACAATGTGCCTGGCATTTGTTGGGAAAAGGAAGGGGTGAGTCTGCAGAAAGAGCAATGCTTACAATGATGACATTTCAGTTGAGGACTGGTGGAAGGCAAGGATTGTACGTTTCAAAGGGTCGGGTCTCCTCTCAAATAAAACCTCTATTGTGAGCCCACTTAAACGCACATAATGCATTTGAGAGTACTCCCTCGGCATTCCATCCCTGACCTGCTTCTAGACACAGGTAAATTGTCCTTTTTTATTTGATTAATTTGAATGATCAAGCAGCAAACAAAATGTCTTTCCCCACCTGCATGAAGGAGACCTGCTGCAGGGCGTCACACATTTGCCTGTCCAGTAGCTCAATCTGCACCTCATCCGACGTGGTGGCCTGCGGCAAGGCAATTACGGAGAGGAAAAGAAGCTACCATTTTGGGTGTTACCGTTGACATTGTCTGCGTCCCTTTTTTAGCACCACGGCAAGGGTTGAGTATGAAACGTCTGCCAATAGCGTCTTCTGGCCAGGATCAGCGTACGAAAAGCCAAGCCTCCAAACGGGTGCTTACACTAGCCAGGCCCCACCAAATCTTACACGTTCTCATGGTGTGCGTACTTACTTCCAAATACATTCAGATGTACAACAAAGCCAACACGGAGTGTTCTCATTGCCATCCTCCCACCCTCCCATCAAAGCTCCCACAACAAGGCTTACAAATCAGGCTGATCTGATGAATGGGTGGACGATGTTGTATTTTGCAAAGAGTTGCAGAAAGGGGAACCTTCAGGAAGGGGATCCTTTGTTGCTTGTAAGAAACAAATGAGGCATACTGAAATTGCGCGCAGGCAAGCCTTGCACAATAACCCTGTGTTCCTGCATACCACTTTAAGAACATGATACATGATGGTTCTGACATCGTCCCTGATGGAACCTTGGACTCTGCTGCGGCAATTGCAACACAGGCCTGAAATTCATTATTGAGAAATGCGGTCAGGCTGGAGGCAGAAGCTGGAGGTAGAAGAAGCCATGAGCACTCGCTGGTCGCTTGTACCAACCTCCACTTTAATGTACGGCACACGTGCTTGCATTAAACCTAAACTGCTGCACGACAAGATGTGCCACCTCTGCTACACACCCTCTCTCTCCCCCTGGAGGGCCTGCGTATCTCTACCTATTTTCTCTCTCATGTTCTACAAGGGTTTCCTGCTTTTATGCCGTGCTGGGCGGCTCCTGGTGAAGTGCTGTTGCACTCAGAAAAAGTCACGCTTGCAAGGCGTCCAGTCTGGTCCAGTCTGAGCCCTTCACCTGCCCACGCACCTTCTTACAAGCAGTGAGGGCAAGCAGGAGCCTTGGGTACAGAGGATGCAGCATCACGAGGTCCTGCTCATCATCAGCTGCTAACCAGCATTCGTCGTACTGCATTTCTGGGCGGGGAAAATTAATGGCGACGAAGTCGAGGAGCTGGGAAATACAGGAAATGGGAGCAGTTCCGAATGTGGGCAGGAACGCAGCGGCTCGTGGGTGTTGGGTACCTCTTTGGCAGAAATGGCTTACTCACAGGTGCTCTTGTCCCACGCAGCGACCACCTCCTCTGCTATAGCGTTTTATTGATATTATTGATTTAGTTTTAGGTGAGCGAAATTGTCCACCAAAATTCTGGGCGTCGATTCCGCAATCCCATCTTAAAGTATATATACGTTTATGTAAGTGTTTTTATTGTCCATTGGCATCCTCGTAAGCACGATCCCTCAACCGTCAGCCGAGTGGAGATTCCGCGTTGCTTTAAAAAAAATGTTTTGCAATTTAATTAAACAAAATAAGCGGTGATGTTGAGCCTGGAAAGTACTTTATGAGAACAAGGAAAACACTAAAGCCATGATAAATCATGGCTGGTCACCAGCTCTCCCCATGCAAAAACAATAATTTCTCACTAAGTTTACCTGAGCCTTATGGTTCAAAAACTTAGGTCCATGCTTGCATAGACTTCGTCACTCCTGCAAGTTAGGGTTAATTGCACCAGCATGGATGATTCCAGGCTGCAGGTGCGCAGTGCGCGATGCAAGACATGTATGAGTTTGCTGCAAACGTACGCATTGTGAACAGTGCTTAACAGCTGCTTGAGCATAAATGACGAATGTGCGCCTAGCCCGGAAACAACGGGTGTTGCCAATCGCCGTTTCTTGCTGAAAGATGTGTCTACGCTTTTTACGCTGGACTGCTTTATACCCCATAGGCGCTGAGAGAGAAGCAAGTGGAAAAACAGAACAGGTGGATGCGAGAAAGGCAAGCAGAGATGGAGCGCGTACAAGTCATGGCAGAATTGCATCAGCGAAATCGCGCAGGTACTAATGGGACACGACCTGTGAGGTTCTTAGAAATAATAATCAATAGGTGCATGTTCTTTCACATAGACATGCACATGTGCATGCTCACACATACACACACGCGCACGCATGCACGTAGGCACACACACACACACACACACACACACACAAACATACACACACACATGCACACACACATACACACACAATTACAAACACACATCACCCTCAGATCCCCCACCGCCTCAACAGACGCTTTACCCCCGGCAACCTTCCCAGCGACAGACAACTGCTCCGCACTTAGAACACACACAGAATCAGTATCAGGATGGACAGAAGCAGTACCAGAGCATGCACCAAAAAGCACCGCATGAGAGCAATAGCACTAGGGCTAGTGGAGCACAGTATGGGACACCCTCTCAGCCGGCGCAGCACACGGCTACACGCCCAGAGCAGGTGGCTAATGACTTGGTCAATGACTTTGGTTTTGTATCTTTGTGACTGTGTGTGTGTGTGTATGTGTGTGTGTTTGTGACTGTGTTTGTGTGTGTGTGTGTGTGTGTGTGTGTGTGTGTGTGTGTGTGTGTGTGTGTGTGTGTGTGTGTGTGTGTGTTTGTGTGTGTGTGTGTGTGTGTGTGTGTACGTGTGTTTGTGTTCGTAAGTGCATTTCATGTCCACGGTTCAAAAAGTCTTAAATAAGAATTGCTGAGCTGGACAAACATCAAAGAGTAGAACCCTCCTGCCTCAACGTAACATTTCCGGCACAAATTGTTTTTTCTGTGGACAGTCAAGAGCTCCTCCCTCTTCGATACACAATTACGCTGGCAGCAAAAACCACCTCCCACATTTGACAAGGAATTCTTCGATTACGCGGTCAGCAAAACCACTTTCTAGTTCATTGCCCCCTCCCAAACTCCTGCTATGCAGCTGCTGTCTCCTCATTTGTTTCCCTAAATGCAGCATGAAGGTTCATCGTGATCAATAGCTTTGCATGATGAACGTACATTGACTATTGTGTGTATCCCTGAATCATACGTGCACGCCATCTGCGGCTGCTTTAAATGGACTGCCATTTTGTTACCAACAAAACAAGCCAATCGACACCACGTCACGGCAGACAGGTTACGCAAACGTGGTGTGCATAAATGCTCCCTGCCCGATTTCTTGCCCCTACCCAGTCGTGATGTGACGCTACCTGCCCAATTTCTTGGCCCTACTACCGCCTGTTTAATAAATTTGTTACAGGTCATCGACTTGGCATTAGAGCGCATCACAGAGCGGCTACGGGCAGAGCTTAAGCTTGAGCTACAGGTGTGTGTGTGGGTGTGTGGGTGTGTGGGTGTGTGTGTGTATGTGTGTGTGTGTGAAAGGGGGGGGGAGGAAGGGTAGGTCTGTGTTAGTGTGTGTGTATACTTATTGCATTCTACCTGAGTGTGAGTGTGTGGGTGTGTCTACTTATTGCGTTCTACCCAAGTGTGACGGCCGCTGCTGCAATTAAATGTTGCAAGACCTCACTCTGCACCGAGAGCTACACAATGTGCACGTGCTAGATTTTGCGTGTCGTTCCAATGGCAGTGCGTGTCTTTGTGTTGCCATTGAGTGTGCAGAACGAGCGGCAGCCTGGACATGCGTCTCAAGTGGCAGCTGCGGCCGCTGCGCATCAATTGGACGACTTCTTGGCCCAAGAGCTGGAGGCGCAGAACACATGCCCCATCTGCTACGACCTGATGGTCCCCCCAGACAAGGCCCCAGTGCTGCTGTTTCCTTGCGGTAATTACAAGGGGTTACAACAGTGCTGCTGTTTCCTTGCGGTAATTACAAGGGGTTACAACAGTGCTGCTGTTTCCTTGCGGTAATTACAAGGGGTTACAACAGTGCCGCTGTTTCCTTGCGGTAATTACAAGGGGTTACAAGGGGTTACAAGGGGTTACAAGGATGGCCTACAGCCCGAGACTCTGGCTGATGGCAATTGGCTGGTGAAACAAAATCAACCAGTGTCGAAAATTGAAACTAAATCTGACACAAAGTTGCGGTAAAAAGGGGATGTTGTCCTATTGCCATTTTACAGAGCGGGGGCACTTTTCTGCAGCTCAGGCATGTTCCTGATTTCCATTCAAGGGGACTGGTGCATTTTGCTGCAAAGCTACATGGATGGTGCATTTTGCTGCAAAACCACTACTACATGGGTGGCGCGCTTTGCTGCATTTTGCTGCAAAACCACTGCTACATGGCTGGCGCGCTTTGCTGCAAAACCACTACTACATGGGTGGTGCATTTTGCTGCAAAACCATTACTACATGGGTGGTGCATTTTGCTGCAAAACCACGACTACATGGCTGGCGCGCTTTGCTGCATTTTGCTGCAAAACCACTACTACATGGGTGGTGCATTTTGCTGCAAAACCACTACTACATGGGTGCTGCATTCTGCTGCAAAATCACTACTACATGGCTGGCGCGCTTTGCTGCATTTTGCTGCAGAACCACTACTACATGGGTGGTGCATTTTGCTGCAAAACCACTACTACATGGGTGGTGCATTTTGCTGCAAAACCACTACTACATGGGTGGTGCATTTTGCTGCAAAACCACTACTACATGGGTGGCGCGCTTTGCTGCATTTTGCTGCAAAACCATTATTACATGGGTGGCGCGCTTTGCTGCAACCTTGACAACACCTGCTGGCCATGCAGCTTTGGGTGTGTGTGCTTGCACTGAAGCAGCTGCTGAAGAGGGGGCAGGGGAGGGGGAGGGTGTGTGTGTGTGTAGGAGGAGCGTCGCGCTTTAGCGCCTGGGCCGGCGTGGGCTGCTTGTGTAGAGGCTATGGGCTTGGAAGGTGTATGTGTGTATGAGGCACGGCGGACTCTGCCACCTTTGGTCTCCCCAGACAAGGCCTGCTGAGACTTTAATGGTTCTCCCAGGTTCTCCCCAATAAAAGCCGTCATGCCAAGGCATTGGTGCGGTAAGAGGGAGAGCCGCTTATCAACTGCACTCACATCCTACCTAGACTCACATGCACGTATATTTACACACACACACACTACATTCCAGGTCACACCTTTTGCCACACGTGCACCTCAAACCACATGGACCGTCACAAAAAGCTGCACTGCCCCGTGTGCCGCAAGAAAATAGATTCAAAGGTGTGCGTGATTGTTAATGTGTGTGTGTGTTTGTTTGTGTGTGTGTGTGTGTGAATGCGTGTGTGTTGCGTGCGTGTACTTGTGCGATGTGGTATGTGCGTACGACTCTGCATTGGAATTTTTTTTATGTTTTCAAGCGCAGCTCTCAAATTCATGACGTATTGTTCCTTGATGTACCACCATAAAGCATCACTGTTTGATGTACACTGTTTGGTAGCGGTAGTGTACACACGTGCGTGCATGTAAACATACAAATTCATAAATAAATATCTACTTGAACTTGCACACACGTATACAATGCACAATTGCACACACATACGTGCACAAGTACACACACGCCGTTGCAGGTATCCAACTACTTTTTGCAACAGCTCAATGGTTTTAAGCTATGCACTAGTGTACACACGTACACACACATGCGTACATGTAAGCATACACAGGTGTACGTTTGCACACATGTAACACACACGTAAGATACACATATACAGTTAAACATGCACACACATGTAACATACACATATACAGTTAAACATGCACACAAATGTAGGTAAACGTGCACACATACATACCTATATCGAGATACACACATGCACATGCACAAACACACACCGCTGCAGACGCCCAACTGCTCGTCAAAACTGTGATTTCAAATCTATACACATGTATGTACACACTTACGCATGCATGCACGCACACATACACAGACAGATAAACACACACACATACTCAGGAAATCACACACACATACACACATACACATGTACACATACACGCACGCACGCACACACACTGCTGCAGGCGCCCAACTGCTCGTTGCGACAGTGATTTCATACACATGTACGTACACACATACACATGCATGCACGCACACACAGACAGAGAAACACGCACACATACTCAGGTAACTACACACACATACACGGACAGGTAAAAACACGCACAAATATACACATGTACACACACACACGCACACTCACCGCTACATGCGCCCAGCTACCCATTGCAACAGTGATTTTAAACCTATGCACATTCACGGACACACAGCACATTAACGGACACACATACACATGCATGCACTACACACTTACGCACGCACAAACACACACACTATTGCAGGCGCCCAACTACTCGTTGCAGCAGCTCATCCTAAATTTTGTCAACCGGCGCAACAAGCAGGCCGGCAGAGGAGGGGGGGCAGCAGCAGGTGGTGGTGGAAGGTCACTGCAACAACAGGTGCGGTGTGTGTGAAAGTTGTGCGCA
>Ga0307945_1001457_pt1:5000-18509 | contig 18509 bp, 17 predicted proteins | sample OrgLakmetagen228_FD_201818 | JGI IMG/M metagenome (GOLD analysis project Ga0307945, IMG submission 201818) | Saline water microbial communities from Organic Lake, Antarctica - #228 | ecosystem: Environmental > Aquatic > Non-marine Saline and Alkaline > Saline | place: Antarctica...
ACCTATAACATCAATAACAACATAATAACCATCAAAACACCACAGCCTTGGAGTTACTGGTCAACATGCACGCACAGCACTCATGAAAAAATCAAGCCTACATGCAATCAGACCCACTACCAAAGTCATACAATTGAGACGAGACATTGCATTGAACACAACCCCCACGAATATCTGAGCAATACTCCTGGTGGTGTGGAGGCCTCTGCCTCCCGACCACCTGGACCCCACAGAAAAACTTCTCTAATATTTTTTTCCAGGTAGGTGGGATGTTGTGTCTCTGCATCCATTGGGTGGTGCAGAACACAAAACAACATCCCTTCCTAATCCATGCCGGTAGTGCTATCTGCGTTCTTTTTCTTTCTCTTTTCTGATGAAAGCTCATGACACTTTTCAGTTCTGGATCAGGTATGTCTAGTATGGACATGGAAGTTTGGCAGCATAGGGTACAAAGTGCACCTGATGTAGATGAAGTTGTACTCTAGACCCCAGAACCCGGCCGAGCTGTCTTGTTAGTTGATGTGCTGGGTACTATAATATGCAGTGACGGTGATTTGATCTGACAGAGCCCTACAGAGGAAGAATAGCATGGACATCTGAACCAGATTTTAAACTGCACCCATTATCACCACTCATTAAATCTGGTAAAAACTAAAACCCTCTTCCTTTTGAACGTGCCGGGAGGAAGTCTTCAGTCTCAAAGAGTTGAATAAAACTTGCCTTAGCTCCTGTGCTCGCTATGCTGCTGACAAGCCTTCCGTACCAGGCTTGTGCTTGCTTTATGGCAAATGAGATTTGAATTACTACCCAGTGGCAAATGGCATCCGTTACATCTCCGTTTTATATCACTGCTTGAGCAGCAGTTTGCACAGCACTAAAAATTGCAGCTGCCATATGCTCTGCCTCATCTGCTCTGTTAGAGAAAAGCACGACAAAGTAAATTTCACCTTCTCGACCTGCGCCTGCGCTTCAGATTATTCTGAAATTTAGAGCATAGGTTTTTCTCAAACTACCTTTTCCGTTAACTTAATAAGGTTTTCTCAAACTGCCCTTTCCGTTGAACATGTCTGGACCAAGTTCCAACGCCAAGCAGCTTGTCAGTAGAGAAGACTGCAAATGATATTTTACGCAAAAACAAACGTGGATGGTATGCGCTGTCATCAGTCATCACGCTCTTACAGGAAACCCATTGCTTCTTACTACTTGCACATGTTTCATGGTCAAAATACGCCATCGCTAAGCCCCCTTGCCCTCGCCCTTTTGCGCCTCTTCTCTTCGGGCGTTTAGGACCTCTACGCCAATCGGCACAACGGAGACAGCCACAATGGCTAGGACCACAAGAGTAAAATTTTTCTGCAAAAAGGAGAAGTGCAAGTCAATCTGAATGATGATACCCATGTTAACAAAATACTTAAATTTAGCCTGAACACAAACACACACACCACACACACTCCCTTTCCAGAAGGATACACATATCATAGCTTGCATTAAGTCCCAAATACACTTAAAAATAGTGGCGCTGCGCTTGTGGGACCCTAGGTCATATTCTCACACAGTGTTTCGATTAATCGCGACACGTCTCTTCGGTGTCGCACTTTGGCCATTTTGGGTGGGACACAGCGACGCCCTGCCGGGCGTCGCTGAGCACCCAGCGTAGCCAAACGTTGCCCGGTGGCGACACCAAAATTGTTTTGTCGACCACCCAGTGTAGCCAATTTATTTTAATTTGCAAAGTACACTCTAAGCCCTCTGGCCGAGGGGGCCCTCACAAGGATGTCTGCAACTAGTGGTGCATGCACGTGCTCTCCTGGAACTGGCGTTCCCTGCTCACCCCAGCTAGCCTTGCGTGTGCAAATGCGTGCGCTGTGCATGTGCCCAATGATGGTGCTCACTGCATACCTGCATCCTCAAGGTCCTGAGTTTGACCTGATGTGTGTGCCCACTGTCATGCATGCAAAGAAAGTGCAAAGCAAGTAAGATGACTGATGCAGGCCTGTTGCGACTCTGAGACTTGCCGTTCTCCAACCCGGGAAGTCTCCGTGCGACGCGCCATCACAGCAATAAGTGGCCGGAATGCACTTGTGCTCCAGCAATATTAAGATTAACAGGAGCTCATCGCAAAAATGCAACAACATGACTCCGCCCGGCAAACAGACTTGCATTTCCGGCGTCGCCAAATGCTCCCTACCGGGTCAGATATGTGTTAAAATCATATATCCTTTCTATTTATCTAGTTCTTATGTCCAGGAGCTCAAAAAAAGGTAACACTTTCCAACCAGGACATTGTTCGACAATCAGAAAGCACCATCCTTCTCAGCATGAGGCTCTTACTCGATTTGGCTAATAAAAATTGCGCGCTAAAAGGGAAACTTTTCTAAGCTATAAGGCTCTCAGTTTTTCCAGGAAAGCATAGGCCCTGGACACTTTGTGTCCTAGGGTCCAACAAGCCTCTTTAGTAGAAAACACAGCGATGCCAGGCAAATAATTTACATCAATCTTCATTAATTCGCAAACAATTTACATCAATTTTTCATTAATTATTGTATTGTGTTTGTTACCATTCAAACACATTATGTTTGACGCATTCAATTTTATTGTACCAATTATAAGTAGGATTTCTCTTGCCGAACTCCAAAACAGGCCTGTCTACTGCCTTTCTGTGTCCAATAAGTCTGTTCCAATCGCAAGTAGCGGGTTTGAGGAGCAAGCAGACAAAACATTGAATATTTGATGAAGTCGCTTTTTTTAGAAAGCACAAATCTTCAAGCATTCAGCAGCACATAACATTGATACGACTGAGATACCCAGGTTGAGCAATATTTTTGTCTGGAAGAACTACTCTTCCAGCACCCTGTATTGCTTGACTACTTGCTGTAATTGCAGGGCCAGCTGAACTCAAGTACGCTTGAAATTCTGTGGTTACACCTAATGTATGTGCAGTGCTGGCCAAGCCTGGTCGTAAGCTTGATACTTAATGAGACTTTAAAAGGTTTCCCTAACAACCGGTACGTAGGATTACCAAGTGTTTCATACTTTATGCTCAGTTGTAACAGTCCTTATTGCCAGGGTTCCAAAATTACCTGGACAAAGGGCAAGTTGCCAAAGAAAAAACCGCCACCCAGAAACAGAAATGTCCTGCAAGTAACAGAGCACAAAGATAGTACCTGGAAGCTGTACCAGCAAATCAAAGTACAAAAGATGTTCATTCTGAGACATTGTGTCATGGCGATACGAGCAGCTGTGAGCAATTAATCAGGACAACATTGACCATGTTAGTATTAGAGTAGTTAGATGCTTCATCACACTGCAATTACAGAACACTCACTCCTTTTTCTTCCACGCCTCCCTCACGTGACAGCATGCTTCAAAGATTCTCCCCAAATGGACTCTGCAACAAGAAAAGCATGCCACCCACCAAAGTGCAGCACCAGCAACATTGTAGAATGCGAAGCGGCCATACGGCATGCTGCCTATGCCGGCCACAAAGGGGGCAAAGGTGCGTACAATGGGCACGAATCTTGCAAGGACCACCTGCAAAACAGTTGGGATGACAGGCTTTTGCGCAGTTGCGCTGTCCCGTGCCTGATGCCAACCTGTTTCTTTCAATTGTTAGAGCATTGTTGAGTCATTGAAATCGCAAGGGTCAAACATAGGTTAATCTGGGTTCTATTCCGCTTGCATCATGAGATGCATAGGGCTCTGTCATTATTACCAAGGAATAACAAGAATAGGGCTCTGTCATTATTACCAAGGAGAACACAACAACTCAGAGAAACCAGAGAAACGGGAGAAAACTAAGGACTAAAATATAGAACAGAGGTGAGGGAGGGGGGGAAGTATGTTAAAGAGAGAGTTGTGTTCTCCAAGGAATAAAAAGAATGGAGAAAAGAAGCAGAAACCGGAGAAAACCAGAAAGTGAGGACATCTCACTTTATGCTACACTACAGGAACCTGAGTTTGGGTGTTTCACACTGAACTTATAAGTTTTCTAAAATGATCCTGATCCGCCTGAAAATAGGATATAAAAGAGCATAGGTTTTTGAGTTGGAATATCCAGTAAAGTTTGGTAAGAAGTTGTCGTACAAAGCACATCTAATTGGTGCAAGCAATGTGCCCTTGGAGCCTATAAGTTTCAAAACCCACGCTTGAAAACACGTCCGTTGCATGCCTTTGCCCAAGTGCTATTTTGTGTTTGTGTGCTACCTTTTTATGTGTAAGTGTGGGTGGGTGTCCTTGTGTTGCTACTTTGCAACCCAGTCCCTTCACATTCCTCACCCCACCTTGATTGCATTCTCAACCATTTATCATCCACGTTCGTTCTAGTAGCCACGTTTGTTACAAGGTGAGCATCTTACCGTTTTGCCCCCATACTTGTCATAGAACGCCTCCGTCTTGGAGATGTACTCCTGTTTTATGATGTTTTTGCTCAGTGCCAATGACCCCAGCCTGGAGCCAACTAGATAGTTGACGGCGTCTCCTAAGATGGCGGAGCTGAGGAACACCGCCACGAGCTTTAAGGCACAGAGCTTGCCCATTCCTGTGAGGGATGAGGAGTAAATACCTATTCAGATATAAATTTGCCAAACCCATACATATTTACATATATGATTCTGGGCAACCTTATTCACTTTGGTGATAAGTATGACAGTAGCAACAAAGTGACAGAATGATCAGATAGCTGACAAGCCGTGATTGGCAAGCTTGAAAGAGGGGGATGGGGGTGGGCGGAGGGGCAGGGCAACTGCAACTACTTGCGAGTAAAGCTGCTGCTCAGGGGGGGCAGCAGGTCAAGTGCCTTACTTCTGCCTTGTATGTCTACAAGGACAATGTAACTAATGTAACCCTAGGCTGTGCTTACCGGTTTTGCCTTTGCACAAATACTGCTTCGTTTGTCAGCGGACAAGCTCCAAAATTACTAATGTGAAGCCAAAGAACTCTGGAGCAAATCCCGTCAAACTCTCGTTGCAAGCAATAATTCCATTTCTTGCTTGCCAAATATTGCGCTAGGGCGGCGAGAAGCCCAACGTCTGCCTTAGAAAAACAAGCCTCAAGAGCTAATGTTGCTTGCTGGGCTAAGGCATGCAAGTAGCAAGCCAATTTTTGGCAGGAGAGTGGCGGTCAAACTTTAGACGTTCATATACAAAGCCAAAGGAGTAAGGGGCAGCTTCAGCCAAAGGCAAACTTAAGCTGTGACTTCACCTGAAAGTTACATGTTGTCTCCTGAGTCTGTGTGGAACCATATGTCATATGTAGCAATCCTCTGCTACACGCCCATGCCAAGAAAACATATCATAAGAGTACTTCTCGCGCATCCTCCATTGTGGATCGTGGCCCGCACACAGTAGGCTTGCTGTGTTGCAGCGATATGGTGGACGTACTCCTGAGAAAATTTGGATTCTGAAGTGTGCCAATGATTTGCGTCCTGTCTTGCTCGTGCAAATCTTAAAAGGATCCAAGGAGCGCCTGTTTTATTGTTGTTTTGCAGGACCTGGTTTGACGTTATTATAGAGCACGGTGCTAAATCAATATCAGCGGAGATGGCCGGAGCTGCGAGAGTTGCCCGCCGCCTGCAGACAGGGCGCGGGTGCATGGGGTGCATGCAGAGATGTACCTAAATTTGTAACTCGCTCGTGGTCAGGTCACCCCCCCACAGACCTCCAGCAGCATCATTTACACAACATTGTTATAAACTTATAGACGCAATTGATACTCAGCTTCTGGAGGCGAAACCATGTTAGGTCAATGCCTTTTCCCTAACAAATTGCCAGAGGGGGTTATCTGGGCAAAAGCCAAATCATGCTCCTTTTTGCATGAAAGGTGCAACTACTCACACGTCACTTCATCAAATTGGACCCAACCTAGCTTCAAACTGATGCTGACTTTATAAGCTACACGAGCATGCGCTCAGATTTAGACAAATCGCCCTGCGTACAGAATGACAGGACTAAAAGCACACGTCGCGAACCTGTACCCTAGATGGGTGCTTTCCAGGGGGAATGGCACATTAATTTGCATATCTCGCCAACCACTTAGTCTTTTTGCCCCAAATCTTAATATAAGGATTTTAAACACTAAAAATACTGGGTTTGGTGCTCTGGCTGGACAGATACAGCGTATGGATACTCAAAAAGTAGGGTTCACGCCGCGGCCAATTAGGTATGGCTCCCCTAATTTGCACGTTTCAGGCTCAGCTGCATTGGAATTACACATCAGAGCTGAGCTTGAAACGTGCAAATAACAGGAGCCATACCCTAGGAGCATGCCAAAACCGTACCATTTTTGGCCTCAGATAACCCCCTCTGACACATTGCTGCAGAAGGGCAAAATAGGCGCAAAACATGCGAGGGCCACGCTGAGGGCCCACTGACCCCAATTCAACTGCCAATGCCAACACTGTAAGACTTGAATACTTATGTAAATAAATATGACTTGACTGCTAGGGGAGGGAGGCAATGGGGTTTGTTGAATAGGCAGAAAGCTAGACGGAATTTTAGGGCTCAGACCCGTGGGGACGACCGCATTTGTATATCCCAGGTATGTAACGGTACACAAAAAATTGTCTATCTCAAGCAGGCATCCACCGGCATCCACCAACACTGACACACGCACTCACCTGCAAAGGCCCCAGCAGCAAACAGCAGGGAGTCTCCGGGCAGAAAAGGTGTCAGCACAAGGCCTGTCTCACAGAACACGATGGCCCAGAGGATCACGTAGGTCAGCGAGCCGTGCGTCTCAATCAGGCCACTCATGTGATGGTCCAAGTGAAGCACAAAGTCCAGCAGCGCTGCAGGAAAGGACACGCGGGCAAGCACACAGATTTTATTTTTATGCCTGATTCCAGCCCAGATGGTGCCTGACTTGAGTTTCATGTCATTAAATATAATGTCATTGGAAAAGGGCAATGTTATTTGTGGACCTCAGCTTGCGTCGTTGTCCTGAACTCTTGATACTACACACATGAGCACATGAGGTAATTCAAGCCCCCTTTTCAGTGTGTTTTTGCATCTTAGACCTGGCAAACTTACTACAAGGAAGCTCCTGAGCGTATCGCTTGCAATCCTGTTCCCTAAACATTTTTCACACATGAATATCCTTTCCATACTTGCTAAGGGATTTGAGCTTGCTGCTGCTGCTGCCGCCGGTGCTGCTGCAGCTGAGGAGGCAAGAGCGTGGGAGGGCAGCAGCACATTTTGCAGCAGGGTGACCACACACACCGCCACAGCTGCTTTGGCAAGCCCCAAGGCAAGCTTGCGCAGGTTAAGGGCGCCCATTATTCTGCTGTTGTCGTCCTCTGGGGGTGTTGGCACTTGTGCGCAGGTCGGGACGGGCACATCATCAGTGTGATGTCCAATTTGGTTGTTACCCTGTTGCATAGGCATGGTCAGCCAGCAAATTTGGAGTGTATTGTGTGCATGTGCGTGTGCGTGCGCGTGCGCGTGCGCGTGCATGTGCGTGTGCGTGTGTGTGTGTGTGTGCGTGTGTGTGTGTGTGTGTGTGTGTGTGTGTGTGTGTGTGTGTGTGTGCGTGTGCACACGCGTGCGTGTGCGTGTGCGTTTGTTTGCGTGCGTACTCGTGTGTGTGTTTTTGTGCGTGTTTTCGTTGTTTCTTGTGCGCACAGCGAGTCTCACCGCTGTGCTTGCTCTCGTTGGCGCCCTCCCAATTCTTGGTGCTGCAGGCAACAGATATCTGTTGGTCTTCTGGCTTCTACTGGATGATGCCTGGGGGCTGGGAAGTTGAGATCTTGTTTGAAACCTCTGGGTGCAATTGGACAGCATTGCGATTGCTGTTCGTTTTCTATTATTATTAAGATATGCAATTGGTATTGGTACAGTGATTTGGCTCAACAGCACACGGAAATTGCAATTACATTTTCTTTAGTGGCTACCCCCTTCGAAAAACCTTTGAGCATCACATATAAGGAAAATAACGGCTGCCAACTTGGATCATGATTTCAAATGCAGGCCACCCGCTGGGTCTCTGCCTGCTTTCCTTGTAAACATGTAAAGAAAAGAATTAGCTATCCAGCGCAACTTTCAGGTCCCAAATTGGTGAAGGGGTTGGGAAGTTAGAGCCAAAATTGGCTTATTGGCACATTTTGACTAGGAAAGGGCGATCCAGCCGTGGGGACGACCTATGATGGTTCTCAATTATTTGCTGTCAACAACGTATGGCAAGAGCATAAGACTAGGACACCGCAAAACCCTCCACACCGTCCAATTGGGGGGAACACTGTATTAGCAGCAACACCTGTATAAGGATCAACCCCCGGCAAATACTATCGAAAGTAGCCATCCACGCGGCAGCCATTTGTGTGAAAACGGGGATATCCAAGACGAGCAACGTGTTATTATTTTCTACACATGTACTGAACATCTACAGGCTCGTTTTTGCCATTTGTTTTTTAATTCTACCAGTTCAATCTTTTTGATTAATATTTGTTTTGGGATCCATGTTGGAGCAGTTAGGTGGTATGCGTGGGTCGGTAGTGATCTACAAGAACGAGCCTGTGGATCTGTCCACCTGCTTTCGCTGCAGTGCCAGGTCTAGCTACTTGTGGATATCTTTTGGTAAAATCGGCCGCCACCTTACCTTGGTAGAGACAATGATATCCGCGCATGCGCAGCATGTGCTCTTGACATGCTCGAGCGCACGCAAAGCCTTATCCTCAGCAGCCATAGCCTGTTTGAGTGCGGAGCCTTGGCCTTTGCAGCTGACATGTTTGTGCACAAATTCTGCCCTGTACGGCTAGCCTAGTTAAGCCAAACTGTCTCATCCTTTACGACTAGCCTGTTGGTGCACAAAGTCTCATCCTTTACGACTAACCTAGTGCGCAAAGGCTACAGAGGTCCGTAAATCTGACTGAGCTCCCTAATGACCTCCTTATCTTTCCTAAGGTGCTCCTTAACCACCTCCTCATCTTTTTTTGCAGCTCTTTAAGGATCTCCTTATCTTTCAGACTTTGGCGATCAGACACCCTTTTATGACCCAGATTAAACACACTAACTCAGACCACAACCCTTTGAAGTACAGTGACTGATCAAGTGCATTTGCATATAAATCCGGTCCGGTAATCACATCAGCAGCACTGTACAACACATGACTACTTCAAATCCCACACATTCCACATGTACAGCCTCAACAGCACATACCAGGCTAGAGGCCTTTGTAATTCAAATTCAACTAGAACCATACGGAGCTTGGAAGTTTTTTATTTATTTGGAATGAAGTACCCGATAGAAAAAAGAAAAAGCAAAATACGCAGGCAGTGAAATCCACTCCCTACATTGAAATAAGGATAAAAAAGCCACTTAGGTACCGAGTACCGTAAAACTCCTTTACTAGTTGACAAAAAAGACCCTGTGAGAGACTCCAATACAGCTCCTTTTCCTTATATAGTGTGGGAAGCAATGGGAATCTACTGTTGTAAGCCCCACGTGTGTGTTTAATCCTGTCAATCTAATATGAAAGAAAGAAAGAAGAAATGCAGACAATAGTAGTGTAAAGACTACCGGCATGGATTAGGAAATTATAAGAAAGGAGACTTTTATGTGTTCTGCAACACCCAATGGATGCAGAGCTGTATTTGAAGCTATATTGGTTCCAATCTGATGAACTAGTTACTAGTGTGTGAATAGCTGCTCCATTATTTTCAAGAGGGAGCGTGTTCGGGCACTGGCGCAGTTGCCCTCATATTCACCATCAACTGGTCGTGAAATAACAAAAAATATATAAGGAAAAAGAAAAAGAAAAGACTCCGCTGGTAGTGATAGCACAGCCACAGCATGATTAAGGAAGGGGGCTACACAGGTACCAAATATATACCATATGCCCAACGGTCAATTCCTTTTGTGTGGCCGTTGTGCTTGTGAGCAGGTTTAAGATGAAGCGCCCTTTGATGTGTAGAGACGCAGACGTTTATTGTGCTTAAGAAGTAAGGAGAAAGTTTGGTGACCAATTCAGTCAATTTTTAAGTCAGTGAGCTAGGTGGTTCATAATTTCCTCTTGCAACAAAACGACAAACTTTCTTTCTTTTGTGTCTGAGTGACTGGCGACAATAAAAACAAGTAGTAGGAGGGACAAACGATAAACGGTTCTAACTTCTTCAGTTGAAAAGCTTCGACTAGTCTTGTTCAATTAGCTAGAGAGGCCAGTTCACTGAAGGAAGGTGATTAATGTGCTGAGTCTTGTACTTTGCTATGACAGTGATTTGATCTGACAAGCCATATGTATGCGGCGTAAAAAGCGTAAATAGCACGGCGGATATATGCGTTCACGAATTGTTTTGTACAACCCTACAAAAACCGGCCGTACTCCAAGGCAATCTTCTTGTAGCCTGGAAGTACGTGCCTTGCACTGTCTTTGGGTGTCAGGGATGGACGACAGTTTGCACCGTTTAAAAAAGCCAAAGTACTAGGCAATGCAGATCAAATCAACTGTGCATTTCCTGAAGACTCAACATCAACACATTCAGGATACAAAACATACCCAACATTGTTTATTATATTAGTATATTAAAACAGGCAAAACATGAATAAGAGGTCACAGAGATATTGGCGCCTGCAAAAATTAGCACAACGTTTGCATCCATGAAAAGTATGTACAACTGGAAGATGATTTGCCACATAAGGTGCCAAAGTCAAAGAAAGGTATGATTGTACGCATAATATCGAGTATAGATAGATAACGTACAGGTTATAAAAATACCTATGTATGTATTTCGCTCGGTAATCAATAGGTTATAATCACACAATCAAATGGACCTGGATAAGTTGTGCTTGTCACCCATGTTTAAGCTAGGGTAAGGGTGGAAACTCGGTGCCAAAGCTCGTTTGGCCTGGCAGCACAGCTGGGGACTTCAATCCTCTTTGTACATCGGAAAAAGATAAGGGAGACTTAGAGGGGCTGGTCGTAGGTGATGCATGCATTGGGCCATGTGCTGCTAGGGTGGAATAATGTGGAGAGGGGGCTTGAGAGGCAAAGGGCAGTGGTTTCTGGGTCGTGGCGGAATTCCTTGTCTGTTCTGGAGGTTGAGCATGGCGTTTTAAGGGAGGAAAAGACTGCTGGGGTGTAGAGAAGGGGTGCGAGGGCGATGCTGCTCTTTGTCCTACAAACTGAGCAGGACGCTGCAAACGAGGGAAGGCAGGCTGCGGCTGGTATGAAGGAGCTGAGGAATAGGGTTTGCTTGCAACTGAACGTGCCGTCTGTGTAGCTGGGGATTTGGCATCACGTTGTAGGGGGGGCAGGTTGGGCAAAATTGGACTTTGCAGGTTTTGGGATGCAGCATACGACGGTTGACTACCTGCCCCATAGACTGCTCTTTCTGCTGTTGGAATGGACTGAGTTGGAATGGACTGAGCATGACGCTGCAGGTGGGGAAAGGCAGGAGGAGAATAGGATGGCTGAGAAGCTGTAAAAGTAGGCGGCCCTTGCCGCTGGGGTTGATTCGCTGCTGGCCCTGTGGCCGCTGAGTATTGTGAGGGCTGCTGCACATAGCCTCCCTGCAGGTTGCTTTGCATGCGCTCCTGTATAGCTGGGGTGTACTGAGGGGTGTAGTAGGGCAGATTGAAAGGAGAGGGAGGTTGAGGCACCCCAGGAGTGGGGAGCACCCTGTTACCACCAAACTGCTGCTGCTGCTGCACATTGCTCAGCAGGCTGTTCCGTGTCCTTTTTGTGCCTCCTTTTTCTTGTGCTGCGCTTTTCTGTCTCAGAGCTTTGGCAGGGTCAAGACGAGCATTCAGCCTTGTACCGAGTCTACTTGTGGGCTCAGGCAGCAGCAGTGACGAGCCTCCTGGGATTTGTGGCTGCCACAAGTCTGCACCATTTCTGGCCACATAAGGACTGGGTTGGAGGGAGGGAAGGATGTGGGCAAAGGAGTGCCTCCAATTTGGGTCTTCCGAGGAGACTACTTTCTGCCTCTTCTGCGGGCACAGGCAAGTAAGTGGTTGACAAATCATTTATAGGGTTGCAAATTGATGGCGCTGATGGCGCTGATGTTGATGGTGTTATCAAGGTTTGAAAAATGCGTTGATGCATGCCAAGCCTGTGTTAACCATCCAGACCAAGACAGCTTGGTGTGTGACAGAAAAGAGAGAGAGAGAGAGAGAGAGAATGAGAGAGAGGGAGGGAGAGAGAGAGAGAGCATTTAATGAAACAGTAGACTTTTGCAACCTTTTGGGCTTCAGCTTACAGAACTGACAGGATATTATAAGCTACATTTTGAGGTTTTAAATTATGAATGCAGGCAAACAGGCAATCGCACCTTTCTTTGCAAAACCATCACAACAACGACAATGACGAGGGCCACGACCAGCACACAACCAATGACGGTACCAGCAATTGCCCCTGCTGCTTCTTGGCCACACAAGCTTCCTGTTGTGCACAAACAAACGACGCAAGCAGCATTGGCAAAAGCCGCACCTCACAAAAGTACCAGATTGGCAACAGGCAACAGGTGGTACAGTTTTAGGTGTTGCTAACAGTACATACCAGACGAGCCCTCTCCAGGAACAATACCAACTCTCATCAGGAGCGATTCCAAACCAAGCATGCAACCCTCCTGATCCCCATCGACTCCTCTTTTCAATTGTGCAGAAAATTTTCGGTACTTGATACAAAACGGCTTCTTCTCCTAAATAATTTTGGGGAGTGGTAACTCGCAAATATAGATCTATTTTTTTCTTTCAAGGTATGGAGGCAAAGTATTTTCAGTCGAGCGATCTGGGTGGGGTCAGGAAGGACCTTGCACTTACGGGTTGTTTTTAATGCAATTTGATGCACTTTGAATATAAATTAAATGCACTTTGCAGCAGCGGCGAATGGGCTTGAGGTTGTGCACAAGTGGCCCAATGTCAACTTATCACCGGGTCCTCTCTTTTCCATCTGTTCCCTCCTTACCCATACGAGGGGACGGGCATTTGTTCTCAGGCTCAAGGCTGATCAGAGTTTCCTGCTCTGCCTCTTCAGGGTCCAAGGCCACCTGTGTGTGAAGAAACAATTACAGTATAACATGTGGCAGTTAAAGCTCCACGCGTACAGTTGTCTTTTTGCGCCATCAAAACACCGTTAGATCCCAAGTGAAGCCAACTGGTACAAGGCAATATGGAGTTGAAACAGTGCAGCTGACAAAGCAAGCTCAGCTCCTAGTAAGTACAGCGAGCCTGGGAATCAGGGCTGTTGCACTATGCCGTATTTCCAAAATGACACCGTACATACGGTACGGTGTACGCCGTATCGTAGCTTTTACCGTATAATACGGTATGAGCAAAAGTACGGTGCCAAACCGTACAGTTTGGTCCCACCGTACAGGCTGCATGTTTACATGCATGCGCCACCAAAAGCAAGTCACACTGCAAGTGATACTAATTAATATTTATAAGCTTAACATCTTCACATCGATGGAACTCTCCGGCCCCACTGCAAAGCGCGCGAGAGTGGGCCTGGGGGGAAGCACCCTTCCCGCCCCCCGAGCCTGCCCCCCGAGCCAGCAATCTTCCCGAAGCACCCTTCCTG
>Ga0307945_1001462_pt1 | contig 18494 bp, 23 predicted proteins | sample OrgLakmetagen228_FD_201818 | JGI IMG/M metagenome (GOLD analysis project Ga0307945, IMG submission 201818) | Saline water microbial communities from Organic Lake, Antarctica - #228 | ecosystem: Environmental > Aquatic > Non-marine Saline and Alkaline > Saline | place: Antarctica: Organic Lake...
GGGATCCGGGAGCGGGCCCTCGTACTGCAGCCAGCTCACGATGGTGCGGGCAAAATTGATGCCTCCGCCAGGGCCAACACGGCAGGGTGATCCCTGCAGGAACGCCCGTACTCCGTCCAGGCCACCGCGGAAGGCCACAATCCGGCCCCACTGCTCGCGCGTCCAGCCAACCAGCCTCTTGGGTCGCTCCTCTTCCGACATCGCGCACAAACGAGTTGTTTCACATCCTTCTTTTTCTCTTTTTTATTCAAAATTTTCCAGAATGGGTAGGCGCAGCAGAGTTTGCGGTTTATGAGAGGGGACAGGATGTCGGCCAACAAGAGAAAATTAAAAGCTGACAGATTAAATTACCGTCACTGCAAAGACTCAGCACAACAACCAATACCCCCCTATTCTAAGAGGTTTGTGAAATAAGCCTGGAAGATTATGTAACAATAATGTGCAGAGGATGATGTTATGCAGTATGATGTCATGAAATTACAAGGTGAATCAGTCCATTTACTCCAGTGATGGATTTGATTCACCTTCTAATTCATGGTATCATACTGCACAACATAATCCTCTGCGGTTGTTTTTACGTTTATACGTAATCTTCCAGGCTTGTTTCACAAACTTCTTAAATTAGGGGGGTATTGGTTGTTGTGCCAAGTCTTATCGATAAATGATTGCGCCTTCGGACCAAGAAAGGCCTCCAAGGTGGCAAAATTATTCAGCAGAGGAGTGGGTTTGCTTTGCTGTGGTCCCTAATGCTTCTACCAGTTCTCTGGCTCATGCCCTTGCGCTCTCTGCACTTACGCATGTGTGTCTACTAGTGCCACTCATCTTTGATTGGCTCCCACACTGCTGCTCTTTCCTGGAGCTGGGACCCATGACTCAGACAGACCTCTCGGCTCAATGTGGTTACTACACATTAATAATTAATATGACAAATAAAACAAACAAATATGATCGGAAACCTTATATAGTACAGGGTCGCTTGAGGATTCCCTCTAATGGTACCTCTTAGACTGTTCACAAGTTGTCAATTGATTACCAAACCTATCATATCCAGAAGATAAAGGCTATCAATAAGATTGGCCATCCAGCTTATTAAACAAGATAAGAAGAAGCTCTCAACTGTCAACCAACTTAACTGCTCTGTCACACGATTCGTCGCTACCTACGATTGGGCATGACAGTGTCAATTTATTCTAATCCGCAAGGCTCTCAGGGTTTCCAGCAGGGCATAGGTCGTGGACACGCACGTAGTGTGGCCTAGTGATCAAAGGTAAGGTAAGGTTACATCGCTATATATGCCTCTGGGGAGCATCCGAGCGGAAGCTTGGAAAAAGCCTGAAACCAAGCCAAAAAGGCGCTAGAAAAAATCAAGGGAAAAGGGCTAGGCACTCAGCCACAAAAGAGGCCACACCATACATATCTGGCTGGTTCAAAAAAGTCCTCAAACGAGTTGGGCTATCCTCATTGTAAGGTGGGAAGACCAGCTGGCGGTGCTGTGCGAAGGTTGACAGACAAGATGTTCATGCAGACAGTCCATAAAAATGTATTCCTCATCCTGAACAGTGTGCCAGTCACGCTTGTCACAGATCCTGAGCTCATAAGGTCTTCTATTTCTGTTATGAAGAAGGCAAGAAAGTGCACGGCTGAGATTGTTGAAAATATCCAAGCGAAGATAGAGAGGCAACACATGCTTGTGATTTCTTTCTCTGCCATCCCACCAGCCAGGAGCAATCCCCAGAGGTACATCATAATGTGTGTGATAAGTCCTCATAAATCTGCTGGAATGGTGAGTCTCATGACGAGGTGTCAGATTGTCAAGCTTTCTCCAGCCCCCAATGATATGTCCGAGCAGAGTGAGCTCAAACTGTATCAGATTGACAGACTTGCGAGATCGTATGGCATCCAAAAACTGTTGAGACACAGGGATTTCTTAAAGCGTATATAGAACCTAATAAGCACATGTATCACTTCTGTTTGCAAGAAGAAGGTCGGCCTGCACAACGTTCTCTAGGAGAGGATTTTTTGAAGAGACTAAACTGTTCCAGAATCTTATGATGCATCTGAACGAATAGAAGAATATGGGCATCTGACCTGTTTTGCGGAGCACGCAGTATCAGTATCTTTCTTGACACCTAGGAGTCTTTTCAGGAAGCCAAGATGAAGGACGTGTGTAGGGGTGACTTTTTAGAAATAGTATGTCAGAGAAGAAGTGGCCCATACTTGACAACCGTACAGACCAGCTGTCAAAGCAAAGACCTGGAAAAGCCACAGTCTGTGTTTGACACCCCATACCTGACAAGCGTACAGACCAGCTGTCAAAGCAAAGACCTGGAAAAGCCACAGTCTGTGTTTGACACCCTTGCTGTCATCAGCTCTGTAAACTCTGGCTATGGCAGACCTGAAGTTGCCTGCCATCTTCTCAGCAGCGGTGTGCTTTCTTCCATCACGAGTCACGAGTAAGAGTGATTTCAAGGTATATTTATATAATATTTATATATTTATATAATATATTTATTATTATATGAATTGAGTGACAAGTTCCAGAGGTGTGCCGTCTTACTTGAAGATGGGAGTCGCAGAAAGTATTTCTGCTGAAGAAGACCACGACTTTTGTTTTGTCAGTGTTCAGCTTGAGCCCTTTGAAATAAAGGTGTATAGTCATAGAATTTGTTCATTTGGAGTTGCAGATTTTCAGCCGTGTTTGAAATGAGAGCAATCATTGGGGCCTAGTAACCAAAAGAAAAAGATCGCAGGCAGTGAAAGAGATCACTCTTCACCCTAACTAAGGTTTACAAAGTTTACAAAGGAGGCCTTTAGTCAAGAAGTGCGACTGCTGGCCTGCTCACAAAAAGCAATTAGTTCACATTATTTAAGGAAAAGGAAAAGCTGCGCAGGCAGTGAAGAAGCACTCTCAATTGTTAAAGAGAAAATTTCAAACTTGGTAATGGGTGCCTTCCACCACTGAGAAGAAGAGAGAAGATCAATGGGGATCAGGAGGGTTGCAGGCTTAACACGAAGCCGGCTCCTGATGAGAGTTGATAAGGAAAGCTTTTATCGCTATATGTGCCTAAGGGGCATTATCTGAGCGGAAGCTTGGAAAGAGCGTGTGCATAATCAAACATAAAGGCATTAAAATATTTAAGGAGAAAAGTGCTACTAGCTAGGCACTCAGCTACAAAAGAGGCGACACCAGACACATCTACACATCTAGTTGACTCAAAAAGGTTCTCAAACGAGTTGGCTGGGCCTCCCTCATACTTAGGAGGGAAGACAAGCTGGTGCTTTGTCTAAGGTTGACAAAATGTTCATACGGATAGTCCAGCCAAACTTGTTCCTCATCCTGAACAGTGTGCCAGTCACATTTGTCACGGACTCTGAGCTCATAAGGCCTTTTGTTCCTGCCATGACGCGTTCTTTGGACCAATTATTGTGGCATGAATTGCGAAGGCAAGAAAGTGCGCGGCTGCGGTTGCTGGAAATGTTCAAGCAAAGGTAGAGGCAACACACACTCGGTTCCTTTTTCTGTCATCATCCCACCAGCCAGGAGCCGTCCTCATCTTTTGCTCTGCTAGGTTTATGAGCCACGTGTGGTGTAAATTGTCAAGTTTTCTCCATCCCCCAATGCTATGTCTGCGCAGAGTAAGCTCAAAATTTCAAATTGATGTGGCATCCAAAAGCTGTTGGGTATGGACTTGGGTATTGATTCTCAAAGAGCTTGAAAGCTTGCTCCATGTGCATTCTGTCAACTATGCTGCCTAACTTGTCCATACCAGACGTGCCCTTTCCAGTTTCACTATTATTTCTCATCAATAGCCTTTTCAGGCTCTGCCTGCAACCCTCCCGATCCTCATTGTTGTTTTCTCTAATTTAATTGGTGAGGGATTTTTATGGTACCCAGTACCAAAGTGGCTCCTTTCTTTAATTACTGAGGGGAGTATTTCCGCCTGCCTGTAGTATTTTCTTTTCTTATTCCACCTGATCAAAATCAAACACTGTGTGTCTCATTTGAGGAACAGGCACAACTTACAGCAAACACACAAGAAATCCATTCCGCAGCCTAGAAGATGCTGGTTGAACTGCCATGACACTCAATAAACAAACAAAAAAGCTACAGGCCAGTGAAAAAAATCACGCACAGGCAGTGAAAGAAATCACTGGCCACATTAATTACAGAAAAGGAGCCACTTTGGTACCGGGCACCCTAAAACTCCTCCATCAAAGGAAAAAGAAACTGGGTTGCAGGCTTGACCTAAAACTTCTCCTGATGAGAGTTGATAATAGTGCTGGAAAGGGCACGTCTGGTATGAACAAATTTGGCAGTATAATTGAAAGAATGAACATGAAGCTTGGAAGCAAGTTTCTTAATTCTTTGAAAAATCAAGACGCAGCTCCTTAATGACTCCAGTGTATGATTGTTGCAGATGGTGCCACCCACTCCTAAAAGGATGGTATGGAGGGTAACGGAGGCTCCTTGGAGGATGGAGCAGAGGCCTTTGTGTTGTTCCTGCGCAGCGCTCAGCTGGTACTCCGGTCTAGTGTCCTCACAGTACTTGGTCTTGATGAGGTAAATGTCACGTTGAACAATGCTGAGATCTTTGGGTTGGTGCTGTTTGGGGAAAGTGGATATGCTAATGGATGGAGGAGCTGCTGAGGTGCTCCCGGTTTCCCTCAGTTGCCCCCTGCCACTCCTAAGAAACCAACCCCGTCATTGCTATTCCGTTGCTTTTTGTGTTCGCGGAGATAAGAGCAACCGGTACAGCATCCGGACGGCTGGAGGTAAACCTATTTTTGTTTGAGAAGCGGGGTGGAAAGAGCCACTTTAGTATAATCCTAGTTTCAGCTGTATCAGGGATTAGGGGATTTTGCACAGCCAGCCGTTCGCTGCTGCCTATAAACACGCAGACAAAGCAGGATCCTAGGGAGCCTGTCTTGCTGATGGCTTTGAAGATCATGCTGCATGCAAAGTTGTGTCTCTCAGTGATCATATTTCTTACTTGCGTGTGTTGGCATCCAGAAAGGTTGTGCAAGGAACTGCCTAGTTGAGGGCAGAAGGGGCAAGTTAGGCTAATCGAGCGCTTAAACCATATCGCATGCTTTTGGTTGTACAGGATTCCTGTTCCGTACTTTATAATGATGCACTTGGGTGTAACAGGGACAAGGATGCTGTTAGGTAAGCTTTGCTAGCGGCTCCGTTAGTAGTGCCATTTTTAGCAAGGGTTTGGCCATTTTTAGTAAGGGTTTGGCATTTTGCTACAGTGTTGGCATTTCCTAGTTTTTGGAGGAAGTGCATGTGTGCTTGCAAGCTTACATGCCATAACATCCGAAACAAATACAAATCGTATTGTCCAGAGTATCTGAGCATGACTTTTGGAGTTGTGCAGGACCCTGCCTCCTAAACACCTGATCCCATAGAAAAGTCCTTCCCCCTTCAGTTCTCCAGGTGAAATATTGTGTGGCTCTGCGTCTGTTGGGTGATGCAGGACACAAATCAACATCCTTTCCAAATCCGTCCTTTCCAAATTCTTTCCAACATCCTTTCCAAATCCATGCTGGTGGTGCATACACAACCTGTGTTATTTTTCTTCCTATTGCTTTGTTGGTCAAAGGGCCTGGCATCCGCACAACACTTCATCTCAATGAGGTGAGTGTGACAAAGTTTGCCAAGACCTTTAAGTCGGTGCCGGTAGCTGGCGTTTCTGCTAGATGCAATTAACTGAAGTGACCTGAAACTGGCTCATGACAAAGTTGGTAATGGTACTGGAAAGGGCACATCTGATATGGACAAGCTTAACAGTGTAGATGACAGGATGCATATATCCTAGGATGCATATGGAGCATGGAGGAATATTTGTAACCCTATAAAGAATCAAGACTCATCAAGTCCTTTAAGGGCGATCAATGTGTAAATGTTGTAGATGGTGCCACCCACTCCCAAAAGGATGGTGTGGGGGGTAGTGGAAGCTCCTTGAAGGTGGTTGCAGAGATCTTTGTGCTGTTCATGTGCGGCGCACAACTAGTTACTGACTTTGAGGTCTCACGAGGTATCCTCACAGGGTGTCCTCACAAGGTATCCTCACAAAGCTTGATCTCAACAAGGTGGATCACACGTTGAACAATGCTGGCATCATTAAATCGGTGCTGTCTGGATTATGTTTTCCTTTCTACTGTGGCGGAGGAGTTTTAACGGTACTCAATTCCAAATTAAAATCATTGCTTCAACCTAATACCTAAATTTTAACTTCGTTACATATTACACGTGTGGGGAGAGATTCAATTGCCTGCGTCTTTTTCTCAGACCTTTCTTCACAAGGCGTCTGGCTGGATGGAGTGTCCAGACGTGTATTTTGTTTTCCAAAACGTTCGCTTGTGACAGTCGTCCGCCAGTTGTAGAATTAAAAGGCCATCAATAATAAGGTTCTCCAAGGCTCGTCAAGGTATGTGCAGGCGCTGCCCATTCCTCCAATGAGTTGTATTGCGCTTTGGCCTTTCTGCACGCACATACATGCCCAGTGGATGCCCAAAACAATGTCTTGAGTTCCTTGTTGTTTTTAACATTTTTACACCTGTGGTTCTGTGGGTGGAAAAGGTTATGTTGCATTAAGAAACTGATGGCTGGACGAGGGGCGGGAGATCTAGATTGACCCTAAAATAGATATCATTAACTGACGCAACTGAGGAGGCCACACACGCATGCACCTGCATTACAGCTGCCTGGATCCAGCTGCCTGGATCCAGGATCCAAGGCATTATAAGTAGGGTTGGCCATAACCGTACATTTATAACGCGTATATACACACTGTATATGACTAGGGCTGGCGAGAACCATACATTTATAGGTATATACAGTGTACATACGGTATTATTAGCAGGGGTATATACGGTTCTGGCCAACCCTATCTATGACCGTATGTATGGTTATTTCCCTGGCAAAAATACCATGTGTACACCGTATACCTATAAATACATGGCCCAATATCTATAAATATATGGCCCATACGTATACGTTGTAAATATATAATATGTGGCCCACCCTAATTATAAGCCTGTATGTTTGCGCACTTTCTCTGCCTACAAACGCTGGTGTCACACTGTCTGAGTTTTTGTAGCCCACACCGTCTGAGTTTTTGTAGCCCCTATAGCGGGACTCTCAGCCCAACCTAGCAACCTAGCAAAAAAAGCTGCACATGTACTTTTTTAAGAGCACGGCATCGAAGCTGGGAACTGTCGATGTAAACATTAAATTGGTGCAATGATAAACAAATTCCCTGCGGTATTACTTTTCCTTTTTGGGGGGAATTTCTGAATCCGTCTCGGTATTATCTAATTTCAATTTAGTGGGTAGTTCACAAATCAATTGCACGTACACAAATCCACGTACCAGCACAAAGCCCAGAGCTGCACAGAGAGAAAGAGGTGTGGCCCACACTGACAATTGATCTCCCACTCTCTATTTCACATTGCATGCCTTCATCAAGAGCCAATGTCAAACGCAGATGACATGAGGCCTTTATTCAGCGAATGGCACCAGCTCAAGCCACCCCACCAAGTGGCACTGGCACGGTCAAGGGCACCTTCAAGCATGCAGCGCTGCTAACCCAGCGCAGCTGTGCCTCCAGCTGTGCAGCACAGCGCAAGCAGCAGCAGCACGTACAAACAGCAGCCTGCACTCAGCAGAGCACTGCTTGCTGCTTGGATGCCTCTGCTCTGCATGCGCGCCTGCCACAGCATACGCACTCTACAACAGGTGCGCCCTCTACGTTGTCCTCAGGATCCCGCACGAACATCGCTACTAAATCCACTCGTGGGCGGCAGCAGCACCAGCAGCAGCCTGCGCAATCAGCAGGCCTCTTAAGCACGCCACAAGGACCCACAGAACAAGAAAACTCTGGTCCACAGCAGCAGCAGCAGCAGCAACAACAACAGCATGTTCAAAACGGAGATGCTGTGCAGCACCCTCAGTCAAACAGAAAGACCAGTGTGCCTGCCAGCAGCAGCAACAGCAGCAGGAGATCCGTTGGCAACAAAGATGCTGCTCGCATGCTTACCGCCCAAATCCAGCGCTGCAGCAGCTGGCAGCAGCTGCGTGCTGTGCTTGCTGTGCACGAAGGCAGCGCCAGCAGTGCAGGGAGCATGGGGAGGCGTGTAAATGCAGTGCATGCAACTGCGGCGCTGGGTAGCGTGGCCCGCGCCTTAGGTGGTGGGAGCAGCAGCAGTAGTGTCCGGCAGCAGCAGACAAAGCAGGGTGTCCTCCTGTCTTCTTCTCAACGGCAGGAAGCTGCACAGTTCCTCAGCACCACCCTCCTGCCTCTCGCTGCTCGCGCCATGGGTCCTGTGCCTGACCACAGCACCATCTCCAACAATAACAGCAGCAGCAGGAGCAGGAGCAACATATCCGCCACTACTACTAATAGCAATGCCAGCACAGGTACCAGCAACGACGGGGCTCCCGAAGAGGTCACTCCAGCGCAAAAAGGCATTGCTGCTGCTGCGGCAGGAGGGGAGGGTGAGAGCGGCATGCGTGCACGCGAAGCTGCCTCAATGCTGCATGCCCTCGCCACCGCTCGGCACGCACCTCCCCTCCCATGGCTAGCACTGTACCTGGAGCACGTGCGGAGGTGAGAGGAGTGTGTATATGTAAATGTGTAAATGTGTGTTTGTTGTCCGTGTTGATGTGAATTTGTTGTGTGTGTGTGTGTGTGCGTGTGTGTGTGCGTGTGTGCTTGCTCAGGATACCCAGTCACTCATGTTTTCCTGTCACTTGAGTGACAAAGTGCCTTCCTTTCCTGTATGGTTAACCCTGCCTTGCGTCTCCTGAGTCCTCTACTGAAGGCATCCAGACGTCAGGCACCACCACCACACGCACGCATGCATCTCAGTAAGCCTAAGCTGTATAAATACGCCGTATACAGCGGATATCCCCTGTGGTGAAGACCGTATATACGGCGTATATATACGGCTTTGGCCAACCCTAACCTCAGTGTCTCACCTGTGAGAACAAGGGAGCACCCCTTGAGTAGGAGGAAGGGAAATTAACTTAGTGACCTCCTGAGTCCTGTAAAGGGTGCGTCTGAACATGCCTGCCAAACTGCAAATCTCAACGCCTTCTTGCACTGGTGCCTAATCTAATCTAGGCATCCTTTCCTATCACTTTCCTCTGCCCATTGTAACCATATACACATGCATTTTTTCGTGCCCTCTTACTGCTGGCCTGCGTGTATTGGCACGTGAGGACGTGCGTGCCATTGTAGGTCACTGTATCTTTCTTGCTTTGCTCATTGTAACCATATACACATAGTTTTTCGTGCCCTCCTACTGCTGGCACATGTGTATTGGCACTTGAGGACGTGCGTGCCATTGTAGGTCATTGTAGGTTCTTCTTCTTGGATTTTGCTATTGTAGAATGAGATATATTTTCTGATATATTTTGTACAAAGAGTGTTGCGCTTTTGCAGCAGCTGCAATGTACAAAGAGTGTTGCGCTTTTGCAGCTGCAATACCTATTGCGCACCTATTTTCTGATATATTTTGTACAAAGAGTGTTTGCGCTTTTGCAGCAGCTGCAATACCTCATTGCGCATCCAACCAAGCAAATGCGTTTCCTTCTCCGCCATTTATGTACAAGGTTGACCATGATCGTATATAAACACAACACATTTAATATGTTGTAGGGTTGGCCAGAACCGTGTATGACCTTACATTTGATAAAGATCCCTGCAAAACATACCGCTAGTACACCGTATAAAAACTCTTCTGGCCAACATATATATTGTTGGTCAGAATATATATGTTGTGGTTATATATACAATATCACGCCATATTTCATCACCGCAGGTAGAGTAGTATGTGCGACCACATTTATTCCTGTGTTACCTAATTGCACGTGTACCTACATTCTGTGATGATGTAATCCTACGTGTGTGTGATGATGATGATGTGATTAACCTATAAGCTGACGCATCTCACATACACGATGCAGTTGCCATCCTATGTGCGCAGGCTGCTGCCGTCCTAACCCCTCATGTTTGATGCTGTTCCCTTCCTATGTGCGCAGGCTGCTGCCGTCTTACACCCCTCGTGATGCAGCCACTACTGTGTGGGCGCTAGCGAAGGTGGCAGAGGTGGGCATTGGGGAGGGATGGAGCCTGCAGCAGGGGGAGAATGGCAGTGGTACCAACAGGATCTCTATTGGCAGCGGCCGCGTTGGAAGCGGCGATAGCGGCAGCGGCAGAAGCAGCGCCAGCAGGGGGGCCGCAGAAAGTGTGTTCGGAGGGTGCAACGACAAGCACGCACATGCAGATCGCCAGCGCGCGTATGCGGACCTGCTCCGGCCTTTCGTGGTCGAGCTGCTCAGTCACATATCAGGCCTGGACTGCAGTGCTGGGCCGAGCACCAGCCGTCACCCCTCCCCCTCTTTACTGGTGGCGTGCAATGCGCATGACATGGCCAACATCGCTGTGGGAAGCCTGCGGCTGGCAGCCTTGCTGCTAGACCAGGGGAGCAGTTCAGCCCTCTCGCAAGGTGTGCTGTTGTGTCTCACACCTAGGGTAGGCCAGGACCGTATATCACCTTTTCAAATACCGTATGTATATAGGTATGTACCGTATAAAACCGTATTCCATATATACGGGGAAGTTGATGCCCTTCAGATTTAAATCAGAATGGGCCCAATTTGTAGCTCTTGAAGAGCTGCACACCTACACCCAAGTTGGTTGTGCCTAAAAATCAAAGTTTGAAGGGCTAGGCCTGTCCAAAGCCAAAAAGACCCCAAAATGTCCAATTCCTGAGCAAATAGAGGCCAACTACTCCAAGCACCAGCAAAACATTGTGACTGATGCAAAAACATGCATTAAAAGAAAGTGGGAAGCATAGGGAGTGCTTATTATAAGGAGTCGCAAAGAAAAATATTAACCCCAAAGAGCAAACAGGATTGTTCCTGCTGGGATTCGAACCTGAGTCTGGGGTGTACAACTCGTGATACGGTTTTGCACCGTATTATTATAAGAATATACGGCGTATATACGCCGCCGTATAATACCTATCGATTTCTGATACGGAAAATACGGTACGTAGATACGCCCCCCCCCTCCCCTGTATTATACGGCGTATATACCGTACCTTATAATACCTATAATATTACTAATACTGTTCTGGCCAACCTTACTTACACCGCATCTCATGTGTGCGTGTGTGTGTATGTGTGTGTGTGTGTGTGTGTTGTGCTCGCATGAGTATGTGTGCGCGCGTGTCTGTGTGTATGTGTTTTTGTGTGCATGCGTGTGTGCGCATGTGTGTGTATGTGTGTGCGCGTGTGTCTGTGTGTGTGTTGTGTGTGCATATATGTGTGTGCATGCGTGTGCATTTGCATGCGTTGCTCGTTTCACTGAGCTAGCACTGTCTCCTGTGTCACTGCACTCTTGTGGGTATGTATTACTTTCCCCCAAAGTTGAAGATCATATGCAAATCAGTTGGTGTGCATGCAGCCGTTAAGTGTGACCACATACCATCCCCTGTTGTGATCGTTGCAGCTTCACAATCAAGCACTGCACGCTCTTTTCACTCCTCCACGCAGGAAATGAACAGCACAGCAGCAGCAGCAGCAGCAGCAGCAGCATGCAGGAGCTGTGGGTGCTGATGCCCGCGTGGCGTGCGAGTCTCCTGGAAGCGTCCCTGCCCCTCCTCTCGGCCACGCTGCACTCCTGCCCCCCCCACGCCCTTGCAAACATCGCACACGGGATAGCGCGCTTGCCTGTGCAGAACACAGCAGCACCAACACAAGGGTGAGGAATGAGGAAGCCAACTCTGTGTGTCTGGCGTACCTTCAGAACGTATGGGTGGTGAGGATGGCACAGATAGATCAGATGGATGGTGGTTCTATTACACCTAGTGCATTGGTGGTAGGTTACCACCCTCAGTCACGACACGTGCCGTGTACTGTGTCACATTCCTATAGGGTTGGCCAGAAGTGAATCTATTGACGGTGCACGTACGTTAATCTTGTCATGTGTTTTGTCAAGTACATGTGTTTTGTCAGGTACACGGTCATAAACAGTGTATATATATGTATACACAATTCTGGCCAACCTGTATTGAGTGACCGTGTACACGTTTTGAGCAATGTATTTACCGTATATTATTTAGGCAGCGTGCGACCGCCCCGTGTATCGAGCGTAGGGCAGGCTAGCCATTTGCACACAGATGTAATTTTAGGGAATCTCAGCAGGGAGGCTTCTGAATGCACGGCCAGTTGAGGTTTTAATTCATAGTTCTGGCCACTCTTGGATGCGTACGTGCCCAGCAAGCGTACATACGTGCATACCCAGCAAGCGTACGTGCCCAGCAAGCGTACGTTCCCAGCAAGCGTACGTGCCCAGCAAGCGTACCCAGCAAGCGTGCATACCAAGTAAGCGTACATGCCCAGCAAGCGTTCTTCTAGCACATTCATTTCGCCCTTGTGCCCGCACAAGTACTGCAAATAAATACGGTCGGATTTGAGGACTTTTCTGAGTCTGTACACACGTACGCACGTGCACTTGGTCCTGGACGACTTTTTGAATAAAGCCACACACATGCATGTAGTACGTGCACCACCATGCTTGTTTAGATTATGGCTGTGCTCGATAAGTGGTCAAGGGTGACGTTTCGTTTGCGAGGTTCCTCAGTAATACCTCAGGAGAGACACACACCACACGGGAGCATTAGGCAGCACAATTTATTGCAGTGGAAGTAAACATTATGTGTTGGCACCCACACGCTGGTGCGAACTTGCAGACGCACGTGCGTGTGTGAGTTGCTGCATAACCATCTACAGCGTGGACGAGCTCATCATTGATCTGACAACTTGTTAGAGAGACACCAACACAACAGATTGTACGGATGGCCCTATCACCTGAAGTATGCCTGATTAAGGTATAGTATCTTACAAATTTGGTTGTGCAAGGTGTAAAACTAGGGTGGGTCTGAACCATATATACACACCGTTTATGACTGTATGTATGGTGATCTCCTGCTAAAAGTACCGTATGTACACTGCGCAAATACGTATGGATATATGGTTTTGGCCAACCTTAACTGTAGCCCCTGGGCCCCAACCTTAACTACACATACACTCGCGTATACACCCTGTGGCAGATGGAATGTACGTATAACACTCAAGCCTCTCCTACCCACTCGCAGGGAGGTGCCGCAGCTGGACAAGGAAATACCAGCCGCCATACCGCACACCACGGCGCAAGGCCACGCAGCGCCCCCTGCCTGGGCCGAGGCCTTCACGAAGGCCTGCATGGCACGCACAGCGCACAGCAGCCACAGCAGCCAGCGACGGGCGTGCAATCCGCAGTCGTTGTGCATGCTCATAGGGGCGGGTGTGATTCTGCTGGGCCTGCCCTCCCCCTCTCCTGCCAGTGCAGCTGATGCTGCCTTTGGCTTCCAGTCAGATCATGGCCGTGCTCAGCCGCCCCCTCCCCCCTCCCCCCTCCCCCTCTCTCCGTCTTCACAGCCCGCGGTGCCACGTGATGCCTCATGGCCAGCAGTGGGTGGTGCAGCAGATGCTCAGCGTGATGCCTCATGGCCAGCAGTGGGTGGTGCAGCAGATGCTCAGCGTGATGCCTCATGGCCAGCAGTGGGTGGTGCAGCAGATACTCAGCAAGGGCACTCTGATGGGTTTGAAGATGCAGGTCCCTTGCCAGGCTGGCACGATGGTGTCAATAGCAGAGGCGACGGAAGCAATACGAGCGTCAGCTGGAATGATGGTGGCAGCAGTCGCCACGACAGCAGTAGCAGGAATGATGGTGGCAGAATCAATGGCAGCAACGGCAGTAGCGAAGAGGGCGGCAGGAGCAGTGGCAGCAATGGCAGTAGCGAAGGGGGCGGCAGGAGCAGTGGCAGCAACGGCAGTAGCGAAGGGGGCGGCAGGAGCAGTGGCAGCAGGAGCAGGAGTGGCGCTTTGCTTGAGGACAAAAGGGCGTGGGCGCAGGCTATGCTGACAGAGCTGCATGCACAGGTGAAGCGTCGCTCCTGTTTGAGCACCCTCATGTCGTGTGTGCGTGCGTTTTGTGTATGTGTGTGTGCGTGCGTTTTGTGTGTGTGTGTGTTATGTTGGCACGGCATTTGCTCATTATTTTATACAAACACTCGTACATAGCTCACTCACGCACCATTCACTCAAGCATCACACACGCGCACACGCACACACACACACACTCTCATACACAAACAAATGTGCGCACTTACACACACTCACACACAAACAAACGTGCACACTCACACATCAACAACATGTGTGCGCAGGTCCCTTTCTTATGCCCCGAAGATGACGCCAGTGTGGCCCTGGTCCTGCCCCAGCTGCTGCACGCTGCGGTTTCTTCACACGCGTCCCCCATGCACAAGCAGCAGCACCAACGTTTGGGCCTGCAGCAGAGGCAGCCTACTGTGTTCGATTTTGATGCCGTGGCTGCGTTCCTGACTGACTTCCAAGCCAGCGCTACCGAAAGGTGTGGGATTGTTGATGTGTGTGTGAGTGTCTGTATGTGTGTGAATGTATGTGTGTGTTTGTGTGTGTGTGTGTGATCCTGGTTGTCTAGCGTCAGTCTGGACCCATGCTAGGAATGGTACGCGTCAGGACTCTGTTTGTGTCCGTGCACATTTGTGTGTGTGTGTGTGTGCTTGCTCCAAGGAAGAGACCAGCCTCCTGAGCGCAATGACAACCATACATGTAGTCACACATGTGAACACACGCACATACACACACACGCACACAAACTCACACACACACACACACACACTCACACACACTCACACACACTCACACACTCACACACTCACACACACACAGGCTGCACACGTACACACCACGCCACCTGTCCCTCCTGTTGGTCAGCCTAGCACGCCTGGCCACCTCCACAGTCACCCTCACCCCCAACACCCTGCTCAGCAACACCCCCACTCCCAACGCCACAGCCACCACCACTCCAAGCTCCCCTAGCAGCACCAGCGCCAGCACCTCCAACACCACGGCCAATACCATCCTTACCAGCACCCCCATGATGAACACCACCACCAACGGCACACCTGAAACTAACAGCCCCAGCCTCGTTAAGGCAGCAAGCAGTGCTGCTACACACAACAGTGACCGCATCATTATGCCAGAGAGCTCACTGCCCGCGCTGCACACGCTGCCCATGCTGCGTGCGCCCTCTCGCCTGTTACTGCAGCGCTGGTGTGCGGTGGCATCCGCCTCAGCGCCCCATTTCTCTGCCTTGGATGCTACGCAGGTGTGTGTGTTTGTGTGTGTGTGTGTAATGTGTGGGTATGGTGCTTGTGGGTGCATGTGGGTGTGGGTGTGGGTGCGTGTGCGTGTGGAGGGGGGAGTCGTGTATGTATACGTGAATGTGGGTGTGGGTGTAATGTGTCGATGTGGTGTGTGTGTGTAGTTTGTGGGTGTGGGTGTAGTGTGTGTGTTTGTGTGTGCGTGTGTGTGTGTGTGTGCGTGTGTAGAGGGTGGAGTCGTGTATGTATATGTTAGTGTGGGTGGGTGGGTGGGTGGGTGGGGCAGCCGGGGCAGACATTGCAGGGGCGTAACACCTTAAATTACAAATGAAGGATGTTGCTGAAGGTCAAATGACTAGGGTTGGCTGAACCGTATATTTACACCGTACATGACTGTATGTGGTGGTTTCCCTGCCAAAAACTGTATGTCTGGTGGTTTCCCTGCCAAAAACTGTATGTCTGGTGGTTTTCCCTGCCAAAAACTGTATGTCTGGTGGTTTCCCTGCCAAAAACTGTATGTCTGGTGGTTTTCCTGCCAAAAATACCGTATTTATACCGCATTCACATGGTTCTGGCAACCCTACGGATGAGTAAGCGTGGCTGGTTAGTTCCGGCGCCTTGTTATTGTGATTAATCAATCGCTTAGTATGCGGGCTGTAGACACTACACACTTGATGTTGGTTTCGTACACTAGACAGTCCTGTGTTAGTTTCACACACACAAACACACACATACACAAAGCAGTGCATAGGCAATGTGGGCCCCTAACATCAAGAGCACTGCCCCCTACTGACATACACCCACCCACCCCCTCACGCAAACAATTACATCCACACACACACACACACACACACACACACATGCACACATGCACACACACACACAACACACACACAACACACACACACACACAACACACACACACTCAAACAGGCGCTGTGGGCTCTCAGCACCTTGCGCACCGCCCCCCCTCCAACCCTCCCCAACATCTTCCTCCACTCCCTCCGCCCCCACCTGTCCACCATCCCCCCCTCCACCCTGGCCCTCCTCATGTGCTCCCTCGCCGCTCTGCGATTCCGCCCCACCTGGCAGTGGCAGCTCGACTTCTTCCAGGCCACCCTCCGCACATCACCCCCACGCCCACTTCCTGGCGCTTCATCTAAGCCTTTCACTCCTCAGGAAAGGATTCCATTCCCTGTTGTATCACAGCAGCAGCAGCAGCAGCAGCAAAGTGTGACCGTGCTGCTGCGTGCTCCTGATCAGGCTCGGCCTTCCTCAAGCTCATGGAGCGTACCACTACTGCACGACCTGGTGTGTGTGTGTTTGTGTGTGTGTGTGCGTGCGCGTGAGACGGGGGGGGAGCGATTGTGTGTATGTTATAATAGTGTTTGAATGTTGTTTGTTTATGCGTGTGTATGTGTATTTGTGTGCAAGCATGCGTGCATGCGTGCATATTTGTGTGTGCGTGTGAGAGCGTAATTGTACAAGCACCTGCACGCGTTATGAGCATAAACATTATGCTGACTTCATTACACACACATTAACGCACACACACACACTCACGCTCGCACACACACACACACACACGCAAAACTGCAGGCAAAACTGACAGGGGCGTTGGCCCGCTTGCAGCTCCGCCCGCTGCCCTCCTGGTGTGCTGCTTTGTTGCGCACCCTGGAGCTCATCTTCTTGCACACAGCGGCAGGCAGCATCACAGGCAGCATCACAGGCAGCATCACAGGCCACGTTACGATTAGCAACGTTAACGACAGCAGCAGCAGCGGCTCCAGCAGCATAGGCTTGGGCGGTGGTAGTAGCAGCACCAGCAGCAGCAGCAGCTCTTCCCCTGATAGCGCAGGTAGCGTACGTCCCAACTTCACCAGCATGGCAGACACCAGCAGAGCAAACGGCACCAGCAGCACGGGCAGTACCGACCGCAGCAGCGTCGGCTTGTGGCATGCTGTTACAGGCTCCTCGTCAGCAGAAGCTGCAAGTCGACATGCTCTTACAGGCTCCTCGTCAGCAGAAGCTGCGAGTAGAGGAAGCGGCAGCCCTGCACGCTCACACACAGCCCAGGCGCTCCAACACCACAGCCCCCAGCATCACCACCCACAGACCCTCACGCCTTGGGGGTATGCCGAGGGGGAATCTCTGGCTGTACTGTGCTGGGCGCTGCTGCGGCTGCGCATACAGGTGGGTGGGTGTGAGTACAGGTGTGGGTTCGGTGGGTGTGGGTGTGGGTATGGGTGTGGGAGTTAATGGGGAAGGGGTGAGGGGGTGGGTGAGGGTGTGGATGTGAATGCGGGCTTGAGTGTGATATGCGGAAACACAGATGTGTGGTTTGATATGAGGAAACACAGATGTGTGGTTTGATATGAGGAAACACAGATGTGTGGTTTGATATGAGGGCACACACAGATGTGTGGTTTGATATGAGGAAACACAGATGTGTGGTTTGATATGAGGGCACACACAGATGTGTGGTTTGATATGAGGGCACACGCAGATGTCTGGTTGTATGAGATTTGCAGCACGTGAGCACATGCCCATGCCATCCTGCAATCACAGCATATGGCAGCACGTGAGGGGCATTGTAAGATACCTTACAGCATGTGAGCACATGCCCATGCCATCCTGCAGTCACAGCACATTCAGGTCATTGTGCTTCCGAGGTGTCACAGCACATGCCATCCTGCAGTCACAGCACATCCAGGTCATTGTGCTTCCAAGGTGTCACAGCACATGCCATCCTGCAGTCACAGCACATTCAGGTCATTGTGTTTCCAAGGTGTCACAGCACATGCCATCCTGCAGTCACAGCACATTCAGGTCATTGTGTTTCCAAGGTGTCACAGCACATGCCATCCTGCAGTCACAGCAGATTCAGGTCATTGTGTTTCCAAGGTGCAGCTGTTTACAGCACTCCATAGGTCAGGGAATGCACCTCTGCAGCGCAGCGTAGAGCACGCAGGCATAACAAAGCATCACGCACATGTTGATCCATTTGTTGCATCTCTGCAGCGCAGCGTAGAGCACACAGGCATAACAAAGCATCACGCACATGTTGATCCATTTGTTGCATCTCTGCAGCGCAGCGTAGAGCACACAGGCATAACAAAGCATCACGCACATGTTGATCCATTTGTTGCATCTCTGCAGCGCAGCGTAGAGCACACAGGCATAACAAAGCATCACGCACATGTTGATCCATTTGTTGCATCTCTGCAGCGCAG
>Ga0307945_1001468_pt1 | contig 18473 bp, 17 predicted proteins | sample OrgLakmetagen228_FD_201818 | JGI IMG/M metagenome (GOLD analysis project Ga0307945, IMG submission 201818) | Saline water microbial communities from Organic Lake, Antarctica - #228 | ecosystem: Environmental > Aquatic > Non-marine Saline and Alkaline > Saline | place: Antarctica: Organic Lake...
AGCCGGGCTGTTGCCCCGCCCCAGTGATGATGGCGATTTTACCGCTCAGTCTTGCCATAATAAACTATTTGCCTCCCGAATTTGAGGTCATCATAGCATCAATCAGGCTGGGCATGAGCTAAGTAAAGGTCAGGCTCGGCAAATCGGTGGTCTGACAAGATCAGGATTTGTCGGGATGGCCGGATTTGAAAAATTCGCGCGGCTGACCGACCTGATCGAGCAACCAGTCGATGAAACGTTTCGTCTTGACGCTGACCGAAACCGTCGTGGGCCAGATCACATGGAAGGCCGCGCCGGTCGGGATGCGCATGTCCAGTGGGCGGACAAGCTGGCCTTCGGCGATCATGTCGTCCAGCAGCCCAAGTTGCCCGATGGCCAACCCGAAGCCCTGTTGCGCCGCCGAAAAGCTGAGCAGCGATGTCTCAAAATCCATGCCACGGTTGAAATCCATGTCCAAGTCGAGAGAGCGTGCCCAGAATTCCCATGCGCGCCGCCGATAGCGCGAATGCAGCAACTCGCCCTTGGTCACATCCTCTGGTTTCTCGAGCCCGCCAATCGAGTCGAGGTAGGACTGGCTTCACACCACATCGACCTCTTCCTCCCACAGTGTAAGGCTGCGCGCATTGCGCCAGTCCCCAGTGCCAAGCTGCAGCGCCACATCAAGATGGGTGCCGCGAAAGTCAAGCGGCTCGACCCGTGTGTCGAACCGCACCCGAATGTCGGGGTGCCGGCGTGTAAAATCCATGAGCTTGGGCATCAGCCAGTGATGCGCCACGGTGGGGTGCACGCGCAGACTGACCGTGCCTTCGGTTTCGTGGCTGATCATCCGCTGGGTGGCGCGCTCCAGATCATCGAAAAGACCCGCGATTTCCATTCCGAAGGCCCGTCCCACTTCGGTCAGCTTTGCGGACCGCACCCCACGTTCGAACAGACTGACATCCAGATAATCTTCGAGGATGGAAATCTGCCGACTGATGGCAACCTGGCTCACGCCAAGCTCCTGTGCGGCTGCGGTGAATGTCTTGTGACGCGACGCGACCGCAAAGGATCGAAGCGGGTTCAGCGGCAGGTTGATCCGGCGGCTTTGCATAATCTATGGTTATCCTTGCACGATCAAAAGGCACTTAACGCGCAAGCAGTTTAGACTTAACTGTGAGTAAATCGCCAGTCAATAAGGACGGTTCCGGCTTGTCCCCTACCGGATCACGCTCCCCGAATGAAATGCATGAACAAGACGTCCTCTGCTCCCGGGTCACCGCCACCGTCCCCTGCGCGGGGATGGAAGGCCGGTGTCGGATTGGTGCTCTTGTTTGCCCTCTCCACCGGCGCCGGCTGGATTTTCGAACGTATCGGCGCGCCGCTGCCCTGGATGATCGGCCCGTTGTTGCTGACAGCCACAATCTTTATGGGTTTGGCGCCGCGTCTTGTCGTGCCGAACGGGATGCGTCCCATCGGACAGGTCGTCGTCGCAACGCAAGTCGGCTTGGCCTTTTCACCCGCCGCGCTGACAATGCTGGCAGACCTGTCAGTGGTGATCGTCGGAACCGCGCTGACAACCGGCGGGTGCATTTTCATCGTGGCGCTGGTGCTGGCACGGCTGACCGGCATGGGGCTGGCACAGGCCTTTCTTTCGTCTGCCCCGACAAGCCCGGTCGAGGCCGCGACCATGGCAACGGAGGCAGGCATCAACCCAATGCCGGTAATTTTCGGCCAGACCATCCGGCTTGCCATGGTTGTCGTTATCCTGCCCTTTGCCCTTTATGCTGTTGATGGCTGGCCAGAGGTGGCGCGAACGCCGGTATCGCTGGACATCAATGATCCGCACTCAATTTTCTTTCTTGCCGCCGTAGGCGCGGCAAGCGCTTGGGCCTTTCGTACGATGCGCATTCCGAACCCGAATTTCATGGGTCCGTTGACCCTTGCCGCCGGACTTGCGGTCAGCGGGATCGGCCCTGCCCCCTATCCCCCCGTCGTCCTCGCCATCGCGCAGATCGTTTTGGGCACTTGGCTTGGCGCAACGTTCAAGCGAGAGATCGTCACGTCTTCGGTCAGGCTGTCGCTCGCCAGCATATTCTCAGCATTGCTCCTGCTGGCGCTGTGCAGTCTGAGCGCCGTTGGAATTGCTGCGATTTCCGGTGTCGACTGGAGAACACTGATTCTGGGGGCGGCCCCTGGAGGCGCGGTGGAAATGGCGCTGACGGCCAAATTCCTGGGGCAGAGCGTCGTTCTGATCACGACCTTCCACCTTGTCCGCATTTTCATCTTCATGCCCAATATCCCATGGATCGTGAAGCTGATCGTGCGCCACGACCGCCGCAAGCAAGAAAAGGATTGTAAATCATGACTGCATATCGCTCATTGCCCGCCAACCGTCTGGCCCGCATCGCCGTGCTGGACGATTACATGGGGGTGGCGCACCGCCTTGCCGATTGGTCCGTGCTGGAAGACCGTGCCGATGTCACATTCCTGCAACACCATATCATGCCCGACCTCCTGGTCGAGAATCTGGCCACATATGACGCCGTCTGCCTGCTGCGCGAACGCACGGACTTTCCCGCCACGATTCTGCAGGGCCTGCCCAATCTCAAGGCGATCGCTGCAACTGGTCGGCGGACCCGCACGCTGGACCATGTTGCGGCAGCCGATCTGGGTATTGCCATCATGACGACGGACGGTAGCGGCAACGGCGTCTACGCGACGATTGAGCTTGCCTGGGGGCTGATCATCGGCCTGATGCGCCACATCCCGACTGAATCGGCGGCGATGCGCGAGGGTGCGTGGCAAAGTCGGCTTGGCAACGCACTTTACGGCCGCACACTGGGGCTTGTCGGTTTGGGAAAACTTGGTTCGCGCATGGCTTTGGTCGCACAGGCGTTCGGAATGAACGTGATCGCCTGGAGCCCCAACCTGACGCCCGAGCGCGCAGTGGATGGCGGCGCAGTCTGTGTCGACAAGGAAGTGTTATTCGCTACAGCTGACATCATCTCGCTGCATCTCGTGCTGGGCGACACCACAAAGGGGATCGTTGGAGCCGATGATCTGGGAAGGATGAAACCGGACGCGCTTTTGATCAACACCTCACGCGGGGCCCTTGTCGATCATGACGCGCTGATCGACGCCCTAACGAACGGACGGATCGGCGGTGCGGGCGTCGATGTGTTCGACATCGAACCGCTTGCGGCAGATGCCCGGATCCGCAAACTGTCTAACGCGCTTCTGACGCCCCATCTGGGATATTCCGTGCAGGAAACCTTTGAAAGTTTCTATCGCCAGACGGTCGACAATCTGGATGGGTGGCTGAACGGCACGCCCCGACGTCTTCTCGGTTGACGCAGAAAGCCGGCCCCTGACAGGGCCGGCTTGATGTCCTCTCACTCGGCGGCTCGTTTATTGTCCGATGCCCCGTGTAGCAGCGAGATCCTCCCAGGTATTGAGATCGCGCAGATAAATCTCGCGGAATTCAGCCGGGCTCAGGTCGCCGGCAACCGCAAAATTCTGCTCCAATTGCTCGGTCATTCTTTCGGATGCCATCGCAGTAGCAAAATCGTCGTTGATCTGCTCGACAAGTGCAGGGTCCATGCCACCAGGTCCGAACACGGCGACCCAACCGTTGATGTCCACACCTGTTACCCCAGCTTCGCCGCTGGACGGCACATCTGGCAGTAACTCAAAGCGCTCGGGAGCCAGCACAGCGAGCGCCTTCGCCCGACCGTCGTTAACATAGGGCATGACGCTGGCTGTTGTCGAAATGTAGGTATCGGCATGCCCGCCCATCAGGTTGGTCATAGATTCCCCGCCGCCCGAGAAATGGATCACGTCGGCCGGCAGATCGGCCGCCTCGATCACCAGTTCCGACATAAAATGCCCCGAGCTACCGGGACCGGCTGTTGCCATGAACATTGGGCGTTCCTGCGCTTCTTCAATGAACCCGGCGAAATCGGTAGATTCGACTTTTGCCCCGCCGACCAGCACATAGGGACTGGTAATCAGAAGGGAAATCGGAGTCACATCGGTTTCGGGATCGTATTGCAGGTCCGACTGGATTGCTGGTGCGGTCGAAATCGCGGCTGTGTTGATCAGTAACGTGTGACCATCCGGTTCGGCCTGTGTCATCTCTGTCGTGCCGATCATCGAACCCGCGCCGGGTTTGTTTTCGATAATAACGGGCTGACCCCAGATTTCTTCCAGTTCGATGGCAAGCGGCCGCGCGGTGGTGTCGGTCGATCCACCAGTGCCATAGGGCACGATGATCGTGACAGGACCGCTTGGAAAGCTGTCCTGCGCGAATGCAACCGTCGCGCTGAGTGTGGCGGCAAGCGTCGCACCAAATATCGTTCTCATGGTCGTCTCCTCCTAGTTAAGATGCTCATTCAGCATCACAGTGTGTGGCCTTTGGGCGGCCACTGCGCGGCCCGGTTCGGGATCGCGCGCCCATCTGGTGTCATTTTCCGGTCGATGGTTCGTTGAGGTCTTTCCTACCGTGGCAGTACCGCACGATCGCGCCGACAAGCGTCCAGACGAGGATGGCCAGCGATATCGCAAGCACTGTTCCCGCAATCGGGCGCGATATCACGTCAATCACGTCACCGCGTGCCAGAACCATGGAGCGCCGGAACTGCATCTCGACAAGCGGTCCAAGTACAAAGCCCAGAAGCAGTGGCGCAGCCGGCAGATCGGCCAAGCGCATCGCATATCCGACAAATCCGAAACCCAAAACAATAAGTACATCCGCCGGATTGGCACGGACGCTGTAGGCGCCGATGCACAGGAACACGAGGATGGCAGGGTAGAGATAGTGATACGGGATCAGAAGCAAGCGCACCCACAGCCCTATCAGCGGCAGGTTCAAGACCAGCAACAGCAGATTGCCGATCCAGAAGCTCATGATTAGCCCCCAGAACAGCGAAGGCTGTTCGACGATCAGCGTCGGACCGGGCTGGATGCCGTGGATCATCAGCGCCCCAAGCATTAGGGCCATGGTGGCGCTGCCCGGAATTCCCAGGGTCAATGTCGGGATGAACGCGGTCTGGTCCGCCGCATTGTTCGCGGTCTCAGGCGCAACAAGGCCTTCGATAGCGCCAGTGCCAAAGCGTTCGGGGGTTTTCGATATACGCTTTTCCACCGCATAGGCCATGAACACCGCAATCGAAGGTCCTGTTCCCGGCAGCGCCCCGATAAACGATCCAATGGACGAACCGCGCAATCCGGGCGCCCAGGACCGCCGCCAGTCATCTTTTGTGGGCAGCATGTTCAGCAACTTCGCGCTGGAGCTATCGATCTTTGCGTCACGCGTGGCCCCGACGGACGACAGTATCTCGCCCACGCCAAAAAGGCCCATCGCCATAGCGCTGATACCGAACCCTTCAAGCAGGCTCATGGAGCCGAACGTGAAGCGTCCGACTCCGCTTTGGCTGTCGGTGCCGACCGTCGCGATCAGCATCCCGAAAACGACCATGGCAAGACCCTTGGACGGCGATGCGTTGGCAATGGTCGACGCCGCGATTAGCCCCAGCACCATCAGCGAGAAATACTCAGCAGGTCCAAATGTCAGCGCATATTCGGCGATCAGGGGTGAAAACAAGCTCAGTATGATGATCCCGAACGACCCCCCCACAAAGGATGCGATCGTCGTCATGAAGAGCGCGACACCGGCGCGGCCTTGTTTGGCCATTGGATAGCCGTCGAGACAGGTGACCGCAGACGAGGTTGCGCCGGGAATGTTGAGCAAGATCGACGCGGTCGAACCACCATAGGTCGTGCCGTAATAGATACCGGCCAGCATGATCAGGGCGGCTGTCGGCTCAAGGTAAAAGGTGATCGGAAACAGCATTGAAATGGCGGCCAGCGGCCCGACTCCGGGGATCACCCCTACGAAGGTGCCAAGGAACACACCGGCAAAGCAGAAGAAAAGGTTGGTCGGTGTAACCGCCGTTTCCAGCCCGAGGGCGAAGTTCGCAAGCAACTCCATCAAAACGACCAATCAAAAGAAGCGATGGGAAGGCCAAGCCCGAGAATGAAGATGCTCCAGGTGAGCAAGGTCATACCGGCCCCGAGCATCAGCGCCTTGGCGAAAGGAACTTGCGTCTCGGAAAACGTCGCGATCACGGTCGTAAAAAACACGGCGGGCACGATGCCCACTTTCTCAATCATCAGTGCAAAGCTGAGAATGCTGATCGACATCACGACAATCGGCCGCAATTTCAGCTGTGCGGCTTCCCCCCTGCGGGATAGGGCCGGAATCGCGATTACCAGTCCGAAAACCGCAAGGATGATCCCAAGTGAGACCGGCATCATACCCGGTCCCATTCTGCTGAACGTTCCTATGTTGTATTCGGACAGCGCATAAAGGGCGGCGGCAGATCCTGTCAGGGTCAGACCTAGCCCAGAAACGATGTCTCGATAGTCGCGATCAAGCACTTTCCCCTCCCCATGGTCAGAATGCTCATCTCCTCGACCCCACATTCGGTCCTAAACCCCGGTTTCACAACTTGCTAAACATCGGGCGAGCATAACAAACAGTCAGCCTCGACCCCCCTGCGAGGCAACTTGCAAGCCTGCTCAATGCGTTGCAGAAACATTGCATGGAACAGGATCTTAAAAACGCCGGCTGGACGCTTGACCCGGACGACGGGTTTGTCGGCCATGTCGGCGGGCTTTTGCGGAGGGTTGTCGATGAAGAGACGCAATTTGCGTTTGTCGCCCGCAACATCCATGCCAATCGCAACGGCGTGGTACATGGCGGCATGCTGATGACCTTTGTGGATCGCGCTCTCGGTCAGACAGCACGTCATTCCACAAGTGCCGTGCGCGGCGCAACGTTCAGCCTGACCCATCAGTTCCTGGCCCCCGTGCGGATTGGAGATTTCGTCGAAATGACACCGCAGATCACGCGGACAACCTCGCGCATGGTGTTTCTGACGGGCACGGCCCTTGTTAGTGACGCCCCGGTCGTTTCCGCCCAGGGCGTCTGGCGCGTTTCGCGATCCACTGGCTGAGGGCCGTCAGCCCCCAAGCACCACCAGACCATCCGCCGCCGCAACGCCCTGCCCATCTTGCAGAACGAAAAGCGGATTTATTTCAGCCTCTTGCAGACGGGCCCCCAGCGCTTGACCCATATGGGCCAAGGCCTCGATCGCGTGCACCAGCGCGTCGATGTCATGCGCAGGGGCGCCCCGGTATCCTTCCAGCAAGCGCGCGATCCGCAGATCGTTCACCATCGCGCGCGCCTCGCCGTCGCGCAGCGGCAACAGTCGAAGCGTGCTGTCGCCCGACAGTTCCGCCTGCACGCCACCCGCGCCCAGTAGGATCATCGGCCCCAGCTGCGGATCGTGGCGCAGGCCCAGGATCATCTCGATCCCGCCGCGCAGCATTGCCTGCACAAGGTATCCCTCGGGCCTCGGCAGATCCTGCGCGGCCAGATTTTCTGCCATTTCGGTCAGGGCCGGTCCGACAGCGTCAGGCGCCAGACCGACACGGACGCCGCCAACATCGGATTTATGCGCTATATCACGCGACAGAACCTTGAGGACGACAGGACCGTCCAACCTCGCCGCAGCTTCTGCCGCCTCATCCGCCGTCTGTACCACATGACTGGTCGCACCTTTCAGGCCAAAAGCGTCAAACAGCGCCCGCGCCTCGGCCTCGTTCAGTGTGCCAGTTGGCAGATCCGCCGGCACCGACGCATCTCCAGGCCCCATCAGCGCACCTACCGAAGCCACGGGCAGCGCCGCCTTCAGCACCGTGGCGCAGGTTTCGGGCGCGGTAAAGGCCGGCACCCCATCGCGGTTCAGAAGCTCGACGATATGCGGCGCATGCGGACTGACATAGGCGATCAGCGGCTTGTTACTTGCCGCGGCACCGGCGCGGATCGCACCGACGGCGACATCGGGACGGGCCAGCGCCGAAGATCCAACGACGACAACGGCGGCGTCGATCCCGTCTGACTGCAGCAAGGCTTCGGTCGCGGCTGTCATGATGCGCGGTTCGACCCCGGCCAGAGTCACGTCGACCGGGTTGTCCGTCATCGGCACGTCCTGGCCCAGAAGGTCCGCCAGCGTCTTGCCCGTGGCGGTATCAAGCTCAGGCACATCCAGCCCGAGGATGCCGCAATTGTCCGCCACGAGGCTGCCCGCGCCACCCGTCGACGTCAAGATCGCCACCCGGTTTCCACGCATCCTGCGGCGGCCCGCCAGCATGGCGGGAAGGTCCAGCAGGTCGCTGAAACTTTCGGCCCGGATCGCTCCAACCTGATGGAACAGGGCGTCATAGGCCCGGTCTTCGCCCGCCATCGCGCCGGTATGTGACACCGCAGCCCGCGCACCGGATTCTGACCGGCCGACCTTGTAGACCACAAGCGGCTTTCCGGCGTAACGCGCTGCTTCGGCGGCTGCGCGGAACTTGTCCACAGACCGGATGCCCTCGATATAGGCCGCGATGGCCGTTGTCGCCGCGTCCCGGGCATAGGCCGCGATCAGGTCGGCAATATCGAGATCCGCCTCGTTGCCGGTCGAGGCCAGCTTGCAGAACCCGACTCCACGCGCCGCACCCCGCGACAGCAATGCACCGAGAATACCCCCGCTTTGCGATGCGACAGAGATTCCGCCCCTTGGGATATCGTCGCCTTCCAGAGCACCGCTGGCCGACAGGACGATGCCGCGCGACAGGTCCATCGCACCGATCGTGTTGGGACCCAGCAGGCGCATGTTTCCGGCGGCTTTGCGCAGCGCAGCCTGCCGTGCGCGCCCCTCTTCGCCCGCTTCGCCATAACCACTGGCCAGAACGATGGCTATCTTGCAGCCTTTTGCCGCCAGATCACGCACCGCCGCCTCTGCGCGTTCGACGCCAAGCAGCACGATTGCCACGTCAGGCGCACCGGGAAGATCGACGACGCTGGCAAAGCACGGCAGACCAGCGATGTCCTCCGCACGCGGATTGATCGGCCAGATATGTCCGTTGAAGCCGTGTTTCATGAGGTAGGCCACCGGTCGTCCGCCGGTCTTGTTCGGGTCTGCCGATGCACCGACGACAGCGACACTTTCCGGTGCCCAGAGAGCGTCCAAGGCCGTAGCAGAAATGCTCATTCGTTTCCTCCCTTATTCACGCCAAGCAGACGCAGGTCCCCTTTTTTCCGTCCCGGTCCGGCCTCTTGGGCAAAGCGGGCGCAGTCAGCGGCAAGTTCGCGCGCGTCCTGCTGGCGCGCCCAGTGCACCGGCCCGCCGATCCAGCGCGGAAAGCCATAGCCGTTCACCAATACCACATCCACGTCGCCGGGCTGCGCTGCGACGCCTTCGGCGACGATACAGGCCGCCTCGTTCACGATGGCGGCAAGGGCGCGGCGCTGAATGTCCTGTGCGGTGACGGTTTGCCGCAGAATGCCCTTTTCTTCCGACGCCGCGACGATCAGGGCCTCGACCTCTGCATCGCGGGCAGGTTTGCCGTCCTCGCCATAGCGATAATACCCGGCGCCCGTCTTGCGCCCAAAACGCCCGGCCTCGCACATCCGGTCCGAGATATGCACATAACGGTCTGCCGGATCGCGGTTCGCGGCGTTCTGCCGCCGCATGTTCCAGGCGATATCAAGCCCCGAAAGATCGGCCACAGCAAACGGACCCATAGCGAAACCGAAAGCTTCGAGGGCGGCATCGACCTCGTGTGGCAGGGCGCCGTCTTCAAGCATAAATTCGCAGGCTGCGCGATAGGCCGCATAGATCCGGTTGCCGATGAAGCCAAAGCTGTTGGTCGCCTCGACCGGCTGCTTGCCCAGCATCCGCGCGACGGCCAGCCCGGTGGCCATCGCCGCATCGCTGCTGGCAGACCCGCGCACGATTTCGAGCAGTTTCATGATATGGGCCGGGCTGAAGAAATGCAGGCCGATCACCTGATCCGGATGCGGCGCGCGCCGGGCCATCCGGTCGATATCCAGGTATGATGTGTTGGTGGCCAAGATCGCCTCGGGCCGCAGGATCGGGCCAAGAGTGCCAAACAGCTCTTCCTTGACGCCCTGATCCTCGAACACGGCCTCGATCACCAGATCGCATGGGGCGAGCGCGGCAAGATCGGTCTTCGCGGTCAGGCTGTCCTTGGCGACTTTGGCAGCTTGCGGGAGCATCCGGCTCCGCGACACGGCACCGTCGATGGCGTCTTCGATGCGCGCCACACCCTCGACCAGAGCGTCGGCGTTTGTGTCGATCAGAACTACTTTCTTGCCCGATTGCAGGATCGCCGCCGCGATCCCCGCGCCCATCGTGCCGCTGCCGATCACGCCGAACAGATCGACCGTTGCCGGGCGGGCGTCGCGCCCCGGCTTGCCGCGTGCCGCCGCGCGTTCGGCAAAGAAGATATGGCGCAACGCTTTCGCCTCCGGGGCTGTGCGCAACTGCTGAAAGGTCTCGCGTTCAGCATCAAGCCCATCGCCCGCCGGGATCGTTCCGGCCTGCAGGATGTGACGGATCGCGGCCAGCACATGGGGCCGCGCCCGGCGCGACGCCTTTGCGACAGCCGTGTCGGGGTCGTCGCCATCCGGCACAGGCCGGTCGATCACGCGCCGCTTCGTGCCTGCCATCCCGCGTGCCATCGCGGTGGCGGACTGTCGCAAATCACCGGCCTCGACCACATCGATCATTCCCAGCGTCAGCGCCGCCTCGGCGCGCACGCGGGTTGCACCCGCGATCAGCCGGATCGCCTCGGCCCGCCCCACAAGCCGGGGCAGTTTCTGCGTGCCGCCCGCGCCCGGAATGATCCCGAGCGCGCATTCCGGCAAGCCTACCACGGCGTCGGGGGCGGCGATCCGCGCGTCACATCCCAGCGCCAGTTCGTAGCCACCGCCAAGCGCGGCACCGTGCAGGGCCGCCACATAGGGCTTTGAGCCCCCCTCGATCGCCGCGATCACCTGCGGCATCTGGGGCGGATCAAGCGGAAGGTCGAATTCCCGGATGTCGGACCCCGAGATGAAGCTGCGCCCGGCGCCGATCAGCACGGCGCCGGTGATCGCCGCGTCCGTCTCGATCGCCGCGATCGCAGCCAAAAGTCCCTTGCGGATGTCGTGCGACCCGGCATTGACCGGCGGGTTGTCGATGATCACAACCGCGACGTCGCCATCATGTTCGATATGTACTGTGCCTGCCATCAGGTGGTCCTCACGCGTATCAAGGCATCCACCGCCGCGACGCCTTCGCCCTTGGACAGCACCAGCAGCGGATTGATTTCGGCCTCTATAATGTCAGTATTTGCGGCGAGTTCCGACACCGCCACCACGGCTTGAGCCAGCGCGTCAAGATCACCTTTCGGACGCCCTCGCGCCCCATTCAGGATCAGGCTGGCTTTCAGCGATCCGATCATCTCGTGCGCGTCGTCCAGATTGACTGGGGCCAAACGCATGACCGTGTCGCGGTAGATCTCGGTAAACAGGCCACCCGCCGCAAGCATCACGACGGGGCCGACCTCCGGATCACGTCGCATGCCGATCAAAACCTCACCGACGCCCCTGCGCATGCGTTGGACCAGCACGCGGGACACGATGTTCCCCGGGATCGCATCTGCGACGTTGGCACGGATATCCGCCACCGCCCTGGCCAGGGCTTCGGGGCTGTCGATGCCGACAACGACGCCGCCGGCATCGCTCTTGTGGGGGATCGCGGCGTCCAGCACCTTGGCGACGACCGGATAGTCGAATGGAAGATCCGGCACCGGGGCGCCCGCATCGACCGCAACCCAGTCCGCCACCGGAACGGACGGGATCCAGGCATAGGCCTCTGCCTCGTCCAGGAACCGCCCGGTATCGGTGGCAGTGTCAGGGGCAACCGGTGGAAGGGTCGGCACCTTTCGGTGGAGTGCCGCCGCCACGGCATCGGCGCAGGTCTCGGGATCCTCGAACACCGGGACGCCCGCACCGGCCAGTCGCCGTGTCGCATCCGGGGCATCCGGCACGATGAAAACCGCAAACGGGTGACCTGGCGTGTCGATCAGGTCCAGTGCGGGCTGCACCGCGAGGTCGGGGTTGAACCGCGCCGACGAGCCCACACAGACCAGCACCAAGTCGAACTCGGGCGCTGCTCGCAGAACCTCGATCGCGCCGCGCATGACGTCATATCGCGTTCCCGCAAGGGTCAGATCAACGATGCGGTTGTTTCCGCCCTCGATCCCCTTTTCCGCCAGCCGCGCACGGGTGGCAGCACTTGGCGCTACAATCTCGACCCCTTGTCCGGCTAACTGGTCAACGGCCATGGCGGCCCCACCTCCCGTGGTCGTGATGACACCGATCCGACCGCGCCGCGATGTCGTCGCAGCGGGCACGCGGACCAGCAGCGGCGTGACCTCGAGCAATCCTTCGAACGACGCCACGCGGGCGATGCCGCAGGTCCTGAGAAAGACATCCGCGATCTCGTCCGCCCCGGCGAGCGACCCGGTATGGGATTGCGCCAGTTCCGCCGCCTCGTCGGACCGGCCCAGCTTGAACGCGGCCACGGGTTTGCCGCGCGAGGCCGCCGCTTCGGCAAAGGCGCGCAGCCGGTCCGCATGGCGCATGTGTTCCAGAAACAGCAGAAACCCGGTCACGGCGGGGTCATCGAGCGCTGCCGCGCAGACCTCACCGATGGACAGGTCGACTTCGCCGCCGACCGAGACCAGACCGGCAAAGCCAAGCCCCTTGCGTTTGCCGCGCGACATCAGCGCTCCGATTAAGCTGCCACTGTGGGACGCCACGAAAAATCCGCCCTTAGGCAGGTCCGGTTCGGCAAAGGCCGCGTTCGCCGTCAGCGTCATGCCATTGTACAGATTAACCAGACCGATGGAGGACGGTCCAAGAACCCGCAGATTGCCCCGTTTGACCAGTAACCGCAACCGTGTGGCGTTGACCTCGCCCGCCTGTCCCGCCTCAGCAAATCCCGAGGCCAGAACCGTGGCGACCGGAACACCCAAGGATTCGCATTCTTCCAACGCATCCAGTGCACGATCCGCGCCGGTCAGGATAAAGACATGGTCAGGCACCTCTGGCAAGTCCGACAGCGACGCAAAGGCGCGTTCGCCCTGCACCGTGTCGCGCGTCGGGTTGATGGCATAGACCGTCCCGCCATAGCCCGCGCTCCGCAGGAACCGCAGCGGCCGACCCGAGGTCTTGCCAGCGTTGTCCGACACGCCGACAAGCGCGATGCTGCCGGGGTTCAGAAGCGCCTCTTGCCAAGTGCCCGCGCCCATCATGACGGCCTCTGGCTGAAGCGGCGTTCGAACACGTGCTCGGCGATCCGGTTCTTGAGCATCTCGATCGATCCGCCCGCGATCTGCCAACCGCGGGTGCGCTTGACGCAATACTCCACAAGGCTTTCAGTGGAGTAGCCGTAGGCGCCCATCGCCTGCATCGCGGCATTGGCCACGTCGAACCCAGCCTCGTTGCAGGCCAGCTTCGCCACGGCAGTGTTGAAAGCTGACGGCAAGCCGTTCTCGTCACCGTCCCGCGCCGCGCGATACAGCAGCATCTGCGCACTCTCGAGCTTGACGATCATTTCGGAGAATTTCCACTGCAAACCCTGAAATTCGCATAGTGGCCGCCCAAATTGTGTCCGCTCCATCGTGTGGCGACGGGCGACCTCGTAGGCATGACGTCCCAGTGCAAGCGCCCTGGACGCGTTGCCGATCCGTTCAACGTTGAAGCCCGAGATCTGCTTTTTGAACCCGCCTTCGCCCAGCAAGAGGTTCTCGGCGGGGATGCGGCAATCCTCGAAGTAAAGTGGGCACCATTCTTCCCCACTCATGAAGGGCGCCGGTTTGCCCACGGAGAAGCCCGGCGTGCCGCGCTCGACCAGAACCGATCCGATGCCGTTCGTGCCTGGCCCGAACCGGACATAGATCAGGAACAGGTCGGCATGCGGACTATGGGTGGAAAACACCTTGGATCCATTTAGGACATAGCCATCACCGATTTCTCGCGCGGTTGTTTTCAACTCCGTGACAGCCGAGCCTGCGTCCGGCTCGCTCATCCCCAGCGAGATCAATTTCTTCCCTGAGAGCAGATCCGGCAACCAACGTTCCTTCTGCGCAGGCGATGCGAATTCGGCAAACGTGCGGATCGGGCCGAAATTGCCCGCCTGAACCACGTCCGCGCTTTTGGGACAGACCATGGCCAGTTCCTGAATCGTAATAACGGCATCCATCAAGGTTCCGCCGACGCCTCCATCGGCCTCGGGGACCGTGATGCCCAGCATGCCCATGTCGGACAATTGTGCGGCCAGATCCCACGGATACTCGCGGGAATGGGCGCGCTCCAACGCGCCATCGGCCAGTTCGCCTTCGGCAAACCGGCGCACGGCATGGGCCAGCTCGCCTTGCTCAGTTGTAAGTCCGGATATCACTGTGTTCGCTCCTCCTTGCCACCTGCAGGGCTTCCCCCGCTCTTGCTATCTTATCGAGCCAAAGCAGCCGTGCAGCAAAGTGACCATACGTGTTGATTGCATAACCGCAGCTTGGTCTCAGGACCGCACATCGTCATACCCGCTCGAGGACGATGGCAATGCCCTGTCCGACACCAATGCACATGGTCGACAGGCTTTTCTCTCCCGGCTGGAGGTCGAGTATAGCGGTGCCGGTGATTCGGGCGCCGGACATGCCCAGCGGATGACCAAGTGCGATGGCGCCGCCATTGCGGTTCACGCGCGGGTCATTGTCAGAGATCTCCAGCGCCCGCAGCGTCGCCAACCCTTGCGAGGCAAAGGCCTCGTTCAGTTCAATGACCGAGAAATCGTCCACCGACAGGCCGAGTCGCGCCAGAAGTTTTTGCGACGCGGGAGCGGGACCGAATCCCATGATCCGGGGCGCGACGCCCGCGGTGGCCCCGCCGAGAACGCGAGCGACTGGAGTCAGCCCGTGTCGAACGGCCGCCGCCTCGGATGCAACGATCAGCGCGGCGGCCCCGTCATTAATACCCGACGAATTGCCCGCCGTCACCGACCCGCCCTGCCGGAACGGGGCCTTCAGCGCCGCCAGCGCCTCGATGCTCGCGTCGGCACGCGGGTGTTCGTCGGTATCGACGATGCGGTCTGTGCCCTTGCGCTGTGCAATCGCAACGGGCGTGATTTCCCGCGCCAGCCGACCATTCTCGATCGCCGCCGCTGCCTTTTGTTGCGAACGCAGGGAGAAGGCATCCTGATCCTCGCGGGAGATTGCAAAATCCTCGGCGACGTTCTCGGCGGTTTCCGGCATCGAATCCACGCCGTATTGCGCCTTCATCAATGGGTTGACGAACCGCCAACCGATGGTCGTGTCGTGTATTTCGCCCGCGCGGGAGAATGCGGCGCCGGCCTTAGGCATGACGAAGGGCGCACGGGACATCGATTCAACACCGCCGGCAATCGCGAGGCCGATCTCGCCGGCGCGGATTGCGCGTGCGGCAGTCAACACCGCATCCATTCCGGACCCGCACAGCCGGTTGATCGTCGTCCCTGGAACGCAGTCGGGCAGCCCCGCCAGAAGCGCCGACATCCGCCCTACATTGCGATTGTCCTCACCCGCCTGGTTGGCGCAGCCGAAGATCACCTCGTCCAGACTTTCCCATTCCAGCGGATTACGCTCCATCAGAGCGCGGATCGGCACCGCCCCCAGATCATCGGCCCTGACCGACGACAGCGCACCACCATAGCGCCCTATGGGTGTTCGGATGTAGTCGCAAATGAAGGCGTCAGGCATGGCACTCAATCTCCGCTTTTTGAGCGGTTTATAGAATGTTCAGGTCCCACCCAGCCAACAAGCATAGCTTCGTGCAGCCTGACCAGCCGTCAGGGTTCCGCGTTCGGCGTCGTCCCAACCAGCCCGCGACGGAAAGCGCCTCGACCTTGGCATCGCTCAGACCGAGGCCTCGCAGAATCTCCGTGCGCCTACCGGTTTCCGCGGCAGGGGAGGATTGGCACGGCTTCTCGATGTGCGAAAGGCGGGGCCGACGACCAACGGGCCATCGAGCCGGCTGAAAGGATCGCTCATCGTCATGACCTGCCCCCTCTCGCGTAGCTGATCGTCATCCAGAGCCTCCTACATCCGCCAGATGCGCGAGGCTTGGAACTGGTACAGTGCGACGTCATGAGGGTCATGGCCACGTCCAGCATCGACACGTCAATATGGTGTCCCCGCCCCTCTCGCTCGCGCTGGAACAGCCGATGAGATGGCAAAGGCCATGTCAGGCCGGTCGCGTAATCAATCACGGGCGCGCCGCACTTCAAAAGGCGGCCATCGCCGAGCCCGGTCAGGTCCATCATTCCTGAGAACGCCTGTTTAAAATCGTCATAGCTGTTTCCTGTCGCCTGGAGCCGCTCGCCCCGAAGGCCGAAATCGAGCAGGACACGATGCGTGGGTTGCTCGTACCTTGATCACCTCGGTGCCCAGAAGACTAAACTGATAGCTCGCGAACGGGCCGGCCAGAACATGCGTGGTGTCGACGTTGCGAAGGCCTTCGAACGCAGCCTTCGTCTTGCCCTCCCGGGTTGTCTCAGTCGCATCGCGCGCTCATGCCGCCGTCCACGACGATCTCGGTCGCGGTGATGAAACGCGCCTCGTCCGAGCACAGGAACAGGGCGGCGTTGGCCGTGTCGCGTCCGTCGCCCATCCAGCCCAGCGGAATGCGTTTGATCCGGGACTGCAACAGCGCGTCCACGTCGCCGCCCATGCGCTGTCCGGCCAGACGAGTTTCCACCATTGGGGTATGCAACTGCCCCGGCACAACAGTGTTGACCCGCACGCCCTTGGGCGCGAACTCCACCGCCGTCACCTTCGAGAACTGGATAATCGCTGCCTTGGCCGAGGCGTAAGCTACCTGTGCGGCACCGGTATAGCGCGTGCCTGAGGTGGACGAGGTATTGACAATCGCACCGCCGCCCTTGGCTTCCATGTGCGGCAAGACGGACCGGCAGGTCAGGTAGACGCTTTTCAGGTTGAAATCGATCTGGCGGTCCCAGCCCTCCTCGTCGATCTGGGTCGGGCCACCCCTGGCCGAGCCCCCTACATTGTTGACGAGGATGTCGATCGATTCGAACCGATCGATGCACGCCTCGACCATCGCCTCGACAGCAGCGCGGTCGGTGACATCGCAAAGGTGCGGCTCGATCTCGCCTCCCGCATCTCGCACTCGGGTCAGCGTCTCTTCCATAGTGTCGGCGCGCAGGTCGACGGCGAATATCTTCGCACCCTCCTGAGCGAACCGCAGGCAGGTCGCGCGGCCGTTCCCCCAGCCCGGACCGACGCACCCCGCGCCGGTCACAATCGCAATTTTTCCCTTGAGACGATCCGACATCATTCGATCTCCTTGAATCCGTTAAGCTTCGTTTGGTTGTGGACAAGCAGCCTCACCAGCAAGGCTTACGGTCGTTGTTTGACTGCTATCAAGCAAGGTAAGTTTACGTCAGGTCATCGGCAAGCTCCGCAGCGCCTCCGCCCGGGACCTTGAACACGTTGATGGTCAGCGAAATCAGAGTGTAATAGCCAAGAAGTCCCACCAGATCGACCATGCGAGCCTCGCCCAGGACCTCGACCGCATAGGCATAGAGGGCATCATCCACGTTGCGCGTCTCATGCGCGGCGCGGGCGACATCGTGGACGACCTCAAGCTCGGGCTCGGCAAACGCTGGGCGGCGGTTGCAGCGGATATCCTCGATCAGGTCGGCGCCCAGTCCGGACTTCAACGCATATTCCTTGTGGACCTGCCATTCGTATTCCGAGCCGAACACACGCCCTGTCACAAGAATTGCAAGTTCGGAAAGCCGCTGGTCCAGACTGCTGTCATACCGGCAATAGCGGCCCAGATCCTGCGCGCGTGCGGCAAGGTCAGGGCGGTGCAGCCAGACCGCGAGGGGTCCACGCACGCCACCGCGCGGACCACTGGCAATGGCATCATGTATTGCCTGCTGGCGGGCGTTGTAGGTGGCGGGGTCGGGGGCGGCAAGCCGCTGAGGAGGATAGCTCATGAGGGGTCACTTTCTGTTGCGGAAAAATCTGGTAGGGCAGCTGCGAACCGGGCAGTCCAGTCCACCAGTACGGGATTGGTGCGCCACGAGTCGACCAGCCTGCGCCAATCGAGGCATCCAAACGCGCAGGCCAGCCCGATGCTGACTACACAAGCGCGCGTTGGATCGGGTGATGCCTGCTCGAACGCTGTCAGGCACCGCAGCACCTCACCACAGTGGTGCTCAACCCCGATGTCCGAATCTGCACCGTTGTGCGGAGCGGGCTCTCATAAACAATCAGCAGAGCGGCTTCGGCCAAAAGGTCCGGCGTAACTGTGCGGAATGCACCCGTTCCGGGATGGACAGTCGCAAAAGGCTCGAGACCAGTCATCGGCATCTCCAACCCAGCGATGGCGCTGGTCTTTAATAGCACCTGAATCCGTGACGTGCGTATCGCGAGACATGTCTTGTTCTGAATTGTGTGAATACCGAGGGAATATCTCGCACACGTTCCCATCCCATTCAGTCGCGACAGCAAACGGGTGCGCATGTAGTGAT
>Ga0307945_1001472_pt1 | contig 18463 bp, 20 predicted proteins | sample OrgLakmetagen228_FD_201818 | JGI IMG/M metagenome (GOLD analysis project Ga0307945, IMG submission 201818) | Saline water microbial communities from Organic Lake, Antarctica - #228 | ecosystem: Environmental > Aquatic > Non-marine Saline and Alkaline > Saline | place: Antarctica: Organic Lake...
TCGTTAGCTGATGTGAGTTCATGGAAGCCAGTTATGCCTAGGTCCATAAGCGGTTTGGTAATGCAGTTGATGAGGGTGGCTAATGTTGGGGGGGCGGGCTTTCAGGCAGAGGTGACTTCTCTGAGCTTGAGATCGTCAAAAAACATGCTGTTTCCTTTCAAGGCTAACTGGAGCTTGCTGGCGTGGATGCAAGCAAGTTGACGTGCTCGCATATATAGGTTGAGTTGCCGTTTTATTGGTAGCGACGTTCCTCGTCTTGTGGAAAGGAATGTAGTGGCAAGGGCCTTGAGTTGGGCGACCTGGTGAATCAGGAGATGCATTGTCACAGATTGATGACGTTCAGAAGGGTCTTCTAGGCTTGTTACGAGTGCTACTGCTGAGCGCCTGTGGTATTCCACGTAGATGGAGGGGGCACCCAATCCAAAACTAAGGACATTTTCACGGATCATGGCAGTCAGTGTGCTTCGCCATAAGTTGTGTTTGCTTTTGATCACCCTTCCAATCATTGCATCCCACTTATCCAGGTCTGGGTAGGAGCATGGTGTGAGTGCAAAAGCATAGGCCAGACTAGGGATGATTGCTGTGCGTATAATGTTAAGTGTTTGCTGTGGTGAGGCATAAGAGCCTTCAAGGGCGTCAAGCTTTTGCTTTAGGCTTTCATCCATGCGTCTGAGCTGGTGATTCCATTTGAGATCCATGGTCAGTGTAACTCCTGGATTATAGAGGAAGGCGGAGCTGGGTGTGATGTATTTTGTTGCCTGGTTTTGAACCAGTATGTTGTTTTTGAGTTGCTGTCCGCGTTGTTCGCGTTGATGTCCGTGTTGTTCGCGTTGATGTTCGCTCAGTAGCGTTGTGAGCTGAGGAGTTCCTGCTCCTTCTTGTTACTTTTCTTGTTGAGGACTTTTCAGCAGCAGTCTTGATGACCACGCAATGTCAGTAAGCACCTTGCTTTTTGTTTGGATCCCTTTCTCAGCTGGCAGAGCAATTGCCTTTTACCTTCAATTCTGAGCTTATGTTTTCATTTGTGGCTGACCAAGATCAATAAGCAACCAATCGGCCAAACAACTCAGCCGTCTTGACCGCAGAAGGTTAACTAACTCCTACTGTATGTATACGTCGTACACTGGTACTCAAACAAAAAGGGCTTACACAGCCAACCACATGCATTTAAACTAGCATCATGCATATTACCATATTGTTGCGTCATGAGGAACGTAGCTCGGTTCAGGATTCAAGGACATGGGTTGAAGTGTGAAACTGGTTTATATGGCAGGAGTCCGGACAGGAGTGCACGTGTTTGCAATTTATTTGTGTGAAAACGGGGATTATATTTAAGATGAGAAGCACGCCATCTCTTCATGTATCGGTACCGAACATTTACGGCACCAGTTCATCCACTCATTTGATAATTATTTTTGAAGGTGATATCAAAGGTTTTGTTTTTCAACATAACTCAGAAGCTTACAAATTTATTAGTCCAGCTGTCGATCTTTTTGATTGATGTATTTGTTGGGACCTATAGGTTCAGCAGCCATGCCAGGCTGGAGGCCTTTGTAATCCAAACTAAACTAAACTAACATATTACCATACTGTCGCGTAAAATCCAATGAATGTTAGAACCGAGGAGTAAAGCAAATGAATATTGAATAGAAATCATCAGTTCTCTGCTTCAGCTGTAGAAATGGAGTTCTTGCGTAGTGAACGTAGGCTGAGATCTGGCAGGCACTTTGCATAAAGTGCTGTGTACTCTCGTTTTAGGCATTCTTTTTATGCCTTGCTTTTGCTCGGGTTGTTTTTCCCGCCTCCCCCCCTCAGCTTGTGCTTTGACTTGAGGGTGTTCCCATCTGAGCTCGCTTGGATCTGACTTATGGACTTGCCACTTGCTTCTTTGCGATATTTTGCTTTTATGAGGGCCTGCAGCCCATTTTTGGTTCTAGCGTGTCTTTGGTTTTGATCTCCCTCCACGGCAGCTTACTGTAATGACGAAGCCTACAGCGAACTGTAGCATAGCACTAACAGAGGGAATGATTCAGTTCAGTTTGGAGGAGGCAGTGCAAATAAGTAAAAAAACTCGTCAATTACAAAGATATGATGCATTATGTAACCATATATAACCATCTGCTATAATTTCAGCCATGGCTCAAGAAAAAAGACCTGCAGCACTTAAATCTTCCCCCCATCACCTATGCCACCGATAACAGCTTAAAAAGTGTGGACTGCTGAAGAGGGAAGATAATCCTTTCTTTGAAGTTTGTTAGCCATCCAAAGGCAATTGATCATATGATCTCCAACACCACACCGGTGGTAACCTACCCAACATGCTTATACCAGCAGACTCTCAACACTAAGAGGACAGACAAACTCTCAATTATTGCAATCTACCTAAGTTGACCAATTTGTCAAGTAAAAAGATCAAAACTGAATCAAATACCTCTAAGTGTAAATTAGCAATACAAGTATTTAACTTAGTGTTTCCTTTGTTTGGCTTCATCATATTTGATACTATGATAACAGCCTTGAAACATTCACATACAGATACAGATTATGGTTAGCTTGCCTCCCGTTGCCCTCAGCAATGAAATGTTCAAATAATGCATTATGTGACCACGTGCCCTGGTTTGGACCGTGGCTTTGAAGGACTAACAGACTCGCAGCATGTCTGTGTTCCCTCCATCACGTATGCCACCGTCGACAAATGTGCGTTGAGCAGCTAAAGAGGGAAGGCACAGCCATTCTCGACAGCGCCCTAGTCAACAGCATGTGGGCGATCACTCAGATTCTCGCCCACATCACCACCGGTGGAGACCTCCCAGCATGCTTATGTCAGCAGGCCGTCATTACTAGAGAAAGCTAAAAAATGCCTCTATGACGCTACACTCTTCCAAGGATTGACCACTTTGTCAAGTGCAGAAATCACACCTGAGTCGACCACGTTTAGCACTGTGAACAACTCATTTGAATGCATCTTTGGTATTTTCTTTGCTCCAGCTTCCTCATGTTCGTTACTACGACAACAGCCTTAATCAAACACCACCTGGTTTTGCAGGCAAAGGCTAGCACGCCTCTTGTTGCCGTCCTCCAGCCCAGGCACTTCTTGCATCACGCTGCTTCTGCTGCGCGCCCTGGAAAACAAACAAGGAAAAGCAACGTGTGCGTGCAAACATGTACAAGCACATGATGAAGGGTTCTGCACAACAGGCGCGGAAATACAAATCAAGCTGCCTTTTGTTTTACACACATGCAACCTTCTTGTAAGGAAGACAGACCCGTGTGCCTCTTTCAAACACAAATGCAGCAAGACAGTCACTTTCGTGCATTTACAGGCATATCCCTGAGTCCCTCAAACTAAACATGCATACAACACAAATAAAAGCTTATACACAAGTATACACGCACCAAAAGCTGCAAAAATCTCGCACACCAACAAATGTACCTTACAAACTCGCCGCTCACAGCCCGTGCTGCACGAGGCAACCGAGGCGCGAGGTAGTTAAGACCTCCTGACACGGCGGGCATGGTAGAAGTGAAGGATCGGCAGTTGGCACCAGTCGTGTCAACGCTCGGGCGAGTGCAGAGCGAAGAGCGGGGAGTGGAGGCCAAAGAAGTGGACGGGCTGCTCATATTGTCACGCGTGCGGGGGTTGCTGCTGATGGATGGCTGAAGGGCTTGGCTGCGGTGTTAGGAGGATTCTGGGAGGTGAGATGGGATAAGAGGGTTCAAATGTCCTGAGAAATTCAGGTGCTTGAGGTTATTTCAGCTGTGACATTATACAGCAGATTATGCTTGTGTATGTGTGCGTGCCGATATCTGGTTGCAGGACCGAAAGATCAACTTTCCCCTTTTCCACCACATTCTCTCTTCATCTCACGTGCGCAAGGACATCTGCATGATCAAACTCTCACACTACTCACACCCACACCCAAACACAGACGCACACACACACCTGCCAAAGCTTCTCCTGTGAGGAGCTCCCACAAGCAGCGCAGAAGCTGCAGCAGCATTGGCTGCAGGGTCTGCTGATGATCCTGGAACCTGCACTAAGGATGTTTGACCTGAAGCAGATTTTGGTGGGCACTGGTTAGATGCAGCAGCTTGACCCTCAGGTGCATCAGCAGCCCGCCGCGGGGTGGACAAACTCCTTCTGACCTGCGTTCCATCGATGCCTGACATGCTGCCTGCCTCTCTGGAGCAAACAGTAGAGGAGAAGCGCGATTTGGAGGAGAAGCGCTGCCTTATCCGCTCAAGCACTCCTCCCACGTTGGAGCGGCTCGCTTTCATCCCGCTCTCGCTGCCTGCCTTGCTGAGCGAGCTACTACCTGCACGCTCTTCTCGCTCCTCTTTTTTTTCTTCTTCCCCTACTCCCTGTCAGACACAAAGCACAACAGCGCTGTGGTTAGAGGTGTGTGTGTTCATTAGTGAGGGCCCAGTAAGGTAAATCATGCAAAATAACCACAAAATAACCCTTCGAAACAATGGTGTGAATGCACGCAAGTTAACCTGGATGACAACGAGCACTTACCTGAACTTCATTGTGACGGGAAACTTGAGACCTGCTGGTTCTTTTTGCATCAACAAAGCTGACAGCTGCTTCTCCATACACCTCAGCCAAATGTGAATCAATTTCTTCGTGCTCTGTTTGTATGTGTGAGATGTTTGGATAAGCTTGTGCAATTGACCTACTGAACTGCAAGTGAATGTGAGTTTGTATGACTTCAGGTGCCGGTTTGCAATTGTGTGTGTGTGTATGTGTCTGTGCGTATGTATGAATGTAAGCGTGTATGTATGTGTGTATGTGTGTGTATGTGTGTGTGCATATGTGTCTGTGCGTAAGTATGAATGTGAGAGTGTATGTATGTATATGTGTGTATGTGCACACGCTTGTATACGGGTGCATGCGTGCGTTATGTGTGTGTGAGCGTGTGTGTGTATGTGTGTGTGCGTCCGTGTGTGCATGTGTGTATGTGCGTATGCATGATCGTGTATGTTTGTTTGTTGTGTTTGCGCGTGTGTGCGTGCGTGCGTGCGTGTGTGTTTGTGCGTGCGTGTGTGTGTGTGTGTGTGTGTGTGTGTGTGTGTGTGTGTGTGTGTGTGTGTGTGTGTGTGTGTGTGTGTGTGTGTGTGTTGCAAGCAAACAAGCAAACCAGCCTCGTCAGCGCCTACCAAGTTCGAGCAGCGTCTTCGGCTGTACACCTGCCAAGAGGGATGAGAAGATGTTTAGATATTTAGATTCTTTTTTCTGGCTTAGTTTGGCCTACTAGGTTTTCAGCTTCAAGGTTTGGCCAATTAGGTTTTCAGCTTCCAGCGTAACGGCAAGCCCAGCTTTTCCGCTGCTTTTTCAGGCCAACCTGTCGTACTGCGCGTACCTTGGACAAGGCGGGCATTCACCAGGCGCTCCCCCTCCTTCCTTTCCAGCTCCAGGAGCTGGGCAGCATGTCAGGGGAGCGCTTAAAACAGGTTTTAATAACAGGCTTAGACAGCAGTTTCAGACGCAATTGCCAAACCTCTAGTTTTAGGGCCTCCGTGGCCTTTAAGTCACTGCGCAGCTATGTGGTGGTGTCCAGCGCGTGGTTATGAACCAGTTCTACGGAGTTCCTCCGGCTTTGTCGACCATACTCGATGCTGAACCTCATCATTTATAATTTGTCTTCAAAAGAGCCTTGAACATTAAAAATTCTCACGGATACTTCTAAGGCCCCGGCCACACGCATGATTAACTAGGAGAATGATTACGAAATTAATTGGTACATAATGCTAATACATAATGGCGCATTTACAACGATAACGATAATGGCGCATTTACATAATTGGCGATTAATCCAGGGTCGGATTAATGAACACCAATAACCCGAGCATTAATCCATGCACATTTACAATGCAGCTTGATTTCCGCCACTTTTGCTTACCCCCTTCTCGCTGCCTTCTCTCCAACCAGCATAGCAATGTACTAAAAACCATTAATCAGGCTGCAGGAAGTCAGAAGAGCGCATGTTTGGGTCAAAGTTGAGCGGTCAAAGTTAATAAGCGGTCAAAGTTGAGCCGAGATTCCAGGGCCTTGTAGCCCAGACTTTACTTAGATTGAAAGGCGTTTTATACAGTGGTCAACGCCACATTATGTCATTAATCCACACCAATAATCCTCTATCGACCCCCCCCCCCTTGATAGAGATTAATGCAAATTAATTCGCATTTATTCATTAATCCGTCCGTTAATCCACCCGTTGTAAATGCAAAAGTAGATTAATGATTTTTCGTTAATCCATTAATCCGTTAATCCACCCATTGTAAATGCGCCATAAATGTGCCATAAATGTTAAATACTCCCTATCAAAAATATATTTATGCTGTCATGGTGCGTAATAGGGTGATTAATAATTTAATTAACTTGTCGCGTTTTGCGTCTACAAAGGGGGATTAGCTAATAAAGGGTGATTTAATTTGAATTAATCTAAATCCTGGGATTCGTGATTAATTCCTGGGTGGCTGTCAAACGTTCCAAGTAGTAAATTTAAGGCTGAGAAAGCTCCAGTAGAAGGGGGAGTGGCTGGAGAAATTTCCAGCAGGTCAATTTAAGGCTCCGGATACTCAATCAAAGGTTGGAAGGATGTTGCCAGCGCTCTCCAGTGCATGCAAGCGCAATGCAAGCATTTCTAGAGTTCCAGCCCTTCCTTCCCAGCTACAACCTGCTTCAGGCTGCAACCTGATTCTGCGAAATTAATTGCATCCATTGTAATAAGCGCAAGGTGATTATTTCAGGGGTGATTAATTCAAACGCGATTATTCAAACGCTGAATTAATCACGAAGATTAACCACCGTGTTGTAAATGCACCCTAAGACACATTGAAAAACAAGTGGGTGTGATCCTACGGATCACAAAAGAAGGGGCGGAGCCTGCGCTGCAACCTGCATTGAAGTTGTACCCAATGTAGTGAGAGCAATTCAGGGGGGGTGCGCTCCCTCTGCACCCCAACTGCTTCTGTTCAACCTGGTCTTTGCAATGAATAGCGGCATTGAAATGAGTTGACAATTCAGGGGGGGCTGCGCCCCCCCTGCACCCCCCGTCTCTTGCGTTTGCACAGTCCCTGTCATACCATACCGTGTCTGAAGCTGTGTGACCTGTGCAGCGCCGTCTCTTACCCTAAGGATTTCCGGTCCCCATGGAAGTGGTGTGCCGGAAGCTGCAGCCTGAGAAACCGCACGGGTAGCCCCACATAATCACAACTTCGACATTGATGATCATTTATTAATATTATTGAAACACATTGCGCACTCGCAATTCCTCCCATCGCCCATCGCAACACCTCCCACCACAGCGAGTGTGTTTGACCCAAGGGGGACTACGCCCTGGGGAGCTCCGCCTCAAAAAGTTAAATAGAAGGGCGCCCCTCGCGCCATCCCAAATTTCTGGGCTGCACACACAGACAAACGCACATGCAGAAAGACAGGCACACAGGCATGCATACTTGCAGACAGACAGGCAGACAGACAGACAAACAGACAGACTGGGACGCAGGCATGCAGACAGACAGGCATGAATACAAGCATACCATCAGAAGCTTAAGCAGGGCACAAGAATTCAGCCAGAAGCACACAGCTTAATCACATCACATCAAAAGCATGTTTAAACTGCCAAAAACAAGCACCTGACGTACCCGTACTGCGTGGAACTGACCATGCTGTCAAGAAATTGCACTCTTGATGATAGAAGCATTGTCGATTCCACACGCTTTATCAGCGATATCTTGTAGATGTGTGCACCACGTAGGAATGTTTGCATCAAAGTAAGGTTATACAGAATCAGAAATTACGCGCAATAGCCAGCATCTTGCATGTTCTAATTGTCTGCACCAAATAGTGGTGCCAAGAAAAGTTTTTATGTCCTGCCCAGGACCAACAACATGAACGTGCATGCACTCCATAAAGAATGCTGCACACATATCAGTGCGGGAGCAGTAGCATGCCAAGTGCTTATTATGTGGCTCTACAATCTGCCAACGGCATTCCATACTAGCATGCTCTGCAAAGAAAGAAACACACCAGCCTTAAGCCTCAAGTTAAGGTCCAGAAACTGTTCTGAGGTGCAGCAGACAACACAATGTCTGGTAATTGAATGAGTACGCTCTGCCTCTGCCACTTTCGTATGCAACTGTTTCTTCAGACTCCCGCCTTCAGTCCCTACGCCACACACCAACAACACGTCTGACAACATGTCCATCTCCGGTGAACAATTGCTGGAACGTCTTAACATGTTTGACACACAACAACAACACATTGCTGAGGCACTTTGAGCCTCCGAGGCTCGCATCATTGATACATTACGCGCTGAGCAGCAGCGAGTGAACGCCAGGGCCTCTTCTCTGAAGTGCACGGTCTGAAAGAGATGGTGGAACGCGAACGTGAGCGCACAACACGGCTGGAGCATGGATACCAAGCTTCGCGAGCCTATGCATTCCTCTTCAGCGCTGAATCGCTTTTCCACTACTGAATTGGCTTCACGCTGGCAGGATGATACTGTTTGTGATTTCACTGCCTACGACGAGTGTTTGGCTACACCTTCATCAAACCTAAACACACTTCTGAAGCTGTGAGCCCTTTCTCACTCCAAAGCACATTGAGCACAGACAAGCCCATCTCCCCACGCCCAACAGTTAGAGGTGCGTACAGACTTGATAAGGGGAGAAAAGGGAGGGATGGAACGATTGCAACGGGTGACTTTCTCCGTACTGTGAGGGGCAGAATTCCTCCCAACTTGAAGACTGAAAGTTCAACGAGAGGAAACGAAACTAACTCAACTGCGAAACAAGGCTATGCAGCCTGAGAAAAACGCAATCACCGTCATCAACACACCCTTCACGGAACGGCCTCAAGACTCATGTGGGAGGCAACGCCTGCCGCCTCTTTCTTTCCTACTCTGAGAGGAAAACAGCCCTTGACTTCAAAAACAAAAGCGCTCCTGCCTACACACATCACATATCCGTGCCCTCGAGCAGAACATGAACAATGGCAGGGGTGGCTTCGATTTTGCAACAACCATCAACTTAGATACAAAAAGCATCCTCAAAAACATTTGAGCTGTTCTTCACACAAATGATGCTTCTAACATAACGCCCATGCAAGATGCTGGAAGCGAACAGCAGGGGGCGCGACCTCAATGATACTTCTGGTAATGAAAGGAACCAACACAGGCGCGTTGGGTGCCCCCGCAATACCAACAATACTGCTCGAGTCTTTGGCCTTGACGGCACGCAACTATCCTACAAATTCCTGGGAGAAAAACAAAAATTTCAATCTGACCACTGCAGCTGATGCAGCGCTGACCCTTCACGGCTGGCACTTTCAGAGTCAAAAAGTTTGTACAATAGAATGTCCTTACCAACAGGCTGCATGCTCACATCTGGCTCCTCAAAACCTATGCAATTCCTGCTAGCATGTACGCGAGCCAGATCTGGTCAACTCCTTTCTTAAAACAGGGCAAAGAGATGGACAAGCCAGTTCAGAAGCGGCTGCTGACAGTGAACTGCCAAATATGTTTTACATGCTGACATGCAACTGAGCTCCAGGTCTGATGACTGCTGGTCTTCCCATATTTTCTCAGCCATGACTGGTCTGGTACAAGAGTACAGGTTCAAAGAAAAGCTGCGGAACTGTGAACCCATCGACCCCAGTCGTTTTGTCCTCCCCTACCTTTGATTTGTGTGAGGCTGATGATGACGTCCAGGATGAACAGCATGCTATTTTCCGCTGCACACACCCCCATACAGTCTCTTCGCGTGAGATATGAGTCCTTATTTTCAGAGGCAGGAGCACAGGATGCTGCTACTTTTTTGCACCAGAATAACAACACTCTATTTTTCCACATAAACTGATTGTTTTTTATGAGCAGGCTAGCAGTGGCACGCTTTGACTGAAGGCCTTTCCTTGTAAACCTTGAAACCTTAGACAGCTTGGTGATCAAAGTCAGAGTTAATTGCTTGAATCTTGAATTAATCACCCCTGAATTATTTCACCTTGCGTTCCCATCTCTAATTAACCCAGCAGAGTCAGGTTGCGGCCTGAAGCATGATGTAGTTGGGAAGGAAGGGCTGAACTCCAGAAATGCTTGCAATGCGCTTGCATGCACTGGAGAGCGCTGGTAAGATTCTTCCAACTGGAACCTGTGACTGGTTGCCCGGAGCCTTTGACTGATCTGAAAATTCCGCCAGCCATTTTCTCTTCAACTGGAGTTTTTCTAGCATTTTTAAACCATTTGGATGTTTGACTGAAACCCAGTTTGGGAGGGGGAGACGCACGGTACTTTGGGCCAATGTGTCTCCTTTTCCTTAATTGATGCAGGGAGTGTTTTGCTGCCTGCGTAGTATTGCTCTTTCTTTCTTTTCTTGCAACCCAGGAATTGATAACAAATGAATTATTGTTAATTACCCCCCTGATTGAAATTAAAAATGAACCCACCTTCTTCTAGTTCATCACAGTAATTAATCAATCATTGAACGCAAAACGCAATTACTTAATCAACTGAAATGAATCGTTAATCATTTATCACCCTGTTGTAAACGCACCATTATGTCCTTTGAGCATGAAAATAAAGAGTCAGTTGGCAGTCATCAGCAGAGCTGCAGCAGCTCATGAAGTTCCACTATCACTATCGCTCCTCCCCTCCTCATCTTCATCGGTGCTGCTGGGCTTGCTGTGATGAGACGCCAAGAGCGAGTCTCTGACTAGTCCATGCTGTTACGAGGAAGGAAGAAGGAACAATTGCTGTCTTGTGTATGATGCTTTGTGCGAGGAGAAATTCGGGTTCAAGTGCAGTTGTCAACCTTTTTGATTGGTATTTGTTTTGGGAACCCCTATAGGCTGAGGCCTTTGTAACCCAAAATGAATTATTATGTAAAATTTGCAGAGGCTTTTCAGAGGGCCCGGTCACACAAAGGTTGAGGCCCCCAAAGGGATGCTTTTTGCGCGCTCCCCGCAAATGCTTGCCATATTTTCAAGCTTCAATCTATGCATCAAAAAGTAACTTTCCAAAGCACCATTAATGAACCTTGCAAGGTACGGTAAACATGCCTGATAATGATAAGCAGCGGCATTAAAAACCCTACTCTTTGCGGGCAGAACCTTGAACAAATTAACCAGAGTACCAAAGATCAAATTCAATGATGTTAGTGACTTTAGAGTCATTACAAATTAAATATAATGGTAAAAGGAATGAGTTAAATATCAAGCCGTTGGCAAAATCTGAATATTAATATGCTCTTAACATGGATCTGAGCATATGCTGTGACAGATTATAATGTCAGCTATAATTTGGAGCTGTATTAATTCCAATTTATTCTTTACACTCTTTTTACTACAACCGCCATAATTAAAATGCATACATACATCTGCATACATTGTATAAATACAATTGTCCTCACGGTTGGTCCACCCAAACATGGGCTGCTATGTGCCAATATCTGTGTACTCCATGTCTTTCCCATCCCTTATTATAACAAAAAAAGTCGTAATGACAAGTGTGGGTGTGTCGTTAGCCTGCTCATTAGAAGACGCTTAAAAATTGGCGAAGCCCATCATGCGCGCAACGTGTGCATGCGTGCATGTGTGCGTGTGCATGTGTGTGCGCGTGCACGTGTGTGTATGTGTGTGCGCGCGTGTGTGCCTGGGTGTTTGTGCGTGTATATGTGTGCTTGCGCGTGTGTCTGGGTGTTTGTGTGCGTGCATGTGTATGTGTGTATGCACGCCTGTATGTATACACACGCGTGTTTGTGCTTGTATGTGTGTGCGCGTGCGCATGCGTGTGTGCGTGCACATGTGTGTGTGTGTGTGTGTGTGTGTGTGTGTGTGTGTGCAGGCATGCCTGAGTGTGTGTCTTGCTGCCCCACAGATGCTGCAGTGGTGTGCATGGCGCTGTGCTGGAGTAGTTTTTGCTGAAACAGGCGTGAGGATGTGCTGCTTCTGCTGTTCCCTGTATGTTGAGGGCAGGTGCAAGCATGGTGCGCTCCATGCCCTGCAACAGTCCATGCCAACACGGACCGCGTTCCTGAAGGGTCCCGTCCAAGCAAACTTCCGCGCGTAATGAACATCTGACTTAACTACAATTATATAGCCCATCGAAATTAGTATTACTTTATTCTGCTTGCATGGTAAACCATGAACTTTGCAGCCGGAACACGCTGGAGGCCCCTGACGCAGCATCCGCAGCCAGGAACGTGTGCTGATGGGTGCTGCATCAGTGGTATGTGGTCAGGGGGCCTGGCTGAGGAATCCTGGGCAGCTTCTGGAGCTTCCAAACATAAAAATTTGCTCTAAAACTTTACACACGGCACCCCAGGGTCTCAGATTTCATCTGCCCCGGTAAAGGTTTTGATTAGGAGCCTATGTCAAGTCTCAGCCTGGGAGGTGCCCTGGGTGTTCCTGGGGAGAAGGTCTGGACCCCCCCAAAACAAATATTGGCTCTACATCATCACGCCCCGCACCCCAGGGTCCCAGAATTCATCTGACACGATAAAGTTTTTGGTTAGAAGCCTATGTCGAGTTTCAGCCCGTGGGGTGGCCTGGGTGAGCCTGGGGAGGCCTATGTGATGTGGGTGGGAAGGAGTCAACGCTAGGGGCTCACGCCCTTACGAGGGGGGCTTCGCCAAAAAGTCTGGCTTTTTTTAAAGGGCCAGCTTTTTTTAGAGGCTAGAGGCTAGGCTTTTTTTAGAGGCTAGGCTTTTTTTAAAGGGCCAGCGGGAAACACAAGCAGCAATAGCTGATTCACTCTGCGATTTTGGTCTCGCGTGACGAGAGAGAACCACAACTATGGCACCCAGACCACCTTCTGCCACACGCCCGGCCCCAAAAACTCTAAATGGCTTGCACTTCTTGTATGGAATATACGGAGGAATTGTCGCCGTGCTTCCGCAAAGATAAGAAATGGCACTGTTCCAATAGCCATCATTTGTCGCCAGCTTTGTCGCCATGTGAAGTATATTGAGGGCTTGCACATTTGCTGCAGTCAGGGCGCAGATCCATGGAATGGATGCAGAGATGTACCTAATTAGCGCACGCACTGTCAGGTCACCCCCCCCACAGCGTACACCACCTAGACCTCCAGCACCATTTTTGATACAACAATTATACAGCACAATGCTGAGCACAGATTGATTGGAGCAAGTTTAATGATTGGCCTTTTCCATACCAAATTGCAACAAAATGGGTGCAAAACAGGCATAGAGCCACACAGCCCCCATCCCGACTGCCAATTGCTATGCTACAAGCAGGCGGCTCCAGGAAACCCCCGAACTCCCCTTCCGGTGCCCCCACCCAGACAAAAAGGGTACCAATCTGCTCCTTTTCCAAATAGGCATCCATCAGCATACTCATCAAGACTTGAAGCTGAAGTGTTGCAGAGTTATGGGGCAAAAACTGAGATAGGGACGCCCATGCACACGTGACCTACCAGGCACCCATAATTGGCTTGAACAGTCCCACATTGCTTCCATTTCTTCACAATTCCACTGATTATCCCATGCTGGCACGATCCTGTAAGTTTGGGGTAAATTGCTGCTTCATTGGCTTGACTCACCGCGCGGCCTGCACCCGAGCGCGTGTGCCTCTGACTTTTAAACATGTCCACAGACCCCCCCGCCTTAACCCAATTTGCTCAAAAAGAATGCCAATCGACTGGGCTTGATCTGAGGATTCCGCTGATGTATTTAATTTTTCGTAGGAGTGGCCGAGTAAAAATTTTGGAGGGGGGGGCCAAAAACTCGGGCACCCCCCAGACCTCCCCCCCCTTTGATTGGACCCATACATCTATCATTCGACAGCTCTCGACGAGAGGATTTCAAATATATAATTTTTAATCGATTTGACACGTGCCGTCCATAAGTTATGCTTACTGGAGCCTCCTGCTAGAAGGCTCAAATATATTTATGAACATGTTTGTACAGTTTGGTGGAGGCAGAGAGCTAAACGGCACAGTTTAGGGTGTGCCATCCAAGGGACAACCATACGTATATTACGCGACTGTTTCAGGCGATTGGATCACTCACCCCCCCCAATATTAATTTGGAGGGCCAATGATATATTTACAGCACGTTGCCATATAAATTCAGCAGGAGCGCAAGGTTAAAAGGAAATTTGTTGCTCGTGTGACATACTCTCCCTTTCTTGTGTGTGAGCACTAAGGCTTGATTTAACGGCTTGCTTCAGTGCCGTGGGCAGTGCTTAAGCTGAGATTTTTATGGCAGGCAAAGTGGTACAAGCACAAATCATTACCAGCTTCAATTCTTACCTCTTTCATCATCGCCTTCCTTTGTGCTCCATATCGCCTCATCATACGGTACGACGCACCAGTTGTCTTGCCAGCAGGCTCTTCACACTGCCCTTGTTGTGGCAGCGGCAAACTTCTGCTTGCAAGAATGGATCAGATGCAGACTCAGACAACCCCAAACTTTATCCTTATATCATTGTTGTGAAACAACAACCAAACATGATTTTAGAACAAACTAAACATAGCCTAGTTTCAGAATGGGCAAGAGTGTAATGTCATTAACTTGGAATTGTCTTTTGATGTATGGGTGTACGTGTGCACATGCTTCTCTCAAGTGAATACATAATGCACACAGCAAACAAGGGGGGGGGGGTCAAGGCAAACACATGGTGACATGAGCGTGAAAGCTGAATGCGCAAGCTCTTCTTCTTCCCCCCTTTCTCTCTAAAAATGAAGTCATGAGGGGAGTGCATTCGTACCTTATGTACTCTCCAATACTCAGTTAAGCAGGGTGAGATTTTTCTTAAGAAGGAGCTATAGACAAGACCCAAGTAGAACGTTTTGCAGAGTGCAGCACCCGGCAACGCTTTGAAACAACTTTTGTTCTTTGCCCATCGTAGCACTCCTTGCGGGTTGCAAGACACTTGTCTGCTGTTCCCAGATATCTACAAACCAAGCTTAATATATTTATTCTAGAACCGATTATGGCTAAGTTTTGCAACAGAAAGGGACGTAGATCACCTTGCAGTCCCTCCCTCCAGCGTGCTCGAGCTACGCGTGGTGTCGGTGGTGGTGTAAGTCATGCTAGATCTAGACAGCCCGTGCGCGTCGCTTGAGGTATTAAGGCTTGATTGGGGTGAGGAAGTATGCAGAGGAGGCGTATCTGCTTGGCCTTCCTGGCCTTGAGATCCTAGAGGGGTGAAAGCCTGGATGTCATCAGCAGCTGCCGCTGTATGGCTTTCTGACTGGCCAGGGCGCCACAAGCGCTTTAAGGGGCCTTGGTAATCTTGCAAGCTGGGCGGCTGGCCTGCAAAGGCATGTACCAACATAGCGGTCGAGGTGATACAAGCAGTAATTTTTTAATCAGGAGATAGGGAAGCTCGCTTGCAGTTCATTTATGAATGCAAAAAAAAGCAGGGTTGGCCAAATTCGTATATATACACCGTATATGACCGTACGTTTGGTGATTCCAAAAATACCGTACATACACCGTATATATATACATATATATATATATATATATATATGGTTCTCAACAACCCCAAAAAAAAAGGTCGTGAAAAAACTTCCTCACAAAATAAGGAAAAGAAAGCCATAATGATATCGAGCACCGTAAAGCTCCTTTGTAACCGCACACAATAAGGTGCCAACAAACAATTTCGTTCTATGCAAATTCCGTTCAAGCGTGGAACAACGTCTCCAAAGGGGTGCATGGAAGGTTGGAGGTGAATGCTAATTAGTGTGCTGGACTGCAGTCTGCTGTCATGAATTCCCTGGCAGCTAATCCTTTCTGACAGTGACAAAATTTGGGTGTCATGTAAATTTAGTTCCAGCATCAAGTACACCCCAGGAGCAGGAGGATTTCACCGTGATGCATTGCCATGCACTGGGCACCACCACAGAGTTGCGCAGTGAATTTAAGGCCAAGGAGGCCCTAAAGTTAGAGGTTTCACAATTGTATGAATCGCTATCTGGGCCTATTTTTTAACCAACGCTCTCCCCTGAACACATGTTGCCCAGCTCCTGGAGCTGGAAAGGAAGGAGGGGAGCGCCTGGTGATTGCCTGCCTTTGTCCAAGGTACGCGCAATACGGCAGGTTGGCACAATATCACGGACATGCTAGAATCTCGAGGGCTTGTAAGGCCAAGAAGCGCAGCACAAGGTATTGTTTAAATCTCGTTCATTGCTTTATGCTGCTTTGGTGTACATCCAAAGACGCTGCTGGATCTTGGTAGGTGCTGAGGCAGCCCATTTAAACTGTGGTTTAATAGCTGATTCATTTGTATTGGGTCAACAAAACAAGCACGTTTATCAACACAATTGCAAAACACAATTGCACACTTACATACGCACGGGCGCGATTGAGAGGATGGATGCGAAGCACATGATCTAGTATACAGCTCTCTTTTGGCCCTATATTGTGATCACACATCAATGCTGTGTGATGACAGGGCAGCAACGTTGTTACCTGCTTGTGCATGCTCCCCCCTTGACTGTTCTAACTCTCTGTCACCAGGAAAACAGCACGCAGCTTATCTACACCGTCTTTTGCTCAGCCCTAATGAATTAACCGTGGGGTCCCCGACCAGCCCACCTGTGGACGAACCGGCAGCGACACTCATGGGGTGTAAGGCAGGCAAGTTTATGCTGCTAGGAGGGAGAGGGGGACGGGAAGAAAGCTCATGCAAACCAGAGGCATCAGGAGCAAAGGCTCCTGTTAGACCAAAGGACCACTCTGTGTGCATCAAACCTTGATCTGTGGCTAACCGTGCCTGCACAGCGGCCAAAACATGCAAGGGATGGGTACATAGGAAGTAAGTTGCGAAAAAATAGGAAGGAGCATGCACAAACATGAGCTTCCATAACAGGGGAGCAAGCTCTAAAAGGAAACATGAAAGTGCAATCGTCCTGTGACGATTTTTTCTCATCGTTTACTCAACACGACCTCCAAGTAATTATAGGTCCCGACAAGAGATCACATGAAAACAAGCGTGAGGGCATGTGTCAAAGCAGAAACTGCATCGGAGCTGGCACGCACCTGAGGCTCACACCCACAGCTGTGCTGCACTTGCATACACACACATACCTGATTTTTAGGCACCGTTGAAGCTTTTGGTGCACTGTCTGGCTGCTGCCAGGACGGTTTAGCATCCCCAACTGGTGCAGGAAGTGGCTGCATTGGTAGCGCTGCTGCCGGCAACGCTTGTGATGGAGACAGAGGGGGGAACGAGTGAGGCGTTCCTGGCAGCATGGTGGCTTCTAAGACTGTGTTTTCATCCCTTCTCTGCTGCTGCTGCTGCTGCTGCTGCTCATTTATGTGCTGTTGGGCACTCCCTGTGCCTGTGCCTGAAGCCTGCTGTTGTTTATCATCTTCATTCTCACTTGCAACATCATCACCATCATCATCACTCTCGCATGCTACAGCGCCAGCTGCCAGCTTTGCTGCCTCCCTCCCCAACACGCTCCCACTCTCTTCCCCATCTTCCTGCAAGCTACCACGAATTGAGGATTGGGCACTGCTCTGGCTGGCGTCACTGCTGGGTTGCCCCTTGCCACTGCTGTGGCTGGCGTTGCTGCCCCTACCCTTCACCTCACTGCTCGTGATACCCTGTACCCTAGAACCAGTGCCCATCCCTGCAGACACACTCTCCAGATGATCCAGCTGTCCTCTGCTCTCGCCCTGCGGCTCTGGCAGGGTTGCAGCACAAAGGAGATCCAGGGCAACATGAGGTGCTGACGGCAGCTGAGGTTGCTGCTCTGAGGAAGGCTGCCTTTGATCTTTGCCCTGCTGCTGCTGGTACTGCTGCTGTGGTAGGTGCTGTTGTTGCTGCTGTGCACGGGGTACAGTGGCAATCAGGGCCTCTATAGAGGCCTCAGGGAAGGATCCACGGAGGTCTTGATTGTGAGCAGCCTCCTGGAACTCTTCTGCGCCTCCGTGCCCACGAGCGTGGAGCGCGGTACGGACAGCATCGTCAAGGGCATCGCTGTCCCCTGTGTGTGTTTTTGTTGTGGGTTCTTGTACGTGGTGACACGTAAAGTATGTGAGTAGATGTCAGGAATACCAGTGTGCATACAATTATATGTGTGAAAGCGGGCGAAAGGGTGAGAATGGTCAGCAGAGAGAGGCAAAGATGTGCGGTTGGTGCTGTTGGAATGACTAGGCCAAGCTGAGTAAGGTTCACACATGTATGTCATTGTGTGAGAGTTGAGGTGTTCAAATTAAGGTGTCCAGAAAGAGATTGCCCCTGTGTGTACGTCATTGTGTGAGGAGGTTGAGGTGTTCAAACTATGGCGTCCAGCAAGAGATTGCCCCTGTGTGTACGTCATTGTGTGAGGAGGTTGAGGTGTTCAAACTATGGCGTCCAGCAAGAGATTGCCCCTGTGTGTACGTCATTGTGTGAGGAGGTTGAGGTGTTCAAACTATGGCGTCCAGCAAGAGATTGCCCCTGTGTGTACGTCATTGTGTGAGGAGGTTGAGGTGTTCAAACTATGGC
>Ga0307945_1001476_pt1 | contig 18449 bp, 17 predicted proteins | sample OrgLakmetagen228_FD_201818 | JGI IMG/M metagenome (GOLD analysis project Ga0307945, IMG submission 201818) | Saline water microbial communities from Organic Lake, Antarctica - #228 | ecosystem: Environmental > Aquatic > Non-marine Saline and Alkaline > Saline | place: Antarctica: Organic Lake...
CCCCCCCTTCCAGGTTTGAGTTTTTGGTCCGGCATAACTTTTCAAGCAATTGTCAGAATCACAATCCGAAAGCAGATTTGGAATCGGGGATGTAAGGTGATTCTTAAAAAAATTTAAAAATATGGGTTGAAAATAGCCGTGACCAAGGACCTAACCAAACCACCGTGCACCGGGGCCTAACCGAAATTGTTCATAATGATTTTAACATAAATTGATATCCTCATATTAATGTTTCTGGGGAGAGAATTTTCGACTCAAAACCGTCTAGGTTACTTTCGTGGTCTCTGGCAATCGCAATCGCGGGGGGCTTCCTTGTCAGTCCCCATAAGAAAAAACGGGAAATTTCGGAAACCGTCGGAATAGGTAGGTACCGTCGGAATAGGCATGCAACTACTCAAGTATAGATGATCTCTTTGTGATTCATTGAAACCTATCGATTATTACAACCCGCTTCCCTGACAGCGCACTTTAGAGTTTGCCTCCATATAAAATCCAATCAAACTTAGAAGGGCCTGTCCAAATTTCGAAATTGACCTGCTCAATCTTGGCAAAAAGGTGAGAAACAGTTTCCCAGGCAGTGAACACCACTCCCCTGAGTACAGTAAAGCAAGAAAAAAGGCCAGAGGTGGGATCAACAAAGTAAATACCTCAAACCTCAAACACTGAGGCAGAAGGCAGAAATAAAATTCTGAACCGAACTCGAGCAAGTTTGGACCTCTGTCCACAAGATTGGCCACACGTTTGGACACTACACGTTTGGCGGCAAACGTGCAAGTTTAAACAAATTTGGTTTTAAAGTTGCATCCCCAAACGCGTCGTACTACCAAAGCCTCGCAGAGCTCTCTGCGCGCACATTTACTAATACTTATGTTTCTACATATTACCCTTGACCGAACCATGCATGTTGGGGGCAGCAGGGGCCCTTTTTTTTAACGGAGCTAGACACGTTTGAGCACGTTTGCTCAAACGTGCCCCAAACGTGCCCAGCCATCAGCACAGTGAAAGCGTCTAAAAAATGCAAGAAACTGCAGAGAGGGTCGCACAAGCCCGGCCATCGCCATTACATAAATCACTCAGCCAGTGCACAACCCAGCAGCCCCTGAAATTGGTACAGCAGAAAAGTACGGAAGTGTGATGTTACGTGTATATTTATTTGTGCATATGATCTTGTGAAAAGGTGTTGTAGTATAACTAACTGGAGGTTGATCCAACGGTAGTGACCGGTGAAGCTGGTTTGACTGCAGAAGGCAATTTCTAATTAATACATCCTGCCTTAGCCGTTGACTAGCTACAGTTTGCCGACACTTCATGACATGTGAGGTCACACTACTGATCATGAGGATAATAGCAATGACTGAAGTCAAATGTTAAAAGGGCAAGCACGTCACCTTCAATGCTGATTAGCTGTTATTCATATTTCATATTGAGTAGAAGTGGCTAGCTAGCATGCTGACCGTGCTTCGTAAGAGTGTTTTTGAAGGCCTACGAAAAGATTATCTACAAATGTATAAAATATCAGCGCTGCAACCCGATGCCGACTGTATTTTGTTTCTGTTTTGATTTTAAGCTATGTAGACACCTCTTGAGGCATGTCAGATCACTTAAGAAGTGATCCTTTAAAAGAGTGCAGCCTTCCTGATGTAGTATTGTGAAGTGTTCGGGCCGCAACTCACACCTCACACGTGGAAAATGTGTGGAAAGTGCCCCGATGACATTTTATTTCGTGGGCGTAATGTAGGGCATTGCTGCTTATAGTTCCGCAAAATGGGCTTGCACATCAGTGGCATGTTTACTGGGCAAATAAACGTTTGCTCCAAACCACAGTTTGCCAGCTGCTGAATAGCTCCTATACCTATATACACATTTACAGCAAACGCAAACATTTGATTTCCTGAGTCCCCCAGCATGCTCATTTTTTAAAGCAACTCACATTCTATAATCGCAGACAGATTGTATAATTAAGGGTTTTTTTAATTGATCCAACGGGCCTCAGAGATATATTGGGAACAAGCTTATCAAGTGGCTGCATTCCTGACTTGCAAAGAGATTGCAATCCCACAACAGGATACATATTTGCCCTGAAATACAATCGACACGACCCTACCTCTATGTTGAGCCCTACTTGTATGTTGAGATATTATGGTAACACACTTTTAGTTTGGACACCTACTTCATTCTCTTCATGCTCATATTTCGACAATTGAACAACCAAGTCAGCTTTACGGTTTCATTTCTCCTAGAGCACTTCTTTTTGTTTTTGACCACAGCACTACATCTCGACAACTTGCAGACTACTTATGTAAATAGAGCAAAACTGTCACAAGTAGATTTCTTTACAGCGCAAGTCTTACCGGCAACTTGTGAGGAGCTTGCATGAGTTTCAATTGTGTGCCAAGTGGCTGGCAAGTGCGCTTGCGGCGCAAGTAGTATGGCAAAAACAATCGACAAGCAGGAGATTAGATGTTGAGTGCAAGCAGGTGATCTTGCTACTTTTGTTTCCTAGTCTGATCAAAAAGGAGGCTAACTTGCTAAGCCTTTGGCTGCCTCCACTGATGTACTGACGACATTTCAATAGGTTTTACTATGTTAAAAAAATAACCCACGATCCCCCTTGAGCTCTCCTCCTCATCATCAGCTGCAGGTGCTCACTTTGTCTGCGCTCTTTTCCCTGCACTGAAAGCAGGCTCCTCTTGCCTATGAGGATCAGGTGACACTCCTGTGTCAGATCGAGTCACCGTCACTGCAAAGTATAGGACACAGCACACTAACTAATTGATTACGCCTTCGGACAAAGAATGGCCTCCAAGGTGAAAACACCATCAGCAGAGGAGTGGGATTGCATCGCCTGTGCGCTCTCTGCAAGTATGTGTTTGTCTCTACTTGCGCCACTCATCCTTGACTGTCTCCCACAATGCTGCTCCTTCCCGGAGCTGGGAACGTTAATTCAGACAGACTTCTCGGCCACATTGTGGCTACTCATTAGTATGACTAGGTGAAGAGGTAGAATCAGATACCTCACGTGATCGCGTTACAGGGTCTCTTTAATCTCCCCTCTAATGGTACCTCTTAGAAAGCTCACATGTTGTCAATTGATTTCTAAAACTGGCAAATCCAGAAGATAAAGGTTGTCAATAAGACTGGCGCATACAGCTTATTTAACAAGACACACAGAAACTTTCAGCTGTCAACCAACTAACTGCTTGTCACACAATTTGTCGCTGCCAACGATTGGGCGTGACACCTACATGCAGGTGTGCTGTATTGTAACAGAAGCACATATTACAAAAGCACGAAACCAGTTCCGGTTGTTGGATGCCACTTCAGCTCCTCCTAATCCTATAAGGAACGGAAAGACTTGCAACCCATCCTAGTGGCCTCTTTGCATACTCTACACACTTGCAACTCTAATGTTGCACCATGCAAATGATAGGCCTCTTAAGTAATGCAAGCATCCTACAAGGCTTGCGTTGATATTGACTAGCTTTGCCACCACCTCTGCTATCAGCCAAGCAGGCAGCATCAGCATCAGCACCATTGCCATCAACTACAGTGCTACAGTATTGGGGTTTGGCATGGCGCTTTGCAATTGCCCGCTAAAATTCAAAGCAGGGCCTTAAAGCACCTAGCAGCGGCAACACAAGGCTTTACTGGAGCCACCGACCATCAGCTCCGGCAAATCTTGGGCATTTTGAAAGGTGTGCTTTGATCTAGTGATATCTTGAGAATGCGCTGTTCATCAAATCAAGTGCCACAAGGAAATTATGATATGGTTGCATTTAAATGCCTGATATTGTAAGCGACGAAAAGACGTTTGCCTCACTCACGTAGGAGCGACACCAGCTTCAAAAGGTTTGCAGCGCATGCAGTTGCAAGCCAAGCATGATGCAGACATGGACAGCTCTGCCTTGGAGCCTAGTCACGCCTTGTACAAACAACAACGTCCAGGCACAGGAGCACCGTCATGCTCAACATTTTCAGCAGCCGCAACAGTATCAACAACAGCACTGCCAGCAGCATCAGCAGCAGTAACTAGGGGGCGAGGATGGCAAGCATCACGCAGTGTAAAGCAGCATCTACAAGATGCTCATCCAATCTGAGCTCTTGTTTATGACGACATTGTTTGCAGAGAGCTGGATCTTTGCCTGTTTGGTATGCTGTAAAAGTAGACATCCAAGTCAAGATACCGATTTGGACATTTGGCGAGCATGTATCCTTACATCTGCAGCTACCTCATCTGAAAATACGGTTGCATTTTAACATAGTTCAATTCCCAGGTCTGAAAAGGAAGGCCTGCAGCAGCTGAACAGCCTCAGTACATGTAAAGTATGTGAAAGAAAAGAAAAGGAAAGAAAAATTATACGGGCAGCAAAAAACTCTCCTCACATTAATCAGGAAAAATGATCCACTTTAGTACCGGTTACCACAAAACTCCTCGACCGCAAGAAATGTCAGATCAGGAAGATTGCAGGCTTGACCTGAAAAAACCGGCTCCTGATGAGAGTTAACAATACTGAAAAGGGTACGTCTGGTATGAACAAGTTTGGCAGCGTAACTGACATAATGAACGTAAAGCTTGGAAGCAAGATTCTTACTGTTTGAGAATTAAGACCCAGTTCCTTAAAAGGCTCCAGCGTGTGATTGTTGTAGATAGTGCCACACACTCCCAAAAGGATGGTGTGGAGGGTGACAGAGGCTACTTGGAGGACAGAGCAGAGGCGTTGTGTTGTTCCTGCGCGGCGCTCAGCTGGTTCTGCGGTCTAGTGTCCTCAAGGTACTTGATCTCGATGAGGTGAATGTCACGTTGAAGAATGCTGAGATCTTTGGGTCGGTGCTGTCTGGGGAAGGTGGATTTGTTAATGGCTGACAGTACTGCTGAGGTTCTCCTGGCTTCCCTCAGTTTCCCCCTGCCACTCTCAATAACCCACCCCCCTGCATTGCAAGTCTGTTGCTTTTTTGTTTTCGTGGAGACAAGAGCAACCAGTACAGTATTCGGATGGCTGGAGGTGCACCTATTTTTGTCTGAGAAGCGGGGTAGAAAGAGCCACTTTGGTATAATCCTGGTTTCAGCTGTATTGGGAATCTGAAGATTTTGCATAGCCAGCCGTTCGCTGCTACCTATATCCATGCAGACAAAGCAGCATCCTAGGGAGCCTGTCTTGCTGATGGCTTTAGAGATCATGCTGCATACTAGGTTGTGTCTCTCAGTGATCATATTTCTTAATTGCGTGTGTTGGCATCCAGAAGGATATGCAGGACACTGTCTAGTTGAGGGCAGAGGGGGCAAGTTAGGTTTATTGAGTGCTTAAACCATACCGCATGCTTTTGGTTGTACAGGGTTCCTGTTCTGTACTTCATAATGATGCACTTGGTTTTAGTAGGGACATAGGATGCTGTTGGTTAAGCATTGCTAGCTGCTCCATTGGCGGTGCCATTTTTATAAGGTCTGGTGGTATTCATGGTACTTTGCTACGGTATTGGCATTTCCTAGTTTGTGGAGGGGGTGCATGTGTGCTTGCAAGGAGTCATGGTAATTGGATAGGTACATGAGCCTTGGGTAGGTGACTGGGCTGTGTTTGGTTGATTTTATATGATTCCGTGTTCTTCATATTCTGTTGCAAGCCAGTAGATGTTGTAGAAGGGATTTGATTCAGGGCCAGCTGTTTGATGGAGGTATCCGCAACGTCAGATTATGTTGTGATTGATTTTTTAGCAAGAGCGTCAGCATGTTCATTGCTTATAATACCTGCGTGGGATTTGACTTTGTGGAAATGAATGAGCGATGGTGACTGGTGGATTGCTTTGGCAATGTATTGGAGGACATCTCGTTGGATGTGGTGCCGGTGGAGGTTTGGGCTTGAGAGCTGTTTTTTAATTCGGTGCATTGAGGTTAGGCTATCTGTGGCTATATGGGAGTAGCCGTGAATGATTGCGGCTGCTATAAATGCTAGCTCTGCCCGTGAGATGGTGTTCGTGGTTTATCACGCCTCTTGGGTTCACGTAATGTGATACGTCTAAGCAAGGGTGGTAAACACCTGATCCTGTGTCTTGCCCTTCTCCGTGTTTTATAAGACCACCATCAGTGTGGGTCCAGTCCTGCCAATCTTGTACTTTACAGATCAGGTTTGGGCTGGAGCTGTGTTGGGTTGCTTTGTCAGAACTCTGGGGTCGGTCCAGGGTACTTGTTTTATCTTGGGGGCTTTGTGGGGTTATATCACGGTGGTCGCTGGGTAGTTTCCTTACTTTACTAAGGCCAGGAGCCTCCTTAATGCTAAGTGCAGAAGGGTAGGGGTCATTATGTATGCTATCGATTTCCCTCTTGCCTCAGATATTTCTTTGGCAAGTTCTTTCAGCCAGCACTTGTTGTAGGCATTAAGGCAGTTTCTACCTTTAGTGTTCCATTTGGCAATGATGTGCATATCCCAAGTGTGTTTGGGAAGTGGCGCTGTAGATTGTTCCAGAAGGCTACTTCTGCATATTGAAGTCGTCCTGGTGGTATCAAACCTAAGAATTAACACATGTGCAGAAATTTGCGGCAGAGCGATGCGTAGGGATTTGTGGTCATCTTTTTATTCCAGGAAAGCAGGAACATGAAGGTAGCTGTTGCCTCTGTGCTAAGGGCAGCAGATTAAATGGCATGCCTTGTTGCTAAGTACATGGTGTTTTCATGGTAAATGGGATGGCAAATATAGAAACCGGTGACCTTGGAGGAGAAGGCGTTGCAGTATACCTCGAAGGCCTTATCTCTTGGGTGTTTACTCCAGTATTGAGGGAGTGTGGGGTCATGGTCAAGGGGGGATTTCATTATTTTTTAGTGACTAGGGCCCATTTTTGTAGGGCGGTTATAATGTGGGGGGGAACATCCGTGAAAAAACAGACCTCAGAACCAGCTGAACGCCGCAAAGGAACAGCACAAAGACCTTTGCAACATTCTCCAAGGAGCCTCCGTTACTCTCAAAATTATCCTTATGGGTGTGGGCGGCACCATCTACAACACTCACGCTCTGAAGCCTTTCAAGAAACTGGGTCTCGATTCTCAAAGAGTTCAGAAGCTTGCCTCCAAGCTCCATATGCACCCTGTGAACTTTGCTGCTAAACTTGTCCATACTAAACGTGCCCTTTCCATTATTGTTATCAACTCTCATCAGGAGCCGGTTTCAGGCCAAGCCTGCAACCCTCCTGATCCCCATAGTTCTTTCCTTTCCCTTCGCGGTGGAGGAGCTTTACGGTACTTGGTACCAAAGTGGCTCCTTTTCCTTATTAAGGTGGGGAGTGGCTTTCACTGCCTGCGTAGTTTTCCTTCTCTCTTAGAAAATAAAATTTTGATCTTTTGGCTCGTGTTTGGAGGTAGCAATATCTTTGCGTGTGATGAGGCCTACGAGTTCTGATGCAAGACCATGACTGTGGTTTTGTCATGTAAGCCGCAGTATTTTGCAATTTCAAAAGCCCTTTGCAGGATGTTGAGACGCTCAGGGGTGAGCATGCCTTTGCATTTTCCGTCTACGTTTTAGATGCAAGCTACTGTGGCAGTGTACATTTCTGGGAGTATAGGGTCGTCTGAGAGGGATTCGTTATCATTTCATTGATGCTTCATAACATCAACGTAAGGGATCCAGTACTCGCAGCGCCCAGTGTCTGCTTGAGGGTTGGTTGGCTGGACGTCAAAATTGACTTTGTTCCAAAGCTCGATGTCGTAGGACCGATAGGAGTCTCTTTCTTGGCAGAGAACCCTTATTTTTGAAGATCATTAAGATGTGTGTCCGGTGCAGGCTGAGGTAGGTTTGGTGCAGTTATATGCTCTTCGTACTTACGGAGGCTGCGTCTTTATTTATCACAGTAATTTGCAGTACTTGCTTCTGGCTCCCGGGTTGACTTCCACGAGACTTTCACCAACTCTTTTTTTGAGAGATCTGAATTCCGTTCAGCGCACTGTTTGCTGTCGCAGCTTTGAGTGTGGCAGGTCATTGATTAAACATTTAAAGACTTTAGAATAAACCTGTTTAATGAAGCCCAGTGCTGGAAGAATCTGTGTGTGAACTCATTTGAAATCTATGATTGGATCAACAGTGTTCCAGCCTGCTTTTCCCAGATATTTCTTTTGTAATAATTATGTTGCCCTTGTTCTAAATTAAAATGATTGTGTGAGGAACTCTTCGGGTGTTAGTTAAATCTACAACTGTCTGAATTTCGTGTAAGTCTCCCTTCTGTAATCTTTGCCGAGAGAAATATACATCAGAGCCCGTCAAACCAAACACACAGGTCAGTGGCGGTAAGCAAAAGAGAAAAGGTAAGCAACTAGCAAAGCAAGAGAGAGGATAAGAAGCAGGCAATCCACGTCAGGCTCCTGCCAGCCGCAAACACCAAGCACACACACAATCAACAAGCTCGGCAGCACAAAGCAGCAGGCCATCAGGAGAGCAGCGTTGTAGGAGGCGCAGCAAACCTCAGCCACTCCATATTCATTGCTGCACCCATCAACAATTTGCACAGGCCGGGCTCATGGGAGACACGGGCATAAGGCAAATCCCACTACCACACAAAAGAGTCAGGCAACCTCATCAACGAGGCATTGTGTTGGGGGACACTTTGGTGCAAAACGCACCTGGTCACTAATGAAGCTCCACTCCTGGCAGACCAGGGTACACAGGCAGACCAGGGTACCAAGTTCCACGGCAGGAAAGGCAGTGCAGACAATGAATCTTCCTCCTCGCATATGGCCTTGAGGAAGCATGTGGACCAGGGCAGGCAGAAGGATTGGGACTAAGCAGTGTTGTGGATTGCACTAGGCTACAACTATTCGTTCCATGCAAGAGAGCATAAATATGACCCTGTACCAGCTCATCTTTGCATGCGCACCAATCATTCCACCAGCAGCAGTGGAGCGCTTCAGGCAGCCTGGACGACTTTGTCTACTTGCGACGGCGCAACCGTAACAAAACGCTGTAGATGCTGGCGCAGCCAAAAATCTGCAAGGTCAGATAGGCGGAGCCGAATGGCGTTGTGCGTCTTCAAGGTCGCTGCGAGCGGACTTTATTCAACATTATGGTCAACCGTGCACCCTGCCACCTGCCCGGGATCAACCCCAGCATTGATCAGCCACCAGCTTGCCAGTCCAGATGCCAACCTAGCATGCGAGATCTGCCACTTCACGGAGCCGGAGGAGACTAAGCTGCTGTGCGACGCGTGCGGCACCGGCTGGCATATGGAGTGCATGGATAAGGAGTTGCAAGACCAAGAAGTCCCAGAAGGTGCCTGGATCTGCCCGCAATGTGGCGCAGACGGCGTGGAGCTAAGCCACGCGGAGCAAGCCAACCACCCGGCACCAGCCATCACGCACAACGTTGCTGAAGCGGAAGCGAGGCTGCCCATATGATAAGTAGTGGAGACGTAAGGGCAACCTTTCTTTCTTTTTGAAGGCAAGTATCGTTTATTTGTGTAGCGTAGTAGAAGGGCCGTTAGCAGAGGCAAGATTATCGTGTGAGAATATAATAATTTTGTGAGATCATCTGTTCTGACTTGCGAGTAACCATGCTGATCATTGCTTTACAAGTCTATCTGAGTAACATGGTTGCAGGGAGTTGTTGTAGATGCCTATCCTAGAGTTGTAGAACATGCATCTGGGGGGCATTTCTTCCCTACTTTGTGTGCGCATTGATCTAAGTAGCGCTTGAGTTGAACGCGACAGTCAGAAATTCCTCCCTACTTTGTGTGCGCATTAATCTAAGTAGCGCTTGAGTTGAACGCGACAGTTCAGAAAGTTCCTACAGGTGCGCAGTGATCTAAGTAGCGCTTGAGTTGAACGCGACTGTCATACCAAGTCCCTGTCACTGCGAGGTGAGACTCAGCACAACAATCTATAATAAACTGGCTTCGCCAGCTTATTGCACGAGACAAGGCAAAACAACCTCAACTGAAAAACCAACTAACCAAATCACACGAATCGTCACTGCCAACAATTGGGCGTGACACGACAGTTCAGAAATTAAAGTCAGCATCACAAAGGACTACTTACACTTGAACAGCACTAAGTTTTTTTGTTAAATAAGAATACCCGATCCGAGGAAGTATCAGGTGATTGCAATACAAAGTTCAAACAGGGTAAACTTGCAGCAATGCAACATATACCCGCTGTCATTGCAATCACTCCTCTTCCTTCGTTAGTGGAGAGGTGCTCTTCACTGCCTTTGCGATCCTTTTACATGTCGTTTTCATGCCTCTCAAGCTGCAAAGTACTACTTCAGACTACTCTGCCTCTAAGGGTATGCAATCCCTCTGTGAAGCTTGGTACAAAATGCCCCCTCGGTCTCCAATCTGCATTGCAAAGTAAAGCCAGGATACATCACGTATGGATGTGCATCAACACAAGTCTTGCAATAATGAGGGATTCAGAGCAGTAAATTAGAGTACTACTTGTTCTTTTATTCAGGCCTGCACATGCTCTACTGTAGTACACTGTAACCATCTGTAGTACACTGTAACCATCTGTAGTACACTGTAACCATCTGTAGTACTCTGTAACCATCTGTAGTACACTGTAACCGTCTGTAGTACTCTGCAACCATCTGTAGTACTCTGTAACCATCTGTAGTACACTGTAACCATCTGTAGTACACTGTAACCATCTGTAGTACACTGTAACCATCTGTAGTTCTCTGTAACCATCTGTAGTACTCTGTAACCATCTGTAGTACACTGTAACCATCTGTAGTACACTGTAACCATCTCCAGCCTCTGGACTGAACAAGACAAATGCGAGGAGCTTATACGTTGAGGTCACTTGCCTGGTCCTGCTCTTCATCACGCTGGTTTAAAAACTACCATTTTTGTCTGTCCTTGAGAAAGTTAAGGTTTAAACACACCTCTGTCTTGGCAAGGGTGTTATATCTTACACCGTGGTTTACTTCCTTGACAAATGCTTTAAGACAGATAGAAGGTGGGAAAATCATAACCATTATAGGAATAGGACAAGTGATAACTCTCTTACCCCTCTCTAATTCTAGCTGCCATTTGGTGTATGTGCGAGGTCGTCTTGGTGCAATAGGGATCACCGCACCAGGCATGCCCTCTCGCGCTTTGCCCCTGCTCTACCGCATCAAGTTCCGAACACTAACGTTTGTGAGCCTAGCTAGATCCCACACCTTACAGCAGACTTGTACCAGACTTGCTAGAAACGTCCTTGCCAACTAACAAGCAATCACCACGCAACTGACCTGCGTACTTCCATACACTGACCTGCGTACTTCTATACACTGACCTGCGTACTTCCATACACTGACCTGTGTACTTCCATATACTTCTGTGTAGGCAGGTGCAAGCTCACAGGCTAGACCCTCAGGCAACGCAACCCACAAGCGAAGGAGGTGCCGCTTGTGCTCTGTATCCTGTTTAAATGCACGTGCCATCATATGAGGCTGTTGCAAGCTGAGATTGGACTTCAGGAGGTAACACCTCAGGTATTGAGCTTTTGGACTCGTTCCATGCACAGCAAGGAGCGTCTGACCAAAAACTAAAGCTATTACTAATTATCCTGCACCCTGCACCTGCTTACTTGGACTTCAGAACCATGCATCGTAAGCGTTAAGTGCAGAAAAGTTTGAACCAAATACTGACTGAAGGTGTTGGGGTAAGGGGGAGAGGGTATGTAAGGTGCTACCATACCCAACTCCCTGACCCCTGAGGGGCTGTAGAGCAATGATGCAGTTCCCCCTTTCTCAGCAAGGGCTGCTTGCCTGGTCTGGCATTCTCCTTCAGCTTCCTGTTGCAATTAAGTGCACTCTAACTAGAAACGATGTTTAAGAACTAATTCCGCAATTACTGCCATGGGCAAAAGCCTAACTCAACTCTTGAATATAGCACCTTCCAATGTGTGCTTTTCAAATGTATGTCACCTGTTGATTGTCCTTGAAGGCTGTGCGAGTGTGTGCCATGCAATGGTTGTTCAAGATCTGTAGATCGCCCTTCTCCTGTGAGCAGCAATAACGTCACATATGAGGCAATTGCAGAGGCAGACTGCAAGGGAAGGCCATGAGGCAAATGCAGAAACAGGTGACAGGAAGTGTTGACTTGTACGCCGGGGGTATGGAAGATGTAGCAGTTATTTAACAGCCTGCATCTGGATTGATCTTGTAAGAGAAACTCAGTACCAGGCGTTGCAGGACAAAAGGACCTCTAAATGAACAGCACCTTTCCTTTGGCAAACTATCATCTGCATCCCTGATCTCTCAGACCCAGGGTGTAGATTTCACAAGGCAAACATTTCAGATTAAGCAGTCACCAGTAAACCAACTGTTTGGCTAGTGGTAGGATAGCATCCTGCCACTTTTTAGCCTCTTACAAGGGAACACTATACCTTTAGTCGACACGACAACAGTTTGCAGACCTGCGCTGCAATTCATACATGGATGACTCATTGTCAGGTCCCCCTTGCTTTTGAACCTCAAATTATATTTTATAAAACAAACTTGGCATGTCCACAATTACGTAGTGGTTTACACAAAATCCACTACAGAAAGGGCGCGCTCCACACAAAAAGACGAGTGCACAGTACACCAGCTATCTTACCGCTTGGTTTCAGAGCTATCCACTGTTTTGATGGAAGCGTTACTCACCAGCCAGTGGTCCACCCGCAGCTTGTCTGATGACAAGATGCTCAAGAACAACTCTAGAGCCTGGGCCGTGTGTGAAAGCGAGGTGAAGGACACAAAGGTGTGCTTGAAGCTGGTGTTAAACCTTGCTTGTGAGGATTTGTTTGTGAGGAATAAACTTTGTTTGCGAGGCACTGAGGTTTTGTTGGATTTGAGGAATAAACTTTGTTTGCTTGTGAGGATTTGATTTACACTTCGGTTGTGAGGACTTACGTCTTGATTGTGAAGAGCTTTCTATATTCATTGCTCAGCCAATCACTGCTAGGCAGTGCTGCAGTCAAGACATAGCGGCAGGTGATACACAAATACAAAGACAGACTGGATGGCTTGAAAACGGAGCTACTTTTAAAAAGTTACTTGGCCTGGTGGGCAATAAGCTGTGGCACAGGAGGCACTCACATTATCTTTCCTTTCCTTTTGCGGTAAAGCAGAACGAATCCCAAGCGCTTCCTCTCCCTAGATTTGTTGGTGAGTGCGTGTGCATAACTGCCTATGTGGCTTTTTTCCTGCTTTATTCCGGAATGTGCCGGTTGAGGGAGTAGTGCTCTATGTGAGCGCGAGTTAACGGAACCGTACACCCCTACCTCTGTCTGCAGTGTTCCTGCTTTATTCTGGCATGTGCCGGTTGAGGAAGAAGTGTTGTATGTTAGCGCGAGTAAACGGAACCGTACACCCCTACCTCTGTCTGCAGTGGCGTCAACCGAGGCACCTCGGGGTGTCTCTGTGCGAGCTGGTAGTAGGTGTCATTTAAATAAACGGCCGTGCTACCCTGCCACGTGTGGTTCAAATGCATTGCCATATTACCCAGTTATGTGTGATTCAAATAAACTGCCGTATTACCCTGTCTGCTGTGGTTCAAGAATATCACCATGCCACCCTGTCACGTGTGGTTCATATATACATTGCCATATTACCCTGCTATTTGTGGGGCAAGTTGCGAGCCGACTTGTGCAAAAGAGCATTGATGGTGTTAAGAACTTACTAGGGGTTAGTCATCTTCCAAGTATTCCATACAGCAAACATGCTTTAAATACACCCATCATAAATCCAACACCCATAGAGCGTTTAGGGTAGAAGATTGATAAGTGGTAGCTGGGTGGTAGCTGGGTAATCCTTGAACATATCTCAGCCCAAAGGTTGTATATTAATAGCACACACTGGATGTTTGCTACCCGTAACAAAATCATTAGAATGGCTCAAGTTACGATTCACACTAAACAGACCTTGTATACTCAGCCTCAGGATACTGCTTTGGCTATAGGTGGGAATAAACAGGTCAGTTATGTGACAGAGCACCCCCTTTAAGTCAGATCACCAGATCACATAACTGACCATAACATACTCTCCAGACCATGAGAAACTCTTGAGGCATTCCTGGGCTATTATTATATATAGCTGCAAGCACGGGCTCAAGACCCGACTAGACCTCATTAGGACACTGTTTCCTTGCAAATTTTGTTAAATGAGATGATTAGTTCAAACATAAAATGGTTTGCAAGACACAGAAGAGGGAGCTCTGACGCACCTGGTGGTGGTTCACGATGGGCAAGCAGTAATACGGCAACTTTCCAGGCGGAATTTCATTCTTCCTGTCAAGGAACCAGGGGCCAGCAAGCACCTGGCAGAACAGGTGGGCACAAAGTGTTCTGATTATGGCTTTTTTGGCTGAGAGATGTGTGAGCCTCACAGCACGGCCGACTGAAACATCTTACACTCAATTGCATCCAGATCAGATTATTTTACTGGATTTAGGTACCAATGCTGTATCTTTCGGCAACGCTGCAACGCACAGAAGTACGTCCAGCGTGTTAATCGGAGTTCTATTTGCTATGATATCTTTAATTTGGAGTCATGGATAAAGCTCACCTGTGCGAGATCAGGACGGCAGTGCAGCAGCTCATTGTATGCAGCATGGGAGCTACTCCAGCTGCTCATGCCCCCCTCCTCCGCCGGCTGCAAGCACATAAGGCCTGCATGCATTATCAATACTATGCCAATGACTGTGCACGCACTATGCAGCATAGCCAGCTGCTTGAGCTGCCCTTCTTTGCTGATTGTAGCACAAGAGACACGCAACGATTGGAGGTACGCACACAGTAATTAATACCTACAAGCTACCTACGATACCAGTGTCAAGGACCTCCTAGGCTGATATATCACGAGTGTGTAGGCGAGAAGTAGCTAGCCAAAGCGACAGCCTAGTTGTAGGCATAGGCTATGAGATCGGCTGGGTTCTAAGACCAGGCAAAATTAATACCTACAAGCCACCCATGGTATGTTGAATGAAGACGACCGGTGACCAGCAAACACTTTCCTATTCAGTATTTATTCCGGCTTCTTTTTGCAGCTCCCAAGATGCACAGCAGATCAATTTGTTGCACATGTTTGTAAGCATCGCTTACAGCTTCAGAGCAATCAGCCAGCGTGTACAGAGATGCAGGAGGGCATACAACACATAGCATAGGCCCATACGTGTGTCAAGATGGACTTACATGAGTCTACCCATCCATCCCTGCCCCTACCTACAACATCTGCAGAATCACAGTGCCATGGCTGAGCTACTCGTGTGAGGTAGATGCGTGTGGTGGGGTCGTGCTGATCTGAGTCGATGCCCGTGTCTTTAACATGGCCTGCAGCCATGTGAGGCACTTGAATAGAAAATTGCAACAAAAAAATAAGTGGGCTTGTGTGGGAGCCCACATAAGTATTTTAATACGCAAATTTTAGAGAAGGAGAAAAATGGCTCGTCAGGCAGACCGTTCTGTGCCTGTTGCAAAAGTACGGCTCTACAAGGGCAGCTCTACAAGGGTAGGGAGGGCAAAATCTTTGTTAGTCAACGGCCACGCCTGCAATAAGTCAAAGGGGCGAGAATCTGCCCCTGATTTATGTGCTTGAGTGGTTAGTTGCTGATTTGGGTGAAGGACGACACCTTTAAACAACACCTTTAATGTGGGAAGGCGAGCTAGCGCTTGCATTCTTACTGACTTGTTCCATCTGTTCCTGTCAGACTGTGTCACCCCACATCTTTGGAACAAAGTCAAATAAATGCCTCTGCATAAAAAAGGTCCAACTACGTCCCCCCAAAAACTATTGTTTGCTGGCTATCAATGGTTGTATCTATAGACTTTTTGCAAACGTGGTCAGGGACTTGCTGACAGACTGGGCTCTTGCTGAACATCAAATACCAGACTCTCAATTTGGTTTCTGCCCCACAAGGAACACGAACCAACCCCTCTTTATTCTTCGCCACATTCTCACGACTGCTAAAAAGGAAAAAAGGAAGGTATACACTGCTTTCCTGGACCTCTTTGCTGCCTACGACAGTGTTCCAAGAGAGAAACTTTGGAGACACATGCAAAAAATAAGACTCCGCAGTATTTGAGAGATATCATTCGAACCATGTACACAGGATGCCTATACCTTCTCATTGATGGCGACAAAATTTCTGAGGAGGTTGCGCCCAACAGAGGCTTAAACAGGGCTGCCCTTTGAGTACCCTACTATACTCCCTTTATAACAATGACATGGACAGATTCTTGACTGTACATAGGGGTATTGCCACTGCCCTGGATACAGTTCAAATCCCTCACTGTGATTATGCTGATGACATCGCTCTCACTTCAAACACGGCTGAAAGTCTGCAACTCCAACTGAACAAATTCTATGACTATACACGTTTCAAAGGGCTCAAGCTCAACACTGACAAAACAAAAATCATGGTCTTCTTCAGCAAAGACACTTCTGCGATTCCCACCTTCACGTACGACGGCACACCTCTGGAACTTGTCGCTCATTTCAAATGCCATGAAATCACTCTTACTCGTGATGGAAGCATGCTCACAGCTGCTGAAAAGATGGCAGACAACTTCAGGTCTGCCATTGCCAAAGTTTACAGAATAAGTGACAGCAAGGGTTTCAAGCACAGAAAACATGCCATGCTATGGCTTTTCCAGGTCTTTGCTTTGACAGCTGGTCTTTACGGTTGTCAAATATGGGCCATTACTTTTCTGACATATGATACCTCAAAAATCACCCCCACAAATGTCCTTCATCTTGGCTTCTTGAGAAGACGCCTGGGTGCCAAGAAAGGTACTGATACCCGCTGCGTGCTCCGCCAAACAGGTCCGATGCCCATCTTTTTCTATTGGTTTAGATGCATCATACGATTCTGGAACACTTTACTCTCTTCAAACAATCCTCTTCTTGAGAAAGTTGTGCTGGCTGACTTTCTTATTGCAAGCAGCAGTGATACATGGACTTTCCAGGTTCTGCACGCACTCCTCCATGATTCCCCTGCGTCTCAGCAATTTTTGGATGCCATACAATCTTGAGAGTCTAACCATCTGACACAGTTCATGCCAGGCTGGAGGCCTTTGTAATCCAAACTAAACTAAACTAAACTAAACTAACCATCTGACACAGTTCGAGAAGAACATTTATGGCACCAGTTCATCCACTTATTTGATAATATTTCTGAAGGTGATATCAGAGGTTTTGTTTTTCAACATAACTCAGAAGTTTACAAATTTATTAGTGCAGCTGTCGATCTTTTTGATTGAATTATTTGTTGGGACCTTTAGGTTGAGCAGCCATGCCAGGCTGGAGGCCTTTGTAATCCAAACTAAACTAAACTATCTGACACAGTTCGAGCTCACCTGGCACGGACATATCATCGGGGGCTGGAGAGAGCTTGACAAAATTACACCACATGAGACTCACCGTACCAGCAAAATTATGAGGACTTATCACACACATTTTGGTGTACCTTGGGGGGTTGCTCCTGGCTGGTGGGATGACATTAAAAGATATCACAAGCCTATGTTGCCTCTCTACCTTCGCTTGGATATTTCCAGCAATCTCAGTCGTGCACTTTCTTGCAATTCGCCTTTCTGGCCATAACTTTCTGGTCCAAAGAATGCGTCCGACGAGTATGAGTCATAACGGGAATAGAAGGCCTTACTATAGTATCAGGATCTGTGACAAATGTGACTGGCATTCTGTTCAGGATGAGGAACACATTTTACTGGACTGTCCGCATGAACATCTTGTTAGCCTTTGCACACAGCACCGCCAGCTGATATTTGGGGCGGAGCCCCTTGGGGCGTAGTCCCCCTTATGTTCATGTAAAGTTTGACTGAAAGAATAGAGCTTTGAGCCTCCCATGCCACCTCAGAGTGTAAAAATTGTACGAAATAGAAGCTGATTTTGCGCTGATTCCGGAACACCCCGGTCAAACCCCCCTCCACTCGTGGCTCCAAGGGTCGCGTGTCACTGTTCCCCCCGGGAATCAATTGGGTGTTTTTATCATATATATGAGTGCTTCCCATCATATTCCTAGCCCTTCTTCAGTGGTGTTGTTGAGTGTGGTAGAAGGCCGACCGACCCCAACACGCTAGCAGCACGTGCAGCAGCAGAGCAGAGACGGCAGCAGCTTCACAGAATTTGGGAGGACAGGCGAGCGAGGGCCCGGGGGAATTTGGGGGACAGGCGGGAGAGGACCCGAGTCCAGCACTTGGCACAGCACTTGGAGCAACAGTCTCAGCCTGGCAATGCCACTCAGCAGGCACAGGAAGCAGCAGCCCAGTCAGAGGTGGTGGCTCTGAACAACCGTATGGAGCTCAGGCGTTCAAAGGAACAGTTCAGAAGGATTGCAGCCCCACTGAATTGCTCGCTCACATGATACGCAGCTGTTGAGGTGTATATTGGAGGTCTGACACACCATTGGCAAGCAAACAGCTACAGACACGGTATGGTATGACAGGGACTGTGCAAATGCAAGAGCGGGGGGGTGCAGGAGATCGGAAGAGC
>Ga0307945_1001484_pt1 | contig 18396 bp, 17 predicted proteins | sample OrgLakmetagen228_FD_201818 | JGI IMG/M metagenome (GOLD analysis project Ga0307945, IMG submission 201818) | Saline water microbial communities from Organic Lake, Antarctica - #228 | ecosystem: Environmental > Aquatic > Non-marine Saline and Alkaline > Saline | place: Antarctica: Organic Lake...
ATGTATAAGCGCGCACAAAGCACACACAAGCTGCCAGTTCACAGCGCAAAAGGCTTCGCCAACTTTTCAGCATCGCTTGCGATGCTTCCCCCCACTTGTCTATATTCTAGTCAGTTTTCTCCCGTTTCTCCGGTTTCTCTGAGTTGTTGTGTTCTCCTTGGTAATAATGACAGAGCCCTATGCTTCTCACACAAACGATTCCCGTAAACATGGCTTAGTGACACCCAAAGGATACCATTTTGTCGAGAAGCATAAAGTCCTCACACGAGATGGATTCCTGCTCACTAACTTCCAATTCCCCTATGGTAGGTGGGTTAGCGTCTCGTAGAGTCACCATTTCCGTTTTGGCAATGCAGGCTTTGCACTGACTCTCTCCTCTCTATCTCTTACACTCGTCAGCATCAGCACGCTTGCTCTTCACTGAGGGCAAATGCCATTTAAAACCGCAGCCAACCCAAGCAGTCATATACACGTGGTGAATCATTGGATCAATTGGGATCGAATAATAGGTAATGATAACAGCGTGGTATATTCAGTCATTAAATGGTCATCGTCGCGAAAGGCACTGGAAAGCCAAGGGATGCCTTGGCAATGCTTTGACTTTGACTGTCATGGCCTAGACGCGTGCTCTGGGGCACCTTGCAGACCAATAAATGCCTAACAACAAACACCAAATGGGAAACGCAGACGTGGTTTATTCAGCACTATTTTAATCATTAGATTTAATAGCGCGGTTAAATTAAATTAACCACGAATCCATTAGAAACGCGCCATAACGCGGGGCTTATAAATGTATCATGAACCGTAAACCCTTTTCGTTGCCATCAGCATTCCAATGACCTGTTTTTTCGTTTGAATTCACCAGGAAGAAAAAACCAGGCAGTGAGGGAACGGGCTGAGTTCCACAGTCCTTTTGCGAATTCGTAACGTGCCCTCCTTGTCTATTGCTCAAGAAAGCACTTAAAAAAGCTTCTGTCGCGACCACATTGGCAGGCAAAGGTGTTATGCACAAACCCTCAAAATAAATATAAGGCTGCGAAAACTCCAGCAAAATGTCGCAGTAATGGTAAATTCCGTTCGCAATTTAGGGAATCTAGACTATGCAAATTGTACAAATAGACAGTCTCATTTCAAAGCTCCAACGCATTGCGTTGAAGAAATTGTCAAAAAATAGGCTCAAATTCATTTCATCACTCATCGATTAAAATACATAACCTCCTATACGTATCACCCTGCAATGCCGTCGTGTTGAAACACGAGTGTGGACGGCATAGCAACTTTAGGACCTAACTAGGACAAAATTAGGACCTAACTAGGACAAATTATTCTATTAACAGTGCAATGAGGAAAAGTCACAGTCTCAAGCATGCTCACACTTGCATTGTTAGCTGCAGATGGCAACTATCACAGCAATGTCATCAGGCTTCCCCCCCGAGTAGACCATGTCAAAAGCCTGTGTATAATGATAGGAAGCGCCAAGTGTGCAGCAAAGTTAGCAACAGCGAAATCAAGTATTCTTGTGACTACACTGCTCAGGGTCTATGTCCAAAAGTCTTGACAAATGCTTTCAGCTTTAAGCGAGTCGTTTGCATTACATGCAGCATTGCTTGGTCATAATATACATGCGGTTTATAGATATTAAACGATACTCATTGGCAGGAAGCGTACATGAACGCGGCACTGGCCAGCCTTTAGTTATGAAAGCATAAACGTCTTAACAGTTTACTGTTTATTCAAGGGGTGTAAAAGTAGACATCTGAGTCTGAGATATCGGTCTGTACATTTGGAAAGTATATGTATCGTTACAAGAGGGTTGAGCCTTCTCGTAACTCACCTGCGTTGCAGCACGGGAGTATGGGGTGGACCGATGTCGGTCCATGGAGGCATCAAACGCTAGCTTGGTCAAACGCTGTGTGATGGGGGCGGGAGCGAGGCCCTTGCTTCGTGCATGCATGACCTGCAACAAAAGTACGACACCGCTCGTCGTTCAGAAACATCTGAAACACGCATTGTACAAACCGCTTCCCAACGCATATGTCAAAACTGTGGATGGCCTGTGCATCTTAGATTTGACAACAATTTCATCTGCTTCTATACCCAATGAAAACAGCCATTGGACGAGTGAAACGGGTATGCCAGGACAGGGCATGGTGACCACCTTCCTGGGATACACACATCTGGGACACAAGCTTTGGTCAAAAGGCCCTCCTCCCACCTCAGTCATGATATCCACTTCAGCTAAATTATCAAGCAGCCCATCGGAGCCCATGACGATGATGTCGCCAGCGTGTACGTGGAACGATGCGAGGTCGCAGTCCTCCACCTGTGCAGGTGGAATCAAAGTTTGACGTGGTTTATGCTTTGCCCCAGTGCCTGCTTTTCCTCACACAGGTATTCCAGGCACAGCATTGATCTGTATCTCGACCCATCTTAACCGAACAACAAGAAATCAGTCCCTGGGAACGTGCCAATTGAAGGAAGACTGAGTGACAATTTTAGCGGCTGGGAGAACGCTTTCCATTCACGACATATTTGGTAGGGTCAGTTACGGGGGCACGGATAAACAAGCACTTGTGCGTGCAGGTGCACTGCACTTGCATAAACCAGGACAGTCATCACCAGTTTTGCCAAGTAGGAGGCAGTTGAGTGTAGGGCGTCACTTGCTAGCGTTCAGACTTATATGCAGGTTCCTATTACGGAAAAGAGAACGATTTGGGTTGGTTCATCAAGGAATGGCCAAGGAGGACGGGATGCCGTAAAGCACGACATGAAATCTGCTGCATGGAAAAGAGAGAGGCAAGAAGGAAAGAAAGAAAGCTCCCAGTATGACAGAGAGACAGGACAGAGGTGCGTTACATACCTTGTCAGAACAAGCATGATGCCCAATCTGGAAGGGGCATCCAAACTTGTGCTCCAGCTGATTTGTGCGAAACTTGACTTCGTACGTGCAACCACCCTGAGTTGGCAGCGCATGGCATACAGGAAAAGTGTGAACATCCCCACAGCTTGTCATAAGATATTGGCCAGAACAGCACACATACACCATCTATATTCCTACCTTGTACAAACTAGTTCAACCAACTTCACAGATGTACCCTGGCTGAAAAAGCATTAAGGGGTACATACATGTGCACTGCATATCTTGAGGCATCCCAGACTTTGGCTGCGCTGTTTATCCGTTCACACCAAGATGCATCACCAGGGTGGGCAGTTTAAAAAGGATGCTTACATTTTACGACACAGTCAATATAGTACAAGAGGAAAGGCTGTATCTGTACTTAGTAATTCTCCATACCCGATATGTGCAGTACTATAGTATTATATGGCAATATTCATTGTCATTCTGCATACCGTACCAACGCTTGACCATTGCGCTTTAATTATCTTTTTTGGAGCAATGGAGAAGCGCAATGAATATTTTGCTACACTTGAAATCGGGGTGCGCAAGCGGGTGCGCAAGCGGGAAATTATTCCGGTGAGAGCCGGTGCGCAATTGTGCGCAATCGCAAAATTAATTAATGTTATAAATTCTGGGTAGGCAATGGATAGGTATGTGCGTGTTATCCCGCGGGAGAAGCGGGAGGACGATGTTGCGAGCGAGCAGCAGCGTTCTAAGCATGCCATCCGGGATGCAAGCGTTGAGGCAGCTGGGCTGAAGCGCAAGCGTGAGGAGCAGTATGAGAAGGCCAAGCAGCAGCACAAGCTGGAGGGAAAGGGACCCGGGCGACCTTCAGCTGTCAGAGGCCCTGTGAAGCAGCACACAGCACCTCCCGTACAGCCACAGCAGCATGACAGCAGAACAGCAGCAAGGAAAAAGAAGAGCAGGAGGAAGATGGGGCACAGCAGGAAGGGCAGCGCGCGTGTGCGCCCGGGACAGATGAAGCGCAACTGGTGGGCGCCCCACCTCATCAGTCAAACTGAGGGCCTGCGAACAAACATGCGTTCTTTCCTTACATGACCTCAGTAGTGGCTGTAACAATGCACTAGCTCATTGTGGGTTGCGCAATGCTCAAGTACCCGCGCAATGCTGGTACCTGTAATTCAAAGCCATGCAAGCTTGCTGCTGGGGGTCTGCGCAATGGGGTCTGCGCAATGCCCCTGAGAAAGCTCTGCGCACCTCAATTGCTGCGCAATTGGGGGTGCGCAATGGCAAACTTTTTCCACTGAAAGGGGTGCGCAAACCCCGCGCAATGCACTTAAACAATTCATGAATAATCAGGGTGCGCATTGGTCACGCGTTAGTACGGTATTGATTGTGCAAGTGGCACACCCCAAATTCAGGCTCATTTCCTGATCACAACAGCACTTTTGGCGCTATCTAATCATTAGACTCCCGCGTCTTTTCTCACAGAGTGCTTTGTTTGCTTCCTACTTTCAATGCTGGACGTGTTTGCCCTCAGTTCGTATGCTGAAAACGGCAGTAGATCAGGCGAAACATGGCCTCTCAGCTTTGGGCTGGCTCTCCAAACCTATTATCTTTAACGCAACAGAATTAACAACGGGTTTACAGCTCTGTAAGAGCTACAGAACGACCCTACTCTGTAATCTGAAAGAGGCCCATTCCTCTACATACATTAAACACGGTTCTAATACAAAATTTCCTAAACACAGACAAGAGCAATTGGTTTGCTGAGTATTTTACGGCCTTCTTCCCAGCGCTCACGCCCTTTTGGTGACAGGCCTTTGCTCGTGCTTGCAAAAAGAAACGTCATGTTGCACGCTCCTCTGTCAGTGGCGCAACTCAAAATTGAGGACGTTGCTCTTAATTTTGCCAAACCTGACCCTCCTACACAAGGTGCTCACTTGCGGGGCTCAACCCAAGTGTGCGACCTTGTGCCTTTTCCTGCTCGTTTCCCCCATCACAATTACCCAGATTGTTACAAGGATGAATTGGCTGGCTAGCAACGTGGCTCACTCAAACGACATGCTTCACCCGCCTTGAGCCCTTCTCCCCTCTCATCCTCATCCGCCGAGTCCAGTACTAAGTAGCCAACTACAGGACACATAAGATTTATATTGCTTCCTTTCCCCTAACTCGCCCTACAAGGCACTCACTCACAAAACACGCACCCACCACAAGCTCCTCTCACCTCGTCTTCCTTTGCAGGGCCCAGTACTAAGAAGCCTGAGTCCCCAAGGTTAGCTGCATGCAGCTGCCCTGTACGTTGATCTACTGTCAGGACGCATGCTGTGGTGGAGCCTTGCAGCCCTTCAGCTTGCACATACTCAACAGACTGCTGCATGACTGCGAGCATGAGGCATGGACACATATAGCGATCAGTTTATGGACATACGTAACATCTAATGTGTGGACACATGTAGCCTTCTGTGTGTGGAAAAATATAGCATTCAATGTAGACACATGAGCATCCAGTGCGTAGGCACGTGCCGTAAGAGAATCATGCATGCACACACGAATTCTTATGTCTGAGTGCCCTACTATGATACAAAGGCTACAAACGCACGCAGACCATTTTATTGCTTAGCTGTTCTTAAAACCAGTGTGTAAGTAAAAGGATGAAAGCATCATTCCTAGGATGGGCACTGCTCGAACTCCTCCTGCAAATGACTGTTCTTTTTTATACAGTGATGGGACGCTCATTTGTTCATTGTTAACGCTAAAGATCCTTTTGCGACAAATCCTGGACAAGGCCTTATAATGTCATCTTCTCCACCCTCCCATTTCCACCCCCCCCAAAAAGTAATTTAGCTTTGTGCTCTTCCCAGTTGTAGAACCAGCTCCTCTGTCTTGTGACTGCCCACCTCGAAGCAAATACTGGGCAGCCATTGAGATCAACTTGCCACGATTCCCAGCTCACCTTTGAACACATCCTCTGTGCCTGCTGCAATTTTCTCCCTGCATTTCTGCATCAGGGTGCGGGACATCTCCCCCGAGTCTATACCCAGCTTGCGCCACATATAAATGCCATCAGCCACGCCCATGCCGAAAAGGTTGCAGCTACTGTGGGCAGGAACAGGTGAGCAACGACGACTTACTTTCAAAAACAAAGCAAAGGGGTTTGGTACTTAGAAACCATCATAATTGGCAACCGCACTTGCATTTCCTTTTCACAAGACAATCAAGTGGCGTGAGCGCCCTCGATCAATGAAGCACACAAGCAAAAGCGCTCGTACCTTGCAAAGCAGATGTGCAAACAGCAAGTACAAATTAACGCCTGGTCATGTGTGTCATTTCTACTCACAGCTCACACTTTTACTGTGCTGGCCCTCATACCCAACTGTGAGGTCTGCAAAATTTTGTTGAGCTGAGTGCATACAACATGGAATTCAAGGAAGGGACGATTGGTACTGACACCATTACTGCCAGCATCGTTAGAAATGGTCAGCCTGCACACGTCAGTACAGTCTGGGGAGGGCTGCTTGCTCACCTTGCTTTGCCGTAGAAGTAGGCATCCTCACCAGCATACCCGTAGCCCTGCATGTTGTAGCCTTTCAGTTTGGAATGCAGCACCTGCAGCGTATTATGTTAGAGCATTTCTCGGTAACACCACTCAAACACAACTGCATACCAAGACCGAACAGCTTCGTTTTATGAGCAAACTTCCAGCGGCTTCCTGAAAACCAGGTGCTCTAGTAGGGATCTTTTGCATCTGTACATATGCAGACCAGTGGGAATGTCGGGAGTGGAGGACTCCACACTAACGTGCAAAACTTATGGCCATACATGTGCAAGCATCTGTATGCTCAAACTAAAGCATCAAAGCAGCGCAGGGCTTCTGACTGCGCTTTATAGCTACAGAATTAACAAAGCCTCTCATCGCCAAGAGTCCATGACAATCTCACCTTTTCAGGGTGGGGTATTGCCATGGCTGATGCGGTAATTCGCACGGGGGCAGGGTTTTCAACGGGCACGTCATGGTGCGCAAGCAGAAGGTTGCGCTCGTTAGGACCTGTGTGGGTAAGAAAAACAGAGTAATGGGGTCGAGTCCGTGAAATGGATAGAACTTATGCGCAGGTTCTGATCCAGATGATTTGGACATTGAGAAAGGTTGGCCAGAACTGTGTATATACCCTGGAAATGACCATATAGATGGCAATTCCCCTGCCTGCCAAAAAGCCGCGTGTATACCGTGTCCACGTATACACGAATCCTTCGGCCCACCTAACCACATGAACTTTCTGAAAAGGAAGTATCACAAGGCACAGAAGTTCCACCAGAGGTCGTCCCCGTGCAACCCCCCCCCCCCACACAGGGCCAATAAGCTGTTCACCCAATTTAAAGCCCCCTATACCTCACCTGAATGCAAGATACTTGATGTTATATCTAAACCATTGACATTTGCTGGAAATTCGGCATTCTGGGGGGCTGTGTGGGGCCCGGTGCGTATTTTGCACCCACTTTGGCAGGAAAAAGGTGCATTTCTGAAGTTGCCCCGATTGACCTCTGCTTCAGGATATAAGCATTATAAATGTTGTATAACAATGCTGCAAGGTCGAATTTGGGGCAGGGTACTGGGAAAGCCGGCGAGTGGGAGGCACTCACACAAGGGACACAGGGGAAAAAGACAAATTCTGTCGCTCCATAACTGCTGCGAATTTTCCCCCCGTTTAAGCGCCCAGAGTTGCGGCCAAAAATATTAATTATACTAAAATTTACATGGGGCCAATTGGTGGCCTGGTTTGATTTTGATGGAAATTGTTCATCCCTTACATGTAGCAATTTCCGCCTGTGCTTTTCCGGCTCCATTATAAGTTCCCAAATTCACACCAGAGTTGCGGTCTGAATTATCAAGCCCTATAAACTTTAGAGGGATCATATTGGTGCAGTGTGTGAGCAATGGTGTTTGTGTTTGACCCCTTACATTCCTCAAATTTTTTATTGCGGGCCACCCACTGGGTCCTTCCGCCTGCTTTCTTTGCAGGAAAGTTAAGAGAAAATAATCTATTTAACACAATTTTCAGCTCCCAAAACGGTGGAGTGGTTGAGGAGATATGCACAATTTAGTGGTATTGGTCCTATTTACCCAAGGAGGGGGGGGGGTTGCATGGGGACGACCTAGAGCCCACATTGTACACCTTGCTCCTCCCACTCACGTACCATCTGCGGCACGTGACACGTCCCCTCGATCCCTCCTCACCATTGTACCCACCCACCCTGCTGCACTGCCACGCACAGTTATCATAGACGAAGGGATGCAACTCCCCCTCTCTCTCCTCCTCACCATCGTATCCCACCCACCCACCCTGCTGCACTGCCACGCACAGCCATCATAGACAAAGGGATGCAACTCCCCCTCTCTCTCCTCCTCACCATCGTAACTGCCGCAGTCACTCTGCCCCAGCCACGCGTTGCACGGGAACAGCATGGTCTCCCCGCACCCAGGAGCCTGGACCTCTATGTGCTTCAGGTACCAGCCCTCGTCCATGGTATTCCTTATCCTGCATTTCTCGATGTTCACACGCCGGACCAAGCCAATGTCCTGCGGTGGTGGTATGTAAGGGCGAGAGCATCCAGTTTGCTTACAACCAGGGACCTTTGTCAGAAACAGGGGCCTTATGTAGTGGCAAGCCTGTTCCGTTTCTGTGGCACACGTCACATGTCGTGCTTGTGTGGATGTGGGTGGGAGGGCATGCCATTTATTCAGCTGCCCCTTAAAGGTGGCATACATGTCAGATACATGTGCGACATGTGTAGGCGTATGAAACATTACCTACATGTCAGATACACGTGCGACATGTGTAGGCGTATGAAACATTACCTACAAGGTCAAACAACCGGATGGATCCTGCAGGCACTTTGGCACCAGGCATGCGAGCACGTTTGTAAAGCAAAAGGGGCGCTCGCTTGTGCTCCAACTTTAACCCAGCGTCTGCCTCCCTGTAACCTGACCATTCACCTGGGACACCGGAATATCAAAGGCATGGGAAGAACCGCGGGTGAACAGCTCAGATTCGCTGTCACCCAAGGCGAATCGATCAGTGGACCCATGAGTGCCTATGAGCTGGATGGAGGCAGGAGCAACTGTTCCTGCACCACGCAGGTTGCCTGTCACAACCTGTGCGTGCGCAGCATGCAGAAAGCGTGCGTTGTGTGTGCGTATGTGCGTGTGTGCGCATGTGCGTGTGTTTGTAAGTATAAGTGTGAGCTTATGTGTGCACGTGCATACATGGTTGTGCATCTTTGTTGTGTGTATGTGCTTGCATGTGTGTGTATGTGCATTTGTACAAGTGTGATGTGTGTTATGCGCATTTGTGCGTTGTTGTGCGCCTTTGTGTACACGTGTGGGCATGTATGCATGTTGTATTGAGTGTGTTAAGCATGTTTGTGTGCGTGTTTGTATGTGTATGTGTATGTGTATGTGTGTGTGTGTGTGTGTGTGTGTGTGTGTGTGTGCGCGCGCGCGCGATAAAATGCATGCAACCAGCATAATTTAAATGCAAGCATAAGGTGGTGCAAGAGGAAAGGAGTGTTTTAATCGAAGGAACAGGGGCTTTGTGTGCTCGGGAGCACAGCAAAATAGCATGCCTTACACATGGCTAGGGTTGGCCAGAACCGTATATTTACATCGTATATGACCATATGTATGGTGATTTCCCTGCTAAAAATACCGTATGTACACCGTATATACCTTAAAATGTATGGTTCTGGCCAACCCTACACATGGCACACACATGTCATGTGCTGGGGGTCGTGTCTAACAAACCCTCATAGCTAGGGTCTGAGTGTAAGTACTCAGTCCTATACAAATTGATTCAATGCTACTGCCACGCTAGCAAGCATACTCATCATGAAGGTCACCGAGTGTGATTGCTCTTGCGGACTCACATGACTCTTGAGCGGTTTGCCTTCAAAAGCTGCTGGCACAAAAGCACACAAAATAGCCTTCCCCCACTCACCCGCACAACATAGTTACCCTGAGTCACCAGGGCTGGCTGCACGGGGTTGTGCAGTTGGGCAGCGGCCAGAGAAAGACTGCCCCCGGGAGATAAGACCGAAGAAGCTGTAGAACACCATGCAGCTGTTCCAGAGATAGAGGACCCTCCAAAGCTACTTGCAAAGCGGCCAGGAGGGGGAGGGCAGGAAGGGGCTGTTCCCCCTGGAGGAAGCAAAACACCTCCGAACACAGGCAAAGAGGGGACCCGACGAGAGAGGCTGGCAGAGGCAGACTGGGAGTTAGCTCTACCGGTGGCAGAGACGAGAGCCTTGCAAAGAAAAGACATTTCGAGCAATTTCAACAAGGTCTATTATCATGAGAAATCTATTGTTCATTAGGTAAAATAAAACGATCACTTTGTACAACCGATTCCTCCAATTTCGTCCACCACAAGAAGACGCACACACGCCGAAGACCCTATAAAAATACCTAGCTCTACATATGAAATTGTACGCCGAAAGCGGTGATCCTTTTGCCTTGAGCATCATAATAATCGACTGAGAAAGCCAAACAAAAAAGAAGCAAGAGCTGAGTGCAGGTGAATTCGTCCATGGCCTTTTTCAAAAACTCTTTGGGAGGTAACTCTCCTGTTACTGTAAAACACGTAAGTTTGATACAGGTAGAGGGAAGGGATCATCACAAAGCAACCTTTTCCCGAGATGAAGCAAATATTAGACGCATGCCTGCTTGAACAGCCAACCTCACAACAGGTGGAATTCCTCTTTTTTTGTGTTTGATCCTTAATCCTTTTCATCAGGAATACTGAGACGGACCCTGCTTTACTTTTTCAGCAACGAGGAAGAGCCCAAGGGATTGGAGAGGGGATTATAGATGTTTCCGTTTGTATGTCTCTCTTTTAAAGTGCAGCCATATTGCAGAGCAATCAATTCGTCATAAATAGCTTTAATAAATCCAACTGTCGCGAACTCCTCCGTGGCTAACAGCATCAAGCCAAACTTATGTTGCATTCTTTGATTCAAATTGAATAGTTGTTATAAAGAAGGTTATAATACACATTCTGGACCCTTAGCATAGCAACGCTGCATAGACTAGGGCTTCACAGGCATAAACTCGTCTGGGTGACGTGGAATGGCAGGCATGGCGTCTTTACCAATGCTGGCTTCTAAGATCCTGCAAGAGCAGCAAGTGTACACAGAACTGATAGCTAGTCTATCCGCAAGATCTGCTACATCATCTCTCTTATGTTTCTGGTGCCTCGCTTTGTTGTAAGATGCTGTCTGTGAAAAATGCTGATGGTAGTGTGTGTGTACAACGTAAGGTGCATAACAAAGTACAGGTAATATGTGGGTTCGCAGGATTGGGAAGGCATAAGATTAAACTCAGGTCTGGAGGAGGCAAGGAGGCACAACACCCTTGCCTTCTCCAGACCTGGCCACTCTCCTTGGCCATCTTACTAGTTCAATAGGACAGCTGACCGCAGGCCAGCAACAAACGCAACAAGTGCAACAGTACAGACGGTCTTGTACTGTTTTCTAAAGTTTGTTCAACTAATAAACGTACCTCACAGTCTCCTGAAATAATTTCCAGCATGAAACGGTTTTTGATCGCTCTGTTCTGTGGCGCCAGGAATTGGTGGGGAAAAGTAGGAGACGTGTTTTGCAGCCTAAGGCAAGAAAAACAACTGTGTAGCGCAATAGGCAAGACACACACTTATTCAACACGCGCACAAACCTGAGGTGTGCGGCTTACAGTGTGCCAGGCGCCTATGAAGTTGGGGCCTATGTAACTGTAATGCATGCCTACACGTATAAGGGAACAGGGATAGAATTAGAAGCGCCTGTGGGGGAAAAGCAAACAGTTGTTCCACTCTCCACTCTGTTTCAGCAGCACTTCTTTTAAGAACTTTGGCTACCGCTTGCACTAGTCTCGGGGTCTTTCCTTCTTGCATGCTGATCCTTGATAGGCTAGGTTTTGCTTTGTGCTTTTTTATGTCACACCTGTGAGTGACGGATCTGTAGATGCAAAAATAGTGGAGTACGAGCCGTGGTATTCCGCTTGTCCGAAAAGCAGAGCCTGCAAAAGAAGAGGTTTTCAAGGTCTGCATCCACCTTATTTTAGTTATTTTAGATAAGAGTAATGACTGGCTACGACGGTCAGGTTTTCAGGCATACCGCGTTAGCAACGGCAGTTCCAGTCCAGTATCGCCGATCCACTTTGATTTGCAGGGGAGTAAGCACAAGCCCTGGCTGAACGCAGAAAAAATCCACCTGTGCGTATTTCCAAAAATTGGTTGAGACTCTGTTGTAAACATGCTGTTCTCTTGCACTTCTCGACCACACACATCATATTGTTTCCATTATTACTAGTTTTGAGATTGGTTGCATTACACTCTCTGTGAGCGAGAAAAAGCAGATCTCACCTCGGGCACCCGGACAGAAATCTCGCGACAAAACATGATCATATACAGCTTTGAAGTCCCATATTCCAGCAAGCCTTCAGAAACAAACACAAGAACCATGTGCAGGGGTATAATTTACGCAGCCTAGACACAGTCAGACGCAGCCGGTATAGCTAGCATACATAGCAGCTGGTGGCATTCAAGCTAGTAAACCTTCTCAGACCAACATGCAGATGCTGAAAAAGCTGCAGTATCTGTACCTAACCTGAAGCACGATAGCGGTTGCCCCTGAAAAATACAGGCGCAATAAGAAGAAGATTCAATGAGGAACAGTGCAACTGGCCCAGAACCAGGCTACAATAGCAAATGCTGCTATTTCCATAAAAGCGGTAGCGTCGTAGGCATGACACTGCTATAGCGCGGTAAAAAAAGGACAGGGCAACTGCAGTCTTCTCCAATTAGGAGGCAGCAGTATCACCAACCGAAGGTTGCTGAAGTCCAATTTCCCCTGTTGCTCGGCAGGCGATGTCTCCCAGATTACACGCGATCCAGAGTTTTCACGCAGACGTGGAAGCAGCCCTGAATAATTGCATTATGAAAGCAGGGTCAGAAGTACAACAAGTATGTGCGCTTCAAGCATTAAAACTTGTGACGAACATTATGCTGCGGTGCGATGGAAACAGATTGCTTACCCAATGTCATCAGTGCCGGTGCATAGTAGTTAATGGCAAGGGTCTGCTCCAAACCGTCCTCCGTCTGTCCATGTTTTTGAATATGGAAATCAATGCAAGCTTGCTTGTAACTTCTGAAGCTAACTAACTACTCGTGCAAACAGGGAGCGCCTCATAACTGTCAACCAATACCTTTGAAAATGGGCCGGGATGAAAAACCTGAACGAAGTGGTAAAAGGATCAGAACATGGTTGCCACTTGCACAACATAAAGACAATTTTCTCCTTAGGAACACTTTTGCACCAATGTCTGCCCAAGAATGACATATGGATTTAAAGGGCTTACCCCAGCATTACAAATAAGGCAGTCCAGACGTTCGTTCCTGCTGAGGAAATCTTGGACCAGATCATGAACGTTCTCAAGCTGGTGCATATCACACTCCATTAGGACCAGATCTGCTGTCTTGTTCTGCGTGCAAGTGCCAAGCATGTTTTGACCAGTTTAAACACCACTGACTACCAGGGAAGGCAGGAATGTGGAGCGTTGCAAAATGGCAAAATGCAAATTGGTAATCCCAGCTACAAAATTTTCACTTATTTGAGGAACAGAGTCGACTTCACATTTTGCAAACGCTATCAAAACATGTGTGAGTTCCACGTGGCGTAGATGACCTACAATATTGCTTTTAGCCTGTAAAGTCAGGTATGCAGTGTGACAAGGCAATATTGCTTGTAGCCTGTAAAGTCAGGTAAGGCAGTCTCATGGAGGAGTTGCATTGATCTCACAAAGGCTTCTTAGGCAGCTCTGGCAGAGCAGCTTTGCCACGTCACCATACTTACCTCGGCTCTGATGTTGTCCACGGCTAGCTGACCCCGTTGGCCTGAACGTACCACCATGAAGACGCGGGCATTGTTCTCTGCTAGTTTCCTTGCTGTCTGAAATCCAATTCCACTGAAGGGTGGGGTCAGATTAGATAGGAGTTTAGAGGGAGGTGAGTGTTTGTTCGTGGCCTGCTGGCAACATTTTCATGCAAACTAGGTGGACCTGAAAAGCCTTGTACGCACTTATAATTACAAATCCCCCAACCCTGGAAGTTGCTTACAGCATGTGCAAATTATGGTTTGTATACCACAATACCGAGCACGCAATTTCCTGCCAGCAAATATAAAAGAGACGTAAATAGCGTGCTGCTATAAGACTTCTTACAACGCTGCAAAGTTCTCTTACAAGCAGCAGCATGTACCCGGAGGCACATCCAACATTTTCATAGTGGTCTGCATGCCACAGCACGACTCTGCTGTCACGTCTGTGTTGGCAGCAAGAATTGTGTGCGAGCTGTTGAAAATGTATTTCTGACAAGCCAGGTCAGTAGCTGGAATTGGATGCACTGGGTTTTGTTTTGGCATGCAATGACAAAGCCTACATTTCATCAAACCCGCATAAACACATTTAAAACCAGAAGCTTTCAAGGCTCTTTCCAATTTTTAGGCAATTCTGAAATGTGCATACTTCTGTCACGAGTAAGAGTGATTCCAAGGTATTTGAATTGAGTGTCAAGTTCCAGAGGTGTGCCGTTGTACGTGAAGGTGGGAATCGCATATGTATTCCTGCTACAGAAAAACATAACTAACGCAAAGTCTGATACAAGAAAGGTTTCAAGCTGGCCTGTCCGCTAAATCCTAAGCAAGACGTATAAAATTGGTCACCAAAGACATTGTTGGGAAGCAAGAAATAAAGGTAACTGGCGCATGCAAGGCGTATCGCCTTTGGGAGAAATGATTGTCACGCTTGCTCTGCCACATTGTTATGATATACAAAAACGTGCCACTCAGTATTACTGTATAGGAGGCCCAAGCACAAAATCGTGCAAACAATGATACAGGAAGGCACATGCGTAAGGTTGGCCAGGACCATACATTTAAACGTGCGTACGACTTACTAACAGTATTTTTAGCAAGGAAATCACCATACTTACGGTAAAGCTTACTCTGGCCGACCCTAAATACACATCCTTCTGCTGAGACAGGTGGGAATGATACCGACATGCTCTTTACCACAACTCGCAATTTCAATGGACATTCAGCAAGCCAGATGCAAATCATAATAAGTAACTGTAACCCACAAGAAACCTAGCAAACACGTATTAAACTAGATCTGCCACAAAAGCGAGAAGAGCCTTCGTCCCTCACTGATGTATAACTCTGCCAATCCTCCCCCTTTGGACTGAAAACCAAGAGACGCCAAAATAAACACTAACTTCACCTGCTTTAGTCAGGTTTTGTGCGGACAACCCCAAACAGGAAAGGCACGTGAACAACAAAGTCGCTAATGACCACGTGTACAGGGAGACACCACAAATAAACTATCCAGAAACATCATATTTCCGGATCGCCTATGATCTTCTACCTGTGTTCTTAACTTGCTAGATACACACCTGTTGCATCCTGTCACCATGTACACGCGTCCTACAAATGGAAGGGAGGGAAATTACAACTTGTGATGGTGACGACATGATACGCATCATCAGAGCACACCAGAGCAAGCGTACCACTGAGATCCCCCACGTGGGCAGGGCTCCATCCTGTGATTGATAAGCCATTTAGTAGTAATGACAGGGTGTTCTTTCTAGATGCGGGCAATGGAATGGCAAGTCCAGCAGCGTACGGGCAACACGAGCTGCGCCGAACTGCACACGCAACACTGTTATGTTCTGATTTTTACCTCGCAGTACATCGACAAGATAGGTCTCCGCTTGGCCTGCCTTGTTTCGCAACCATTTGAAGGTTTCCATTGTTTGAGCAAAAAAGTGGTTAGTGTCGCTTATCTTTTATTATATAAAACTGATTCTAAATGCAAGAAAATATGCGAGGGGGGAGAGGGAATTGGGCAGAGCCTTCTCACGAGAGCCTCTGCGACTTATTTTATTTTGCGTGCAGCCTTCGTCGGTCGTCCAGATCGCATTCAAAGCTACCGGTACAAATGAACATTTTCAAAATAAACGACAAACGATGGGATTAAGTAGCAGCAAAAGAAAATCGGCCATTTCAGGTGCGGACCGCAACATGCTGGCCCTGAAGACGCAGCGCAAGAAGCTCGTGGACCAGCAGCGTCTGTTGGAGGCACGCATCGATCGGCACACGGAGGTTGCGCGCGCGCTGGTGCGGGAAAAGAAGGGGGACAAGGCCTTGTTTGTGCTGCGGAAGAAGCGGCTGGTGGAGAAGCAGAACCAGACCCTGAGTGGGCTGCTGATAAACGTGGAGTCCCTGGTCAGCAGTGTGGAGACGCAGCAGCAGCAGAACAAGGTCTTTTACGCGCTGCAAGAGGGCAATGCGGCCCTGAAGGCCATGCAGCAAGCAGTGTCCGTGGACGATGTACAGCGCGTGCTGGAGGATGCGGCGGATGCCAAGGCGCAGTACGAGGAGATGTCTGGCTTGCTGGGCCAGTCCCTCAGCGATGTAGACACCGAGCAGGTGGAGGCAGAGCTGCAGGCTTTGGAGGACCAGGCTGCTGCGCAAGAAGCAGAGCGCCTGCCCAGTGTGCCTGTCTCCAAGCCACAGCAGCAGCAGGAGCAGCAGCAGCAAGCAGAGGTTAAGGGAGGGGCAGACACGCTGCCCAGCGTGCCCACCACACCAGCGCCACAGCAGAGAGAACAGATGGCAAATGAAGAAAAAGAGGAGTTGCATGCCCGTGAACCGATGCTTGCAACCTAACGCTATGAGTAGAATTGACACCGGTGGGTTGGCGTGGTTATGTGGTTATGCGTGTGCGTGAAAAACTGTCAAAAAAGGCCGCTCCTTCCAGGCTTTCATTTACAAATAAACCTGTCTTTCAATAGCGATGCGTACAAAGACCAAACGTTCATGATATATAACAAGTTGGTCATTGCTGTCCTCTATATTGGCTTCAATCAATGCTAATAGCCAGCGTCTTTCTATAAGAATTCTTTGAATCCAATTTCATTGCTTTGCATCAGATTCTTCTCGTTTGTGCTATGCCTGCTTGTACTACATGACTCTCATTTTCAACGTTGGTTACATATGCAGCCTAGCAGTCACACTTTGTCTATTGGCTTAATCTGCAACCATATGTAATTTCTGGATTATGTAACGCTTAACTGTCAAGAATTCAAGCACTTCTGCTTGCATACTGCAGTCTGTCTACCTGACCCCCGCCACACTCAAATGATACGCAAGCAGTGATAACACATAGAAGCATGGATTTAGGAAACGGACGCGTTGCTGTCGGACAGCGAAGTATTCACGCTGCCTCTCTGGCAAATTTAAAACCGAGTTGAGACCTGTCGAGTCTCTGATAAATCTGGCCTGGCACGGCCCAATTGGCTTTTAGGGCAGCTACACTGAGATAAAAACGGGGGATTGAACACATCGTTGCATCTTGCGATAGGAGGGGAGCTTTGCACTTGGCAAAAAAAGAAAGACTACGCAGGCAGAGAGAGAACCACTCCCCACTCCCACATCAATAATGAAAAGGATTTATTGTTGGCTGGTAAAAGCAGAACATGTTAAATACAAACTGCAACCAATGTCCTCATGCAAGTAAAATAAAAGTTTGGTCAAGAAAATAGGAGGAGAAAGAATTTGCAGGCATTGGAAGTTACCTTTCAAGTTAATCAAGGAGCCGTTTCTTGGTGCGAGTACAAATCTAAATTCCCTCTGCCACCGGAGAAAATCAAGCGTATATTTGAAGAAGCCTGTTGGTATGCTATAAGTAAGGGGAAAAAAACATGCAAGAATGATTCACATGCGATAAAAAAAAGGGGTAAAACTGCATAGGCAATGGTGAGAATCACCGCCGACCCCACATTACGAACAGTTCTTTAAGGAGTCACTCCCCACATCCATAAAGAAAATGTGCTACCTCAGTACTGAGACCAGAAGCTCCTCCACCACCGAACGATGTAGGCACAGACCTACTAGTATAGTATAATCGCGCATATGCATACTGCCTAAGAACCTCCTTCTTAAAGCTTCGTCGGAATGTTAGCTAGATAACGTTACCAGTCTGGCTTACCAGGCTTACTACCGGCTTACCAATTATACCCTTACTGGTAACCACCGCAAAGTAAGCGTGTAGTAAGCGTGGCTTACCAGTAGGCCACAGTAACTGATGACAGTAAGCGTACAATGTGTATGATTACTGAAGACGCTTACCATGGTTTACTTGTAACCACTACTTTTAGCTTTCTGGTAAGCGGGCAAGTAGGGCAGTATAACACACATTCTTTGGGCTTACTGGCGGTTGTACAGTAACCGAGATCAGTAAGCCTCGACTACTACTTCACTACTACTTGTGTGTGTGATTGTGTGTGTGTGTGTACCTCCGCAATGCGTTCCTCATGGTGATCCATGCAGCCCCGGTAGCCATTTTGCACTACCGTGCCTAACTCCTTCATTGCCACAAGTAGCTTCTGCATGCCAGCCTCAAACACTGCCTCCGATACTGGCTGCGT
>Ga0307945_1001485_pt1 | contig 18382 bp, 20 predicted proteins | sample OrgLakmetagen228_FD_201818 | JGI IMG/M metagenome (GOLD analysis project Ga0307945, IMG submission 201818) | Saline water microbial communities from Organic Lake, Antarctica - #228 | ecosystem: Environmental > Aquatic > Non-marine Saline and Alkaline > Saline | place: Antarctica: Organic Lake...
GTGTGTGTGTGTGTGTGTGTGTGTGTGTGTGTGTGTGTGTTTGTGTGTGTTTGTGTGTGTGTGTGTGTGTGTGTGTGTGTGTGTGTGTGTGTGTGTGTACTGTATGTGTGTATATTGTGCATGCAGTGAAGCGCTCCCGCCCGTTGAGAGAAGTTGCTGAAAGAATACCGAGCCTGTTGCCCTCCTCTCTCTCACCTTCAGCTCTCTCAGCCAGGAATATCATGCCAGCACAGGTGCCCCAGATGGGCTTGCCAGCGGCCTGGAAGTCTCGCAGCAGGGGGATGAGTCCCCACCTCTCCGCCACAAGTGCCATGGTGGTGGATTCTCCGCCTGGGATGACCAGGCCTTGTACGCCGGCCAACTCTTCGGGGGTGCGGACCTCAACAACAGACACACCCGGCACGCGCTTGAGCAGCGCGGCGTGCTCGCGGAAGGAGCCTTGCAAGGCTAAGACGCCGATGGATAGCATCACTTATGTCGAAAAAATAATTATAACTAATTTAAAATGTTGGAAAGCCGAGGAGCTCAACGGCCCAGCCAGTGGAGATGAACGGTCGTAACTGCCGCGCTGTCGCACAGCCTACCCTCTGGTTTCTTCTGTTAATAAAATATATTTAACTTCCCATCGTCGCACTTGCACGCACTTGCACTTTCAAGGATAGGAACATTTAGAAAAGGGGGGAAAAGTATTCATTAACCTCTCTTGCTAGCAATTAAGCTGGTTAGAATGAACTGTATTTAATGCAACTCGCTGAATGGTTGGATGCTGCCACAAACCCCTCTTCATGCTAATATCTTACATAAAATGAAACATTCCTTTCAATGTGCGTTCAAACAGAGTTCTTTTTTGAAATACAACGCAGCTCCTTTGTTCAGGCTTGCTGCTCAGCCAAAGGGCGGGTGTTCACGCGCAGCCATTCCAGGATCTCGGGGTTGTTCTGCACCCGTGGCGAGACAGAATTCCACACCTGGAAAATTGCAAAAGTAATATTGAGTGAAATAAGCTGCGGCTTGCTGTGCCCGTACTTCAAGGCGTGACAAACACTCCCTATTGCAAACAAGTTTCATCCTTCTGTTGCCAATCAGCTTGCCAATCACGCTCATACTCAACCTGTCCTGCTTAGGGGCCACGGCTTTAAAAACGAGGTTCCGCTAAATGCCAATCGTCCTGCTACCAAATACCGGTGGCAGTGGCCTGGCGATGAGGGGCTCTTTGGTACTGGCATGTGTTCCTTCCCTTAATCATGCTGGATTTGTCACAACCAGCATTGCCCTTTTCCCTTCCTTCAATCCCCTCATTGACTGGGTGTGCTTTGGCTGGCATTTGCACACCAATAAGCAGTCCAAATGCAACTCGACAACAATTGGATAGCGGAGTCCGTCGTTCATCCTTGTGCATTTTTCCAAGTTCATGCCGATAGAGTCAACACCATCAGGGCTCAATTTTGTTTGCCAGTCATTCCTACGCGCACCTGCTGGATGCACTGGTCCGGCCGCGACGATTCTTCAGCACTCATGATGGCAGTCTCCAATACAGTTCTACGCGTATTTGCTGGAGGTATTGGTCCATCCACAATGCCTCTTCAGCACTCATGATGGCAGTCTCCAACACATTTCTACGCGCACCTGCTGGAGGTACTGGTCCAGCCACAATACCTCTTCAGCACTCATGATGGCAGTCTCCAATACATTTCTACGCGCACCTGCTGGTGGTACTGGTCCAGCCACGACACCTCTTCAGCACTCATGATGGCGGTCTCCACCAACTTGGTGCTGATGGGCACCAACGTGAGGCGCTCAAAGCCAAGGGACGGCAGGCCCCCAAACCTGCAGCGAGTCATTACATGTGCAATTCCGTTTGAGCGTGCGTGCAGTTGTAGGTACCAACGTGAGGCGCTCAAAGCCAGGGGACGGCAGGCCCCCAAACCCGCAGCAGAAATGCGACATGTAATTATACATGTATGGACATTTTAATATCACATCAACGCCAAAAGGTGGGCACAGTGTGAGGCGCTTAGAGCAATAGATGGTCTAAAAGTCACAATCATATTACTTTTTGTTGCACTTGTGCACGTTCATGTGCGTGCGTGCGTGTGCGCGTGCGTGTGCGTGTGCGTGCGTGTGTGTGCGTGTGTGTGTGCGTGTGTGCGTGTGTGTGTGTGTGTGTGTGCGCGCGTGAGTGTGTATGTGTGTGTGTGTGTGTGTGTGTGTGTGTGTGCACGCGAGTGTGTGTGTGTGTGTGCATTTGCAACAGTTGAAACTGCTCATTCCGTTTCCACAAAGCTCGCGTGACACCAGCTCCATGAACAAATCACACCTGAAAGGCGTGGGCACCTCCTTAGTGCTCATCAGGTTCTCAATGCGCACACCAAATGAGCCGTCCTCGTAGTAGCCAGGCTCATTGCTGACCACCTGATTTAAGCAGATGTGGATGGTGTACGTGTGTGTATGGGTGTATGTGTGTGTGTGTGTGTGTGTGTGTGTGTGTGTGTGTGCATGTACAAGCGTGAGAATACAAACGTCTGATGACGGAACAACTGAATTTGGAGAAACCACAACGGTAACTACAACGACGAAGCCACACACCAGCCAGACCTTAGCCAAGCACGAAGACTTTTATCGGGTGGTTCCACAAGCAAAGGAAGTGTAAAAAGACTTTTAGACCTTGTAACCGATCAATTCTCTAAGTGCGGACTGCTTGAGTAGAAGGCCCCATAAACTCGGTCAAAGCCTTTCAGAGAAACAGCCCTGAATTCCTTAGCGTAACGTTCAATCTGTGTTTCAGTGAACACCTGGCAGGTTGTTTTTAGTCAATACCAGCCCCCCCCATCGCTCTTGATACGCGCAACTGCTTCTCACACATCTGAAAGCTTCTCACACATCTGAAAGCTTGAAAACCACCAACTTTGACCCACCATTTTGGCTGCCAGGGGTGTGGTGATGTGGTAGCGTGTGGAGATGGATTGCGGGCCTTCATGCACGTTCAGGTGTGCTCCCACACCATGGCCAGTGCCTGTGTAAAAGAGTGTGCGTGAGTACACGCATGTGTGTATATGTGTGTGTTTGTGTGTGTTGTGTGTGTGTGTGTCTGTGTGTGTGTGTGTGTGTGGTGTGTGTGTGTGTGTGTGTGTGTGTGTGTGTGTGTGTGTGTGTGTGTGACGTTTGTGTGGCGACGTGTTTTGGACCACAAAGCAATGAACTAACACTCAGGATGTGATAAAACTTCCAGATGACTTAGGCTTTACGGATTGGGTTTTAAATTAGAATTGGACCGTGTTTGCATGTTAGACCTCCTTCTAGACAGGAGTGTGCATGTCATAGAATGGCAGCGTACACAATTGCACAACACAGATACGTGCGTGTCACATACTGTGCCTGCAGCTCAAGCCTTCCTTCAACAAGGTGATGCGAGATAGGGCGTTAGAGGCAACACACAAATGAACACGGCCAGAGACATACATACATACCACACCACACTACACCCTTGTGTGTGTCACGTACCGTGCCTGTAGTTCAGGCCTTCCTTCCACAAGGGGATGCGAGCAAGGGTATCAAGGGCGGCTCCCACAGTTCCTTCTGGGAAGATGGCTTGGTCTAAACCAATGTGACCCTGCGTGTGTGTGTGTGTGTGTGTGTGTGTGTGTGTGTGTGTGTGTGTGTGTGTGTGTGTGTGTGTGTGTGTGTGTGTGTGTGTGTGTGTGTGTGTGTGTATGTGCGCGCGTGTGACCACCAAACCTCCACCATTTGCCAAACAATAAAAGTGAGAAGCAAGTGGTACGTGCAGCAGTTAGGAAATGCGAGTTGGTTAGGTGCGTCTCATCAAATACCTATCACTTTCTTATGCTCTACACCCCAACACCGCAACTACACCCACCCCAATTTGACATATCACAAGCAAATCCTTACCTAGAGCACGCACGTGTAATTGTGTATGTATACGTGTGTGTATGTATATGTGTGTGTTTACGTGTGTATGTGTATGCGTGTATACGTGTGTGCATGTGTATGTGTACGTGTCCCTAAAAACCATCAAAACACCAAGCAATTTCACCATCCCACTATTAACACATACAGCACAGAGACAGAGCAAAATACACAAACTATTTGTGGGGCATGCACGCCCTCCAACAATCATCACACGTGAGCAGCATCACCCCGCTTTGACCACCAACCTTGACCACGACACCATGCAACCTCACAGACACACACACACGCAGACACACATGCATAGACACACACATGAACACACAGCATCACCCCGCTTTGACCACCGACCTTGACCACGACACCATGCAACCTCACAGACACACACACGCAGACACACATGCACATACACACACACACACACACACACACATGAACACACAGCATCACCCCGCTTTGAACACCAACCTTGACCCAACACCATGCAACCTCACAGACACACACACGCAGACACACATGCACAGACACACACACATGAACACACACACACACATTTACACACACAGCACCACCCCACCTGCAGCACGCGCGTGTAGCATCGCTTCTGGTATTCAGAGGGCGTGCCGTAGTGCATGGTGCGTGTGATGTCAGTGGTGCCGCACTCAAACTGTGCACCAGAGTCTATGAGCAGCATGGTGTCCGCGTCTACGGTACGACAGGTGCCTGGCTGGGCGCGGTAGTGGATAACAGCGCCATTGGGGCCCGCACCTACAGAGACACAAACGTACACAGGTGCGCACTTTGAGGGATGCGCAACAGCAAAAATGATTGCTGGACTGAATGGACAGCGTGGGGCTCGCACCTACAGAGACACAAACATACACAGGTGCGCACTTTTCGAGGGATGCGCAACAGCAAAAAGGATTGCTGGACTGAATGGACAGCGTGGGGCCCGCACCTACAGAGACATAAATATGGATGGCCAGACCCATACATTGTTAGGTATTTACGGTGTATATACGGTATTTTTGGCAGGGAAATCACCATACATACGGTCATATACAGTGGAGATATAAAGTTCTGGCCAACCCTAGACATAAACATACACAGGTGCGCACTTTGAGAGGCGCAACAGCAACAAGGATTGCTGGACTCAGTGACAACATCCTTTCCAAATCCAAGCCGGTAGTGTTTACACTGTCTGCGTGCTTTTTCTGTTCTTGCTGGACAGAGCGGACAGCGGCAGCCTTCAGGCCAAGAATGCTTAGCTCTGCAACGCAGCAAAGCAGTGGCTGACTACTATTGATCTAGTACAAGATGAGCGCACACACACACACACACACACACACATTCCAGCATAGGTATTCGTGGCGTGCATGATGCAAGATGTCACCAACAAACAAGGAGACATTTTCAGTGCTCCATCTCTAGGGTTGGCCAGAATTGCATGTACATATATACCGTATATGACCATATGTTTGATGATTTCCCTGCCAGAATTACCGTATGCACACCGTATCTATATGGTTCTGGCCAACCCTATACATCTCCCATTATGCATTTTATAAGGTGCCTGGACTCTACACGGGCTTATGGAGCGTGCAGCCCAATTTGACAGGAGCTCCATGAAGAAGAAGCTCCATGGAGAAGAAGCTCCATAAAGAAGAAGCTCCATGAAGAAGAATGCACAGCGTCAAGTTTGCAAGGCAAAGCAGTGACCATGACACAGCAAGCTCAGATCACGCGGCAAAGTCAGGAATGCAGTGGAACATGACGTGAACTGTGCGGTATCGCCAAGAACACATCAGCGGAATCCGATTAGCTACAGAAAAAATCCAATGCAGTGGAACATGACGTGACATGTACGGTATAGCCAAGAACACAACAGCGGAATCCGACCAGCTACAGAAAAAACCAGTTAGCACACGATTGCAAACATTGGCACTGCGGACAGCCAGGCTTTCCTAGTGAAGGGCATAATTCCAGCCCAAAAACCTACTCGTATATTGTACTTCTTAATAAAGTGGTTGCCCATCTGTTGGAGCCAGCGATACAACTTTCTGTGCTCAGTACCAAAGTGGCTCCTCGGTACCAAAGTGGCTCCTTTGCCTCAATGGATGTGAACAATGCTTCTGCACAGCCCGTACGTTTTCTCCTTTGCCTCAATCAAAGTGGCTCCTTGCCTCGATCAATGTGGCTCCTCTGCCTCGATCAATGTGAGCAATGCTTCTGCACAGCCCGTACATTTTCTCCTTTGCCTCAATCAAAGTGGCTCCTACGCCTCAATGAATGTGAGCAATGCTTCTGCACAGCCCGTTCATTTCCTCCTTTTCAGTTCCTTCGTACACACCTGCGATGGTGGCAAAGCTCGGCTCCACAAACCCTGGCTGTGCTGCCCTCCTGCTGGTCAGCAGCTCGTCCACTTCCACCTCAGTGAAGGTCTTGCCAGCTGCGATCTGTAATACAGGCATGAGGTAAAAAATAAATTAGACCTGTCCACTTCCACCTCAGTGAAGGTCTTGCCTGCTGCGATCTGTAATACAGGCATGAGGTAAAAAATAAGTTAGACCTGTCCACCTCCACCTCAGTGAAGATCTTGCCTGCTGCGATCTGTAATACAGACATGAGGTAAATTTAAATTAGATCTGTCCACCTCCACCTCAGTGAAGGTCTTGCCTGCTGCGATCTGTAATACAAGCCCGAGGTAAAAAGTGGATTGCGGATTTCACGAAAAAGTTTCGACCAACATAACCTGAATTACAGGCACAAATACCAAGTTGGCAAGCGATCTGTATTTCAGGCACGAGGTACAAGGTTGGTCAGCAACCTCCACCTCCGCCGAAAGGCTGTGACTGACGTTACCTGAATGTCAAAATTCAGGTGTGTGTGTAGAGAAGCCTTTGGGCTTTGTTTTAAGTGACACTCACCATAATTTTATTATATGATTTCATTATCTTTGTTTTTAGTGACCAGGCACTCACCATGATATTATCATATGATTTTATTATCTTTGTTTCAAGGGACCACACACTCACCATGAATTAATATATGATTTCATTATCTTTGTTTTAGCGACCAGGCACTCACCATGATTTTATTATATGACCGGCATCAAGTGCACACTACGCAACACTTGTAGGGACAGTCATGGATGGTGTGTATGGTGTAAACGGTTTCGGCAAACCCTAATACACACAGCACTCACCCCCTTCTGCCGATGTATTGCAGCTCACTCCATACGTATCAAACACGTGCTGCATAGCACACACTCTAGTGCACCGTACACACCACACACACATACACACACAGCACTCACCCCTAACTCCAGAGTACGCAGCAGCTCACTCCATGGGCGCCAAATAACGCACGCATGCTGCATAACATACTTGTATGCTCACTACACACTACACATCACTCATCACCGACACTCACCCCCTTCTCCAGAGTGTACAGCAGTTCGCACAGAGCCACTGCATCCCTCAAGTGTGCTTCACGCATGCCGTCAAGTTCAGCCTCATTTTTGATGGCCTGTATGTGTGTGTATGTGTGTGTGCGTGTGTGTATGTGTGTGTATGTGTGTGTGTGTGTGTGTGTGTGTGTGTGTGTGCGCGTGCGTGAACGCTAGTGAGTATTTTAGATGTTATTGGAAGCCTGTCTGAAAGACTGATACATTTTGGTACAAAGGAACCACCATCACGGCATTTTCTTACTTGAAGTTGGCTTACTTGATGTCTATAAGGTAATTTTCACCTGGGCAAAGTGCATCGAACGGTAGGCAGAACAATGCGACACCCGTGGGGCATCTGTGGAAATGGTGCCCCTGCTTGCAGAGTACCCTGCTTGCAGAATACTTTGAATGGCCCTGCTTGCAGAGTACTTTGAACGACCCTGCTTGCAGAGAACTTTGAGCTGGCCCTTGCTTGCAGAGTACTTTAAATGGCCCCTGCTTGCAGAGTACTTTAAACTGGCCCGGCTTCCAGAGTACTTTGAATGGCCCTGCTTATAAAGTAATTTAAATGGCACTGCTTTCAGAGTACCCTGCTTGCAGATTAGTTTATATGAGGGACACACACCTCTTTCGACGAGCAGAGCAAGCAGATCAGCCTCTCTCTTTTTGCAAACATCCTTGCATTGCTCACAGGCAAAACGCTAACTAGTTGATTGATCTGGTGTCTGCAAGGCATCTGCGGGAGTGGCGCCTGCGCTTGCTAAGTAAGCACAAACAATGGACAGGCACACCTCTTTTTCTTTTATCAAAAAGCAGAGCCGATGGCGTCAAGCAGAGCAAGCAGAGCAAGAAGGTCTCTTTCTTCCACACTTGTTGCACTGTTCACACCTCGTGCATTGTTCACACCTTTTCCATTGTTAACACTTTTTGCACACCTTCAGTATTGTTCACACCTTTTGCATTGTTCACACATTTCGTACACCTTTGCATTGTTCACACCTTTTGCATTGTTCACACATTTCGTACACCTTTGCATTGTTCACACATTTCGTACACCTTTGCATTGTTCACACATTTCGTACACCTTTGCATTGTTCACACATTCCGTACACCTTTGCATTGTTCACACCTTTTGCTTTGTTCACACATTCTGCACACCTTTGCATTATTCACGGGCGAAGCAAACTCAATGATTTGTGGTGTCTGTGAGGCGTCTGCAGGAGTTGCAACCCCTGTTGCTGCTGCTGCTGGGGCTGCACTGCCATCTTCTCTCTTTGCTCGTTTGCTGCTGGGCGCTCCGTTTCCTGCTTGCCAGCATGTGTGTATGTAAGTACGTGTTTTTGCGTGTGTGTGTTTGTGTGTGTGTGTGTGTGTGTGTGTGTGTGTGTGTGTGTGTGTGTGTGTGTGTGTGTGTGTGTGTGTGTGTGTGTGTGTGTGTGTGTGTGTGTGTGTGTGTGTGTGTGTGTGAGTGTGTGTGCGCGTGCATAGCGCATAGGCCCGAAAGAGCACACGGGCACCAAAGACAAACGCCAAGCAATTTGGTCAGGACAACATAAATATATGTACGTATGTATACCTGTGCGGTTTTACTTGCGGGGACATCTCAAGGTACACAGTGGGTGCACGGTGTACATTTGCATTGTAGGTATGAGGCTTTCACAAAAACCTACTGCTGTGTTCACCTGAACTTGCCACATCATTTGGCTTGGCAAGAACCATACGTATACGGTGTGTATACGGTATTTTTGGCAGGGATATCATCAAATATACGGTGAATATATACGGTGTATACATATACGGTTTTGGCCAACCCTACACATCACGCCGGCCTGCTTTGTGGCTTGAAGGACAACAAAATTTCCATGCATGGATTTCCCACAACAAATCCCAAAATGTGTGTTCGAATCTCGGCTCTGTTCTCCAACTTACTCCTGTACAATCTCAGCACCCACATGGAATGCTCACCCTGGGCAGCAGGGCCTGCTATGTGGTGTTGAAGAAACCCTTATATATCACGGTCACTAGTCACTAGTCACCCCTCTTAAAGACAACTGCCTACATGGAAGCCTACTTTTGACCCCTGGAATTTGCAGTTTCCTCACCTCGGGAAGGCAGAGGCCTGTTGGCGGTGCAGAGGCCTGTTGGCGGTGCTGAAGATGGCAAACTTTAAAAACTGACCACTCCCCCCCACCCAACAACTGCGTCAAAACATGCAGCTTCCTCACCTCGGGAAGCAGAGGCCTGTTTGTGGTGCTGAAGATGGCAAACTTTAAAAACTGACCACTCCCTCCCACCCAACAACTGCGTCAAAGCACGCAGCTTCCTCACCCTTGGCAGCAGAAGCCTGCTTTGCGGCGTTGAAGATGGCATATTCCACATAACCATCTCCCCCCTCCCCCAAACAACTACGTCAAAGCGCGCAGCTTCCTCACCTTGGGCAGCGTAAGCCTGCTTTGCGGCGTTGAAGATGGCAAAGGAAACCTTTGAGGAGTCCAGCCACACCGCCTTGCCCGCAGATGCTGCGGCCGCCACATCAGCCACAAAGGCTGAGTACTCCTTGACAGTGACGGAGGCCTCCTGTAGGGTGCAAGCACACCAACTCAGTTGCTTTCATTGCTGTTTTTAGTGAGTACTCCTTGACGCTGACAGAGGCCTCCTTTGGGGTGCAAGCACACCAATTCAGTTACATTCATTGCTGCTTTTAGTGAGCACTCCTTGACGGTGACGGAGGCCTCCTGTGAGGTGCAAACACACCAATTCACTCGTTTTCACTACGACGTTTGGCGTTGTTGCAGCTTTTGGCATCCTTTTAAATGTGAAAATGTGCCATGAATGCTGCCTAACCACCAAAAAAAGGCTGAGCACCCCATAATGGTGGCAGAGGCCTCCTGTGGGATGGTTGCACGCGCACCAAATAAATTGTTGCCATTACATCTGTGTGTGTGCAGTGCCCAAATTATTGCCAAACCACCCACAAAGGCTGAGCTCTTCATAACGACCGCATCAGCCTTCTATGGGGTGCGAACGTAAACCCTGCTTCCACACATGCAGCACACGCGCAATATGAAGTAAGCGTTATCGATGCGTCATTGGTGTTTTGGGTAATCAACACACACACACACACGCTGCTGCAGCCACGCTACACGCCACTCACAAAGGCTGAGCGCTCCTTGCCAGAGATTGACAGGGGCTTCCTGCAGCAATGTTTGATGACATTTCAGAGATGCTAGGTGCTTCTACAAGGTCTGACCCTCCATGACCTGTCGCCCACTGCTGCGCCACCGCAAGAACATACTTCATACATGGAATTGACCAAAACCATGTATGTTCGCTGTATATACAGTATTTTTGGCAGGGATTTGATCAAATATATGGCGCATATATACTTTTCTGGCCAACCCTATTCATATACAGTACAGGCCAAGCATTGTCTGTATGCGAGTATGTCCTTACCACGCCACCACAAGAACATGCTTCATATACAGTAGAGGCCAAGCATTGCCTGTAAACAAAGTCGTTTTTGACGTGGCGCAAGCTGGGCTTTTTTGTTTTGCAACATAAGACAACTCGTGTTATGGACAGAGGCCAGCACTGACAGAGGCCAAAGCACTATCTGTATACGAAGCCGTAGCATAAGCTGGGCTAAATTATTTTGCATCAAAAAACAACTTGTGTTATTGACGGAGGCCTCCTGGAAACGTAGCAAGAACTATAGTTGTCATTTTTAGGGTTGGCCAGAACCATATATATACGGTGTATATACGCTATTTTTGGCAGGGAAATCACCAAAAATACGGTCATATACGGTGTATATATACTGTTCTGGCCATTCCTCAACATAAACATACACAGGTGCGCACTTTGAGAGGCGCAACAGCAACAAGGATTGCTGGACTGAGTGACAACGTCATTTTCCTTATCCCAAGAGGTGCACAGCGACCTGGAGTTGGTTTCGCCAGCATCATTGTACGGGTGATCAATACATCGCAGGATGCTGCAAAAATACATTGCAGGATGCTGCAAGAGGCAGCTTACACGCAGCGACCGAGTGCTCTTTCACATTGGAACAAGCTTTCTGCGCACATGTGATTATTGATCAGCACTCCTGGACAGTCACAAAGCTCCCTGTGTCAAAATGTATGATCATAAACACACAACAGCCTTCCTCTGTGTCTCATGACCCCAGACAAGCACAGCGCTTACAAGTGGCCTTCTGTTCAAAAAAGTCCACTTATTTATGCTGTCACGTGCATTATACATAATGCACTCAATGCAGTCGTCACATAAGCTATAGGAATTACTGCAAAGCTTTTATAAATAGCCTGAATAATATACACAGCAGCAAAGGCAACACATGCACGCACACATGCACATGCACACCTGCATCCACTCAACCTCCTGCCCCCCCCAACACACACACACACGCACGAACGCACACACACACACACACACACACGCACGCACGCACGCACGCACGCACGCACGCACACACACACAAACACACACACACTGAACAAAGAGCAGTCAGACATACGCACTTTCAAGTGCAAACACATGAAGAAAAGCGCAAGCAACCCACCTTCAAGTGTGCCACCACTCCCTCTGTGAGCTTCCCACTCTCCACGTACAGCACAGCCTTCCCATCGGCACCCACAGTCGCGTAGCTCAGAAACACAGGATTGCACTGCACATCGCTCCCACGGAGATTGAACAGCCAGGCCACCTGTGCGTGTGTGTTCATGTGTGTGTGTCCATGTGAGTGTGTCCATGTGTGTGTGTGTGTGTGTGTGTGTGTGTGTGTGTGTGTGTGTGTGTTTGTGTGTGTGTGTGTGTGTGTGTGTGTGTGTGTGTATAAATGAGGCTTTCAGTTGTTGCAAGCCAGTGCATGCAAAGAATGAGGAGACATGTGTGGTGTCACCTATATGGACACACACACACACATAAACACACATCTTGCACACTTCTTCGGGGATTTAAGGTAAATGAAGGGTACGCAAATCAGTATGTGTGTGCTGTCTGTGTATGTGAGTGTAAGAGGATTGCACCACCTATGATGGCTAAAACAATTGTCTGATACACACACAAACAAGACATACAGTCATACAATCATACACGCGCACACAAGTCATACGGTCATACAGTCATACAATCATCATACACGCGCACACAAGTCATACGGTCATACAGTCATACAATCATCATACGCGCGCACACAAGTCATACGGTCATACAATCATACAATCATCATACACGCGCACACAAGTCATACAGTCATACAGTCATCATACACGCACACACAAGTCATACAGTCATACAGTCATACAATCATACAAACGCACAAAAGTCATACAGTCATACAGTCATACAGTCATACAATCATACACACGCACACAAGTCATACATTCATACACAATAAGGGCAATTAAAAGGAGACACAACTCACCCTCCTGCCTTTTAGAACCAAACCCACACGCACAATCGTATCCTCACTTTCACCCTCACCCTCACCCACCCCCACTCAAACCCACACACACAACCAAACCTTCACCTTCACCTTCACCCTCACCCTCACCCTCACCCTCACCCTCACCCTCACCCTCACCCTCACCCTCACCGATCCCCACCTACACCTACACCCGCACTTACACGTCCACCCTCATTCCACACACACACACACACACGCACCCATATGCACACTCACACCCACACACACCCCAACACGAACACCCACACTAACACACCTCGTCCAGCATGCTGACCAGCAACAGATCCGCCTTCAGCGTTTGGGTGTGCACGCGCATGCGCTGCACTTTGGAAGCCACACCCTCTCCAGCCCACTGCAAGGTAATGACAAGAGGAAGCAGGCGTTGGAATATGAGCTCATAAGTTAAGACGCAAATAGCACATACGTAGGGTTGGCCAGAACCGTATATATACGTATATAGACACCGTATATTTGGTGATATCCAAGCCAAAAAAACCGTATGTACACCGTATATATATGGTTCTAGCCAACCCTACACATACGCATTGCATTTTGAGACCACACTCTCTCCAGCCCACTGCGAGGCAATGACAAGAGGAAGCAGGCGTTGGAATATGAGCCCATAAGTTAAGACGCAAATAGCACATACGCGTTGCACTTTGGAAGCCACACTCTCTCCAGCCCACCGCAAGGTAATGACAAGAGGAAGCAGACGCTAGTATCTGAGCCCATGAGTTCAAGATGCAAACAGCACATACGCATTGCACTTTGAGACCACACTCTCTCCAGCCCACCGCAAGGTAATGACAAGAGGAAGCAGACGCTAGAATATGAGCCCATAAGTAAAGACGCAAATAGCACATACACATTGCGCTTTGAGGCCACACCCTCTCAAGCCCACAGCTCACAGGAAACTGAAAAGAGGAAACAGACGAGTGTATGCGTCAAAGAGATTTGGATAGATAGCTCACACACATATACACTGCGCTTTGAATTCCACACTCTCTCCAGCCCACTGCAGGAGAACGGCAAGATACGTTAGTTTATGAGCCAATGCGTTTTGGATAGATAGCATATATACACTGCGTTTTAAATTCCACACTCTCTCCAGCCCACCGCAGGAGAACGGCAAGATACGTTAGTATATGAGACATGTTGCACCTTTTTAGGTCACCACACACATGCACACACACAAATACGTACCAACACACATACCCACACATGTACGCACAACACACTCACACCCACATACACCCACACCCACACACACGCATACACACCACACATAACTCACAGACCCCACACACCTGCATGGGGTGCACACGAAGCTTGGCAGAGGGTGCAGCAGGGCGACCTGCGCTCCACGCTTTGTCCACCAGATTTGACTCCTCCTGCAAAGCCACCACTTGCTTGCCAGACTCCTGTGCACACAGACACAAGGACACTCCATTGTCGTGCGTGCAGAAACACACACACACATACACACACACATACACACACTGCACACACACACTCCTCCTGCAAAGCCACCACTTGCTTGCCAGACTCCTGTGCACACAGACACAAGGACACTCCATCGTCGTGCGTGCAGACACACACACATGCACAAACACACACACACACTGCACAAACACACTCCTCCTGCAAAGCCACCACTTGCTTGCCAGACTCCTGTGCACACAGACACAAGGACACTGCTGAGTTCAGTGTGAAACACATGAACTCCAGCTCTTGCAGTGCAACAAAAGTGATGTGTCTTTTTATCACTCTTGCTTTATATCTGTGTTGCTCTGTTGTTTCTCCATCTTTTTATTTCCTTGGTAACATCCCCCGCCTACTGCATCTCATGATGCAAACGGAAAAGAACTCCATTGTCGTGCGTGCAGCCCCGTGTGTGTTTTGTCGAGCTTGCAGTGCCGTGCTTCAGCTGCACGTGCTTGTGGTGTTGTGGCTTATATACTGATGATTTGATATACTGTACAGACCGTTGACCAATGAGGATGATTTGATATACCGTACAGACCGTTGACCAATGAGAGGTTTGAAAAACCCAAATAATAAACCCCAATGCGAACTATGATCAAGCTGCACGCGCATGTGTGCGTGCATGCGCGTACGAACGTGTGTGTGTGTGTGCGTGCACATATGTGTTTGTGCGTGCGCATACGTGCGTCGTGTACGTGTGTGCGTGTATATACGGTTGTGTACATCTGCGTGTGCCTGCATTGTTGTGTATGTGCGTGTGCGTGCTGCTCACAGCTGAGAGCAAAATATGCTTTCCATTGCAGCTACACAATCTTTGGTGATGGTCGTGCACACACACACACACACACACACACACAAACACACACCTGAAGCTTTTTGTTCAGTCTGCGGGTGCCGTCCACAGTATGCAGGAAGGGATCGATGCCCACTCGCCCAGAGGCTGGCAGGTTTGCGGCTAGCCAGTCTTCAATCTGCAGCGATCGAAACAGCAATTTATAACAGCAATTTGCAATTTAGAACAGCAGCATCATCATCTACAGCAGCAGAGGGAGTGTGCATAATCTGAAACTAAGCTAGAAAGCAGGGCATACAGTCCCCAATCTACAGCGATTGAAGCAGCAGCAGCAGCAGCAGCAGCAGAAGCAAAAGCAGCAGCAGAGGGAGAGGGTGTGTGTCTGATTAGTTGATACGAAGTTTGCGGCTAGCCAGTCTTCGATCTGCAGCGATCATTACTGCAGTTCAAAACAGCAACTTGCAATTTGAAACAGCAGCAGAAGCAGCAGCAGCAGCAGCAGAGGGAGTGTGCGTTAATCTGAAACTAGGCTAGCAAGCAGGGTACACAATCTACATCGATTGAAGCAGCAGCAGCAGCAGCAGCACAGAGGGAGGGTGGGTGCACGTGCTTGTGTGTTTTGGTCTGTGTGTGGGCACGCACGTGTGCGGTTTGCATTGCAGGCGCAACGGCAGCTTTGGGCGTGTGAGACAAGCGGTAAAGGGTTAAGTGTACAAGCGTACACACACACACACGCACACACACACACACACACAACACACACACACGATGAAACTTGCAAAGCACGAATTTTAGTAACAACACGCTCTCTGGCACACACACATAAAAATACACATGCACACACAACACACACTCACATCTGGGCAGCCTGGCGTGCCAGCCTTCATCAGCGTCCACTCCTTACTCAGTTCCTGTGAGGCCTGTACACATTAAGGCACACAGCGGCTATGGGTGTGGCCAATGGCGCAATGTGTGGCACAGTGTGTGGCACACAGAAAGTGGTGCTCAGAGAAGGGCAGACACCCACACATAGCAAGCTGAGGCTCATTTTTGTTGGTCAAGATGTTCAGAACAGGCCAACATGTGTGTGTGTGCCCTTGATCTCACACATGCACACACACACATACACACACGCATACACACTACACTCACCCACACACCCACCCACACACCCACCCACACCCACCCCCACCACACCCATACACACACACACACACACGCACCCACACACGCACCCACACACCCTCACCCTCACCCTCACCCACACCCATACAAACACACACAAAACCAATTATCTCCTCCTTCCTGTAGAAGATGAGTGAGCACTTGACTCTCACCTTCATGGTGCACTCTTAAGCAAGTCCTTTGCATGTTCACCAGCCTCAAGTAAGCTACAGTCGTACGGACCTGGCCGACTTTTGAGACAGTCAACATTGCTCCCTGTAAACAATTTATTCCCTAAAAACACTCATATATTTCACCCCTCATGTTGCAACAACAACCTGCAGGAGATATTAACATAGGCATACAATTCCTTTCCATATTGCAGCACCAACCTGCAGACATGTTACATACTTACATATACACAAACATTTCCCCCCTCATGTTGCTGCACCAACCTGCAGGAAACACAAAAACACACACATACACATACATACATTCCACCCCTCATGTTGCAGCACCAACCTGCAAGAATTATTAACATACACATTCGTTTCCTTTTTCATATTGCAGCACTAACCTGCAGAAAGTACCGGCCGTCTGTCCACAGCAGTGCCTTGTCCTGCATCACCACTACTGTACCGGCGGTGCCTGTGAACCTGCACGCACAGGAGTGTGTATGCCTTTAAGTGCATAATCGTAGGAATTGTGCCATGTGCATGTGTTTGCGTGTCTACATGCGTGTTTACGTGTCTTTGTGTGTGTGTGTGTGTGTGTGTGTGTGTGTGTGTGTGTGTGTGTGTGTGTGTGTGTGTGTTTGTGCACGCGCGTGTGCGTGTGTGTATGTGCCCTTATGTGTAAACTGTTAACCTTTCTATATGTGTGTTGTGTCCAACACTAACAGCTGGCGGCAATGCAATCACACACTCACTTTGACACCCACTCCCTACGCTTGAAGCAATCTGGTGAGTACTCGCTCATATGAGGGTCCTCTGTGGGTACAATGAAGGCATCCACGCCACGACCCTGGTCCGCAGCTGCCTGTGTGTGTGTTCATGTGTGAGTAGGTGTGTGCGTGTTTGTGTATGTGCGTGTATGTGTGCGAATGTGTTTGTGCTTGTGCTTGTGTGTGTTTGTGTGTGTGTGCGCGTAGGTGCATATGTGTGTGTATGTATGTGTATTAGTGTGTGTGTGTGTACTATTGTGTGCATCAGTGTGTATGTGTGTGCGCGTGTGTGCGCGCACGCTCTTGCGTGCAGTCCTTACCATAGCTTGTCTCACTGCGTTCAAACGATCACATTTCTCCACAACTGCTATTTGCTCCATGGTGCCACTGCTGGATTGACGGGGACGGGTGCTGAGGGTTCCAAAGCCCTGCAGGTGTTCCCAGGGATGTGAAATTGGGTCCACTATTGCTCGCGTCCACCCCTCATCAATGCGCAAGCATTCAGACACACACCTTTGTGCCTTGGGCAACAGTGTTAAATGGCCGGGGCTGTGTGTGTTCACAACGGTAAGAAAGGTCGGGCTTGAACATCACTTTTTCCACAAACTGATAGCTAGGAAAATAGGGCATACACAAACCTGGCTTGAGAATTGTTTGAGAACTGAAGGTCCTGTTCTAGCACGAGCACACACAGAATTGGGAGGAGGCCTAGAGGCAACAGAAAGTTTTGTGGGGATGCTGGCCGCTCTGATTTGAATGCCACGACTCAGTGATATCAACATTAGATTTAAAACAACACTTGGCCAAACGCATTCATTTCACCAAAATTGTTTTCACTGTGAACTAGGTTTACACATAATATCACAAATCCATATTTATTTGTATTTGTGTGAAACTCCCTCATTCCAGGTCTCGCTTGCATGAGGTGGCTTTTAAAGCCAGTTGTGCCGTTCAAAGGACAGATCTAACAGCCACTAGGTGTGTAAATTGGCTGGTTGCAGACAAGAATATGCTGATATGCTCGGCCACACACAGCCACAGTCACACACACACACACACACACACACACACACACACACACACACACACACACACACACACACGCACGCACGCACGCACGCACGCACGCACGCACGCACG
>Ga0307945_1001488_pt1 | contig 18365 bp, 16 predicted proteins | sample OrgLakmetagen228_FD_201818 | JGI IMG/M metagenome (GOLD analysis project Ga0307945, IMG submission 201818) | Saline water microbial communities from Organic Lake, Antarctica - #228 | ecosystem: Environmental > Aquatic > Non-marine Saline and Alkaline > Saline | place: Antarctica: Organic Lake...
CCCCTCCCCCCCTGCTGCCGCGACTACAAATTGCTGTCGCTGCTGCGTTCCGAGTGAGATTCATTCAGTTGTGCGACCTTCCTCTGGGCAAACAACACGTTTTTAGGGACCACCGCGGGGAGGTCTCCTGTTTTAGGTTTGGGCAGCCGAGCCCAATCCGCAGCAGCAAGTTAATGCTGCCCAACAAGCACCAAAAATCCCAGAGGAGAATTGACGGGCCAGACAAATATGGTTCACGGTGTAAAGGTTTCCTAGCTCATAGCTCGTGAAACACTGGTGCACGCCATCCTGCCCTTCCAATGGCCAGGTGCAAAGGAGCATGTTGCAGAATGAAAAAAGGATGGTTTAGGAGAAAACAGTTCTCGATGCCTTTTACGTTTTGCTGCTTGTTCCAAAGATTTAGTCTGGCTCTCCTCTTTGTGTTTCTTTGCTCCTTTGTCTAACTAAAAATATTGTATGGTTCAAACCCATAACAGCGTCTTTTCTATTCCATGTCTGAAGGGTACACACTGCTGTGTTATCCTATTCTTTTTTAATAACACCTCCAATACCTTGGCTTACCGTACTGCACTACTAAACTAGTATTTTGAGACCTACAAAGGTTGGGGAAATTCAAAATTAACAATTTGCTATTTTACTAAGCTTCCCCCCGTTGCATCCTCACTACTTGTGGGCGTCTCTGGGCTGCTGCTGCTGCTGCTGCTGCTGCTGCTGCTGCTGCTGCTGCTGCTGCTGCTGCCGCCGCTGCTGCTGGTATAAACTTCCTGCTGCATGCAAGCACCTGAGTTTGCACCTGAGTGGCAGCAGCTCCGCTTCCCTCCTGGAGAGGCTGTGCAAGGGTCTACCCTCTGTGCCAACAGGGGATGAATGGCAGCAGGCGCTTGCAAGCTTGCTTAGGGCAAGCATCTCAGATACTGCCAGGGCGGAACCTCGTTTGCTTAGGGGTGCGACTCAGTTGTTATGGTGATGCTCACCCCGTGATGTGGTCCTTGGGCCAGAGCCCCAAATCTCCCCCAAAATGGAAAGTCGAAGTTTTGCGAGGTTGATAAAAACTTGACTAATTTTGGGCTTGACTCATTGCAAGGGACCTCAGCAATTGTTATTTATTCGCAAAATAAGCGAGTGCGACACGGTACGGGTCTAACGATATACCGTTTGTCCACGATCAATTCGGATACTATTAAATCATTATTTGGCCAAAAACAAAGATTCTAATAATTATAAGAGCCCTCTCCAAACTGGATTCAAAGTTCAAAGTCTAAAATATGTGGGTAATTTAAAAAAATGCCTTCAAACGTGCCAGTGTGAACTCCCTGGCCCTGTTCTTGAAGCCCCAATCCCCAGCTGAGAGGCTGACTGCAGCATCAGCACTGCAAGCGCAGTAACAGCCAGCAGTGGGGAGCTCTCGAATTCACAAATTAGTTCCCGACAGGACCCTTGCAAAGTCCCTTTAAACTTGAAAATTAATCCCAGACCCCCTTACAAACTGAAACGGAAATTAATCTAATTTTTACAACTGATCGTGGACAAACAGTATATGCTCTCCAAATGTCCAGACCAGCATCTCAGACTTGGACGTTTAATTTTATATTGGTGTTGAAGGTCGGGCTGACTTAGTGCTTTGCAGCCTTTTGCCGACAGACAGACCAGCATGCTCTCGGCAAATGGCGTCCGTGCAAGCATGAGGTTCAGGGATTGATCCTGGGCAAGATTTGACCAAAAAGACCGCGTCCCTTAGGCAAGACACTGCACAAGACCGACCACATGGGCTACGGTCGGGACGTCAGCAGCTAAGCAGGGGAAACGTAAAAATGTAACAATACATATTTACCAATTGTCCAGACCGGTGTCTCGGACTTAGACGTCTACTTTTACAATGGGAGGGATAGGCTGCTCCAGAGACCAAGCACAAAACGAGCATTCGCCTTAATGCCATGCTTCAGCATTCATTATACATCACTGATGCCTGCACAGATGTACGCATAGGGTTTATTGTAACCCAAACCCTTGCATTTCTGATCCCCTTTCATTTCCCACCTCTTCCTGTGGTGAAATTGGTTGACAGTACTAAGTTTCTAAGTGATTCCCTCTTTGGTTTACATGGCGAATGATTTCCACTGCCCGTTTTGTTCTTCCAACACCAAGATACTCCAGTCGTGTACTCCCCTGTCACGCTGACCTACCTGACTGTGCAACCCCTTCTACTTGCTCTTCACAGGGTGCTGCTCGGAAGCTACCTTTCTTACGTGACTCTCCAAAGCTGACCAAGAAGCAAGCGCAAACAAGTCAAGCTCGGGCTGCCAAAGCCCTCGGGGCTGCTGCAGGGGTGACGCTAGGCTGCATCATAGGCTTGATACCTTTGTTCCTCCAAGGCAACTTTTTCGTGCAAAGATAGTAACGTGCAAGGGAAGACACTCTCTTTCTTCCCTTGCGCACTTGGATTCGTGCCAGGAGTACAGCGTGTCAAGATAGCAGAACGTGGCAACTACGCAGTACAGCACTGGATCGTGGCATGCCAAATACTGGATACCACACCCTTAGGAGGAAGTATTGAATCCCTTTTATCTTCAACCCCTCTTGCTTTTGGTAGAAATGTCTGTACGTTCCTACGTAGTATATCTTTTTTTTTTCCGGTCAACACCTTAACCTTCATCGTTTATTTTTATAGCTAGATTACTTTTCAATCCTCATTATATGTACGGCTCATGTGTGGCCACAGGCACCGAAAGACCTTCAGTGATGGTGGCAGTTGCCACGAGCGCGTAAGCTGGTTTTCCTACGGTACACTGACAATTTTTGCTGTATAAGCTTCTTCTGGATTCCGTCAACTATGCTGCCCATCTTGCCCATACCAGGCACGCCCTTTCCAGTAGTACCCTTACCAACTCTTACCAGGAGCCGGCTTTCAGGCCAAGCCTGCAACTCTCACATCCTGGTCCCCACCTCTAAGATCTCCTCTTTGTAGTAAAGATTTGAACAATGTCAGAACAAGGTAACGTCACTGCAAAGTACAAGACTTAGCATATTTACTAATATAGCCCATACCTGCAATCCATGCTTAAGCTGGTATCATGATTCATCGTGACAGGCCAGCCACAAATAAATCCATAAGCTCAGCAAGAAAGAGAAAAAGTCTAGTGTTCTGCTGAGAAAGGAAATCATGAACAAGTTGGTTGTTGACCTGTTGCAGCAAAAAGGGTTGGGCTGCTGGAAAATCCTCGAAGAAAGGTGTAAACAGAAAGGAAAATGTTTCCTCAGCTCACAAACTCGATGATCTTGGCAAAATAAAAGAGCATGCACCTCGTTCTGAACATGTTCATCTCCCCCAGGACATCGGTCACATACACGAGAACTATCTTCAAGCCGCGCTGCTGCATCAACTTTTAAAGTATGCGCCCACAAGCGGAGTCTACTCACATTGCGCATAACATGTTTGGACAGATCAAGATGTAGATACTGTGGTACAATAGTTGGCATACGCTCATTTCTAGCAAAAGGGGTGGCAAACCAAGAATGATAAGTGGCCAGTTTGTTGTTGTGCGTGTTGGGGTCCACCAACTCAGTGTCTCTCCAAACACCTCTCACCCTATGCTTCAAACCTGCAGTAACCTTTTGCATGGGAATAGCACGCCCAGTTTGAACAGCTCGTAAATACAACTCACGCCCACGCAGTCCTTGAAAAGCGCTCAGCATTTGAGCCGTCCAGCAGGCGCTTGAACGAGGTTGTAAATTGAGATCAGCCTGGACTACCCTTTGCAAAGTGTCACTATTGGTTTTAGGCATACTAGCTTGACAGCTGACCGATACCAGTAGAACTGCAATGGTTCATGTCAACATTCTCGGAGTACAGCCCAGTCAGTGGTAGACCGTTTCACACCTAACGTGCCCTTCAGAAAATGCATATGAAGCGTAGACAGCTAGCTAGAGAACTCCCTGTCTGCCCGCAAAAAAAAGTACCCTATACTTGACTGCCATACATGCCAGCAGGAATAACATACGTCTTAGCGAGCCACAAAGAAGTGGGCGGCCTGTCTGCCAAAGCGTGTTCACACACAAATCTATGTATCTTATAGGCAGAGGCAAGAAAAGGACGGGCTGCGTGTTCAGCAGACTTAGCTATGTTTAAGGCCCTGTAGAAAATCATGCCCAGATACCTAAAATAATGTTTGTGATGAAGGGTGGCACCGCCAAAATCAAAAATATGAACATTTTCACCCGCGGAGTTGAAGTGCACAACCTCGAACTCGGAAGTGTTGACAAATAGATGCTAATTCCTGGCGTACACAGCCAACCGAATCAGCATGATTTGCATATCACGGGGCTCATTAGTCAGCAAAGTCAGATCATCTGCATACAACATGTGTGAGACGTGCACACCCGCGGTTCCGGTGATAGCTGTCACGCCCAATTGTTGGCTGTGACGACTCGTGTGATTTGGTTAGTTGGTTCTTCAGTTGAGGTTGTTTTGCCTTGTCTCGTGCAATAAGCTGGCGAAGCCAGTTTATTGAAGATGCAGTTTCTGTTTTGATATTGCGGTATTCAATTAGCTCAGTAAACTACACAATGCTCAGCCAGATGGTTGAGTAAGCTTCCCAGCCCTGGGGAGGAGAGGCGCGGCAGCCGACGTGTGTGTGTGTGTGTGTGTGTGTGTGTGTGTGTGTGTGTGTGTGTGTGTGTGTGGTATAGTATACGTCAGTGTGTCAAGTAAGTCGGATTTGAAGAAAAGCAGAGAAAGAGAGAGAGAGAGAGAGAGAGAGAGAGAGAGAGAAAATCAGGAGAATTGCCAGTCTGAAGTGCAGTTCCCAGCCTTAGAATCGACCCTGGCACTAAATCATTCTTCAATAAACTTAAATCACAATTGGTTGTTGTGCTGAGTCTTATACTTTGCAGTGACGACAGCCACTGATTGGGCATGACACTGATGTAGTGATCATTCAGTGTATGTGTCAGGTTTTAAATCTTATGGTAATGTAGATTGAGGTCTGCTGGAGGCTTGTATGTATGATCTCTGTAAATAGTCCCCATTGCTTCAACGAGGATAACGTGGAGCTTGACTTCCTTATATCCCTGTCTGACTTCCTTATATCCCTGGTGTATCACAGAATTTAAACTCAATCAGGTGAACCTCCCACTGGTTTGGATTCAATTTCTTGTCTTTAGCAAGCTGCTGAAAATCTGACTAGCCCTGTCTTCCTAAACCTTGTTCTTTTTACGTGAGCACCAAAGTACGCAGGATTTCCTTCCTTCTTTCTTTCCCGTGCTTGACCTTCTCGTATACGTTTTGCCCTTCTTCTCACCAACCTGGTTGTCCCCCCTACTTTCTGTTATCGCTTCCAGCCTGCCTCTCTTGCTTCCTCTTTATTTATCAACTTTCAGTTGCGTTTCACCTCGTAAAAGGGAGTTTGCTATCTCCCCTGGACCTATAAAATACGCCATCATAAAACAAAAAGTATCAGTGCATTTGCCATAATATGAATTTTTATAAGCGAAATCCTAATGTTAGTGTGTTGGCAACCAGAGAGTATGTGAAGCGCATTGTCAGTGCACTCTGCGCGCTGGCAGATGGGGCAGTTTGCATTGGGGGAGTCTGTGCTGTATATCGTGGTGTCGTTTTGCTGAAGAGCAGCCACCCTGGAGAACACTTGTAGTGTTTGCTTGTTGTAAACATGCTGTGGCTTGAACACACCTGGGAGCTGTGGACTGAAATAGCTTTCATGTGTATGAGACAATCCGCTACTAGTAGGCCACAATGGGCTCAGACACCTGCCTAATAGAAGGACTCCCTGCATGCGTATCTTTGAACAAACATGCCGGTATAATCGTTCTTTAACAGTCATGGGTTTCTCAGTGCACTGCCATCACCCTCTTGAGTTACTATACATTTCTGGTGCTCAGTAGGCATGCCAGAACTGCTACGTTGTGGCATGCATGCAATTCCTATTTTGTTTTAGCCTTTGCCTTGCACATCTCAGCTCGAACCTCAATATATAATCCCTTTTTCCCCCGTTACAGCCTGTTCTCAGTGTGCTGGAAGGTGCCAGTACCAGACCCATCATCCCGTAACAACGTAGTGGCTGCCGGTCCTTAGTAATCTAATCTAATCTATCATTAAATTAAGCCTACATGCGATCAGATTCGCAACCAAAATCATACAAATGACAAAAAACATTGAATACAACCCCCCACAAGTATATGAGCATTTCTCCTGGTGGTGTGCATGCAGGCTTCTGCCTCCCGACCACCTGACCCCCACTGCAAAACTCCTCTTATCTTCATTCTCCGGGTGGGATGTTGTGTTTCTTCTCTGCATCCATTGGGTGGTGCTGAACACAAAACAACACCCTTTCCTAATCCATGCCTGTTTACACTAAAATTTTTTATCTGTAATCTATCTTTGGGGGAAAAGCTGTATCAAAAGGCATACTTTGACTATGAATTGTGCCAATAGTACGATACCTCATAACATTACGCTTTTTGTAGAACTTGATGCTACTACGCACTGTTCCAAAAGCATTTGTAGCCGGCTTGTTGACTAACGGTTTGAGAACCTTCCAGAAGCTGTAATACCTTATGTTTTGCCACTCCCAGTCTGTGTAATTTGCACATTTCTGTTTTCAGCCTGGCCTTTAGATCAGAGAGTGCACGAAGCCTAGGCGTGATTACCCTCTTCTCTCGCTGGGCTATTCATCCGTGCCTTTAATTGCAAGCCAGTAGATAGAGGTGTGTGTATGCATTACCGTCTGGAGCTGGAGGCTAAAAGTCGCGTCTTACTTTGTAAACCTTAAAAATGCACGTCCGACGGCAGTGAAAAAACACTCCCCACATAAGAACGCCCAATCAGTGGCAGCTAGCGACGAATCGTGTGACAGAGCAGTTAGTTGGTTTACAGGTGAAAGTTTCTGTGTGTCTTATTCAATAAGCTGGATGCCAGTCTACCAGGTAGTTGCCAGTCTGCTATCTGGTCCAATTCTAAGCTTCTACTACCGTCTACTACCAGTAGTAGATGTGCTGAGTCGTATACTTAGTGTGTTAACAAGTAGTTCGGATGCTGGGTGCTAAATCTTTGAACACGCATTGCGGTTTTTATAGTTGTCACGCCCAATAGTTGACAGAGACAAATCGTGTGACAGAGTAGTTATGAGTTGTTGTGCTGAGTCTTATACTTTGTGATTCGGCGGAGCAACACGGCAGCCCTCAGCGTGGTAGCCGTGGCAGCAGTCACAACTAGGGCTCGGCTGTAGCTTGCGACCTGCTCCTGGCGATTTTGGCACCGGCTCTCTTCGCGCCAGGCATTCCCTGGCTCACGGTTTCAATTGGCAAGTTGTGGAGGACAGCATCGGACTGGTCTACTGTAGCTGGGTGAGCTGGTGGGGTGGGCAACTAGAGAGGAGAGAGAGGAGCTGTTTTGGGCATGCGTCCTTTGTTCTCTCTTCTGCTCCGCTGCACTTGTTCTCCTGGCACTCCTGGTTCTGTGAGGCTCTCTCAGCCTCTGGTTTCCTGTTTCTGACTGATGCTTCTTGTACAAACATCCTGAGACATATCAACAGCTTTCTTCTCGTTCTCTTTGATGCTTTCTCTTCGCGCTTCTTCAAAACAAACGTTCTCTTTCTCTATACATTTTCTCTTCTACATACATCAGTTTCATGTTTCCTCTAGCTTATGTTTCTTTTGTTAGCCAGGTATAGTTTCAGGCTTTTTCCAAACTTCCGCTGAGATGCCCTTTGAGGCATGTAACCTTACCTTACCTTATACTTTGTGATGGTGATTTGATCTGGCAAAGTGCTAGATACAATTGTATTTTCCTCTTGACATATGACAGCTGTTTTAAAATGATGCTGTGCTGTGATCAAAATAGTTTCATAAATATTTACAACTTAATAGATCGCAAACACAAGCCTTACAAAAATGGAAAAACGCCGTCCTGCAGCAAAATTAAATCACGAAGCGTTCAACGTCTCAGTGACCCTCCCAAAAGGAGAAACACCGCACGTCATCAGCGTCAGCTAATAATCCCACTCAACCTAGCGCACTGAGGGTCCAATGTAGCACAGTCGTAACAAAAGGGGGCTCTGGCAGTGACAATGTACTCGCCACGGTTCAATTAAAAGCCATAGGATCGGATGCCAGAACCTAAGATCCCCTAGCCAGTAAGCAACACACTAGCACAAAGGCAATCACAGCTCTTCAAACCCAAGCTTACAAAAGCATGCTGTCAATCCAGAAAACTGGTTAAAGTAAAATCAAATTTAGAAATTACACACGCGCAGAGCTTGATGAGCACAAAGGTGCCATTAGCCAACAGCTTTTATTAATTTCCAGGAAAATACATTGTTTAAGGCACCAAGACACTCCTACCTTAACTCAGCAGAGAACACTCAACTCAATCAAACCACATAATCTGGCTTCTACCTTAGCTGGATCACTTAGCTACCAGTTTATCACTCCCGTTCTGCCGTTCAGTCTTTTGCCTCTCCGCCTGTATGTAGCAGCTCCGACACACAGGCTTGTAAGCGTCTGACCCCCCCACCAGCTCCTGCTCCTTTGAGGCAGCAACACGCAGCGAAAACAGCGACGGCCGTCCACACCTGTGTGTGGCAGTGCATGTGCTTGGTGCTCAGTGTCTACAAGAAGAGAAGGGAAGCGCAGTGTGCTACCAACGATAATAACACGCACGCAGCACAACTTAAAGCAGGTGCGCTTCTCAACGATTGTCGGTTGGCTCTGCTCCTGCTCCACATAAACGCTCTAAATAACTCAAGAGCCTTTCCTGGGGGCCCTCTTATGACCACCTTTAAAAAAGTCCAACAAGTTGGGCGCTTCAAACTCTATCACACGATGAAGCCACCGGGGTGCAAGAGGGGGCGAGATTTAGGTCACTTATACTTATACCTTCCAAATCAGCCAAAGGCGACGCATCCTGCAGGCTCTATACAGTTGTGTACATCAACAATTTGAAGAAATACAGCACCACACAATGCCTTGTCTGCCCACACAAGTTCATACACCCACTTTGTCCAACTTCTCTCAAACCACCTCTACATAAACCCTCCCTCTTGAATTACACAAGCACGCCAAGCACGTGCTATTAAACACACACACACACACACACGCATACACACATACACACACCAGACTCAGGTACTAGCAATGCATGTGCTCTCTGAATGTCCAGATAAGTGTCTCAGACATCTACAACACACGTGCCAGCCGTGCGCATGCAAAGGGCCACGACCTTTGCAACACCCACCCGCACTTTCCCTTAAGCTTGACGACATTGTCAGCCATAGGTACTAGGTCCAGCATGTGTCCAAATTTTCTGCACAACAAAACATGTAGTGTATGTGTGTGTGTCAATGTGTACGCAAGGTACTGGTGATAACTTGTGGCAGAGCTCCCTGGTTCAAGATGTGCATTCATTTGCCGTGGCTATGTAGCAGGAGTTGTCCTGCACTGTTGGGAGCAATGGATGCATAGGTAAAACCATCAAAATGTGAAATTGTGCCAGCAAGTGCAAGACAAACTGCAGGCTGTTGTTCGCATGGTCTGACTACTGCAACTTCCCCCCATAGACTACCACCTGCCTTCTCAATCATGCTATTCAGAAGCACCCACAAGAAGGTTGGATTCAGAAACAAAAGGCGGAAGCACTAGTTAGCAGCATACCAACACTATTTCTGGTGGGTAGACGTGGTTTTCGCCAACTTCACTTACGAGCGCTGGAAGTCCCCATCCAAGCCAGCTGCAATGATGTGCTTGCCATCCCCATCCACGGCGGCCTCCACAAACTCAAACAAATCCTCGAAAAACTGCAGCCAAACATATGGCGGGCAACATAACACTCGCAGGCACGGGTGCAATGTATGGCTACAATGCAAATTGCTTGTCTGTTAACAACGCCTCCTGTTAAAAAGAAAATATGAAGGGAGTGAACAGCCCTCGTTGGCTCGCAAGCAGTGCAGGGGTGTAAGTGTGCACTGTGTTGTGCATTGTGTTGTGCATTCACACACACACACACACACACGAGATGCACGAATAAGCACGATACTTAACCGAAGTACACCATACACCATACACACACATGCACACTCACGCGCGCACCTGCGACTCATCAATGCCAATCACATCAGCTTGTTCATACTCAGTAGCCCATAGTTGTTTGGCATGTAACAAACTGTAGGTCCAGAAGAGGAAAGAGACGAGTAAGCGGGAGGTTGCACATGTGTTCGGACAATTGATCAAGCGAGCCTCGTATCGTGTGCATGGATGCTCTGGGACCAAAGCAGATTGTGGGATGGGCTGAGACACTATTTGCCTTTCTATGAGAGCACAAAATATTCCAAATCTGCTCACCTTTGGGCCTCTAAGCACGGCAGCTTCTGCCCACTATGGCTATTTATGTGGGCTGCCTCGTAGCGTATGTCCTTGGTCGATTTGAGCACCAGCACACTGGAGCCCTGCTGCTGGACCTCCCTTATCCGCTTGAGCAGCTCGTTGGTCTTCCCCGCAAACATAGGGCCCACAATGAGGTCAATGGAGCCGTGCTTGGAGCACTGCAAAGGCGCGGCATTGCCCTCCTTCAGGCTCGCGTTCAGGTCAAGGAACAGCGTGCTGGAGAGTGTATCTGCGGATGGCTGACTGGTTTGGGCTGGTGGCGTGTGCTGGCTTTGGTAGGGTGCAGCGGGTGTGTTTACAGCTTGAAGCGGGCGCATGCTGGGACCAGCAGTGTGTGGAGGCGTGAAGTTGGCAACCTTGCCCTGACGGGGCAGCAGCTGCGTCTGCCTGCAGAGAGATGTTCCTAGACCTTGTGTCGTGGCGCGTTTCACGAGGCATTGGGGAGCATTCATGCTGGGGGGGCGTGGGGGGACGGCATTGGTCTTAACGGAGGGGGAGGATGAGGCGAAGAGGCTGATAGAGGGACTGAGGGCTTTGGACAGCATGCAACAGGACAGAGCCTGCAGGGGGCGTGAAAGCCCGAAGTGGACGGACCGAACTGGGATGGTTTTGATCGTGAATGCACGTGAGATTTGAACAAAAGAAATGTTTAAATAATGATTGATAAATGGGAATGTTGCGCAAGTTTGAACCATGATCTTCAGGAATTTCCATGATACAACAATAGATATGTAATTAGCTCAGGATGGCGAACCAGGCAATTGATGTCGGGTCCTCCCCCCTTACTAGCTCAGATTCAGATTTAACTGACAGGGGGCCAGCGGACAACGAAGGGGTTGATGCTCTGGGCATCCCACTTGCCCTGGACTTGGTCCAGCCCATGCTCAGGATCACCGCGTTCCTGTCTCAAAGCAACGCATTCATTCTAGCTGACCTGCAAACCGTCCTGGAGAGTTCGCTGGTCCTGTTTTCACGGCAGGATGAGGGGTGAGAGCTAGATGCTGGGGAGGTGCAGCAGGGAAGAGGGAAAGTTCAACAGCTTGCTTCTTTGCTCCAGAGTTGTTGAGGAACACACGTGTTTGCTCGTTTACTCTAGTTGCCTTCTGCCTTCTTTCCAACTTCCCTAACCTGTGCATGCATGCCTTCTTAGCAACCCTCATAGCAGAGGAGCTAGAAAAGGAACACCACGTGCAAGCACACCAGTCTTCTCATGATCTAGGTGCGCTCTCTTCCCTTCCTCTTTCACCTTGCATCTGCTCCTGCCCCTGCCGCGCAGGAGGGACACCGTGCAAGCAGCCACGTTCCTGTCTACCCACTTGTACACCTGCGTCAACTGCTACATCGCCATCCCCAAGCAGCTTGGGCGCCTGGGGGTTCTTTCACGCGAGGCAGTGCAGCCAGAGTCCGTCGTCAGCTTCATAATGGCGCTCATCGCCCTCACAGCATCTATCCAGCACTGGTGGATCACTGTGCTGGATGGAGGCCAGGACCCAACAGTTCTCCTGGAGAATCTTTTGCAGCCAGCTCTGCTCGCGTGTCTGCAGTCACTGGCTGTGCTCCTTGATGCCAATGCCCCCATCTGGCATCGCTGGAAAAACATGCAGGACGAGTTTGCTTCTAACTGCAGTCCCATGATGACGTCGCTGTGGCCGAAGTGGATTAGCTTGTGTGAGCAGGTGGGACGTGGAATGGTGGACCACTACTACGCTCTTATCCAAGCGCCTACCTACTGAACTAGACTAGATGCCCACCCTGCATCATAACGCAAGCATAACCCGTTGGTGCACGTGCACAATGAGCAGGTGACAAAGTGCACCACGCAAACATGTGCTCACCCCATGTTACAATGCAAGCGCAGTCTTATTGGTGCACGTGCACAATGGGTCGGTGACAGATTGCAACACGCATTCATCTAAACGTGTGAATACATGCATAACAAGTTTTATTTGGCAGATGTGTTCAATTGTCTGCGTTCTGGTGGTGGCTATCAGTTGGGCTGTTCACGCTGCTTGTATGCTGATGCAAACGTCAATGAAGCGTGCATGACGCTGAACTGCATAGGTTTTGGCAAGGTTTTTCGAAACACTATTAAACACCACTGACTTTGACATAGAAAGGGTCACAAAGGGGACACAGGTCCGCAGGTGTATGCTCTTCATGCTGGGCTCAAGCTGTCGTTGGAATCGGTGGCATGCCCCCTGGTTCATGTTCAGCTACACCAGCCCCAGCGCAGCCTTCACTTCCAAATGTGCTTGCCATTCACTCCTTTCAAACGTGCTTGCCATATTCCGTCCCTAAACTTTCTTGGCATCATTGGATCAGGTACTCATGTGTCATCCGAAACTCACTTTACGTCTCCTCACGTGCACACGTGCCACTGTGCTCCTCCCTGTTCAGGTCCCTTGCGTCAACCATGACGACATCAGGAACGAGTTTAGCGCCAACGAGGACTGGCCTGTGGAGTTTGCCACCGACTGCTTGCAGCGTCTGTACGACATGTGCTCTGGAGGCACCCTTTGCAAGGCGGTGCGTGTGTGTGTGTGCGTGTGCGTGTGTGTATTGTATGTATGTGTGTGCGTTTGCCAATATGTGATTGTTTGTGTGATTGCTTGTATGTGTGAGGGTTTATATAATTGTGTGTGTGTGTGTCCTCGAGCACCAAGAGAACCACATCTTTCCTTGCAGCCCGTGTTCACCTGATCTGCTACTACATACTTTGCTATCGATGCATACTTCCATACTTTGCAACCCGCCACACGTCTCCTGCACAGAGCCTGGCGTACATACACAAGCACCATCTGCTGGTGGCTGAGTGCTCTCTCAGGACTGTCTCCAAGGTACGAAATGTCCTTTTGCACATGCCATGCTATGTCTGATTCTTAAAATTCCACTGTGTCTGAAGTGCTTAGCATGCGCATTCCAGTATTTCCTCACACCATTTACCTGTGGCGCTCATTCATTGTTGTTTCTACCACAACTTACAGCGCACATATGCACACGCACAATAGTGACACACATAGATGCACACAAGCACACACACAGTTGCACGTGTGCGCGCACATACAACACACACGCACACGCACACATGCACACACAGCACATTTGCGCGCATATACACATGACACACACGTGCACACACATACACACACGCACAACAATAATACACACGGGTGCACACACAGGTGCATATGCACACACACACACACACACACACACACACACATACAAATACACCAGGGCGTGGCGATGGATTGCCTTTCTGGGGGTGCCGATGTGAGTATAGGGTGAATGCTGGGCGTGCGGGAGTAGGAGAGGCTGGTCCCTTCCACCTAATTTCATATAAACTCAAGCTATCATTCATGCACATGGGTATACCACACAGTAGTTTTTTAGCACAAGACACGCAAATATTTGGTAATCCTAAGTGGGTTTGGCCAAACCCATGTTAAAGGCAATCGACACAAGGGGTGCACAGACCGATAATGTAGAGTACCCTAGTTTGTAGCAGCAAGGACAAAATATCTCGCTGAAATGAACTCTTGGTTCGCTCTTGCAATTGCAAGCAGGCGCAGCAGGATTGTGCCGCTCACTGTTGCATTTCTGATGCTGTCTTTATCCATGGCATTTCATGGTCATCGGACTTACGCACATATGTGTTCATATGATTGCATGTGTGTACATGCATGTATGCCCCTAACGCACAAACCAACACACATCCACACGCACGCTGAATTCTCACACACCTACTCTCAAGCCTACCCCCACGCACTCGACTACTTCAGGTCGTTGAGTTCTGGGTACCTGCCCTCATAGACTTCAAGCACCGCCTGCTAGAAACCCTGCGAGAAGACCCCGAGCTACTAAACCCTGACAGGTGAATAAGGTGGCATGGAGCGCACTCTGATGCTACCGGTAGTCAGCGTGCATGAGTAAGCCTCTCCAAGCCAGTGCTCATAACAGCCAGAGCCCTACCAAAGCTGACAGCATCGTCACTGCCAACCGTTAACTCCTCCGGCAGTTCCTGTACCTGGAGACCATGCCGACGCTCTCTCCCCCCCCCCCCTCTCTCTCTCTCTCTCTCTCTCTCTCTCTCCTCGCCTCTCTCCTCTTTTCCTCTCCTTTCCCTTTGCGCTGGTTGCAGGAAATGCAGCCTCTTCACTTGCAATGCTCATTTTTCTGACCCTCACACCTCAGAGTCTCTCATGTACCTTTTATCATCAGATTGTTGACCGCCCCTGCGTTGAAGACAAGGAGCGCACCCTCAGCACTTCTAATCCTGCCTGACCTTTTTTAAGCTCCTTCACCTCTGAAGCGTGCACACCCTGCATTACATTTGTGCCGCAGGGAGCGCACCTATTTCACCTTCAATCCTGTCCAACCGTTCCTATGTACCTTCACCTCTGAACTGCGCATACTCTGTATGACACTTTCGTGCCACAGGGAGCGCACGTATGTCACTTTTTCGAATCTGGTTGTGGACCTGAACGAAACGTGGAAGAACATCAGCATGGCAGAGAAGAACTTGGACTTGGATGAGGCACCCACCCCTGAAGTGCTTATCAAAGCAGATGCAGAGGTGAGCCTTTTCCTAATCTTGGGACACGCGTGTGCTGATGTGCGTGTATTTGTGTCGTAACATGTGTATTTATTTCCCCTTGCTCCCCATCGCAACTTGGACGCTATCTTTTGTTTCAGCTGCGGTCTTAAGAAGCCGTCCTGCTGGATCACACTGTCCTTGTTTCTGGCATTAATATTTATAAGTCACCGTCAACAGGTTCCACTAGGAGTGCACCACAATATTGTAATTAGCAGCACCGTACATATGTACCACGCACATGCACACGCTCACGCATGCTCACACACACGCGCACACACAAAAACACACACACACACACACACACACACACACACATACAAACATACACATACAGGCACACAGGCACGTGCAAAGGTATACACACATGCAACCACAGGTGCGGGACTTGCAGCGCCTGTTTGTTTTGGAGATGCTGCGCTCCTCCAACTTCAACAAGCTGCTCAGTGCTGCGCGCGAGTGCCACTTTCTGGTGAAGCGCTCCCAAATGATTTGGACGGCCGACAACACCGCATCCCTGCGGGTACGCTCTCTTGGTGTTATGCTTGAAGTGTGGCACAGCATATCACGATTGTGCGCCTCAACGTTGGTCACGCACCACAGTTTTTGGATCTGAATTGGTGATGCGTACACTCCCTGCTGCTCTCCGCTGCTTTGATTGTGCGTCTTTGGCCAAAAAAGGGGGAGTCAGCGGCACCTCAGGGACTGCCCTCTAAGCGCTGCACACATCTTTTAGCTGTGCTCTGTATTTGTACACATACTGAATAGTCACGTTTACTTGGTGGCACTGTCACAACTGTTGGGGGCCCTTGTTCATTTGACAATTTGTGTTGGGACAGACGGAAATCTGAACAGGTGCTGCCTCAATCATGCCCACTTTGCTCACTTACTGAAAATCAACCTCACGTGCATGTCCCCGCAGGCACACACACACGCACGTACACACACATACACACATACACACAGACACACAAACACACGTGCACATCAGCACACATGGACAAGCATGCATGCACACACGCTCACACACACACACACACACGCGCAAGCATTAACACCCACACACGCAAGCTCTGTGGTGTTGCACTGCAGGCAATTTAGCCGGCATGCACAGCAAGGATGCTACAGGAATGTTCCTTTGTTTCCTTTACACATACACACATGACTTGTGCTCTCGTCATTTTTACAGGCCAATGCAGCATGGATAGACAGCGACAGTGTGCAATGTCATCAATGTCATCTCGGCCTTCCTTTCAGCATCCATGCATGGCCCCTGCCCTCATTCTTACAGGCTACGCTCTCAGTCTTTCAGTCTTCCTTTATTCATCCACGCAAGACTCCTGCCCTCAATCTAACAGGCTAACAATCTGGGCCTTCCTTTCATCAATCCATGCATGACTCTTGCCCTCCTACTTACAGGCTAACGTAGCATGGATGGACAGCAACGATGTGCTGCGCAAAATGCTGCGTGCGAATCTGCACCAGCGCCAATACGCAGAGCTGGTGGGTGTGGTCTTTGCACAGTGGGGCCGGGGGCCTGAGTTTTAAGTATTGAACTGTTTGTGTGGTTGTGTCTCTGTGTGTGTGTGTGTGTGCTGTTTGCCATCTGCACCTAGCTTTGAACAGTATTGTGTGTAAGTATATGTGCACCTTGCAAGCTTCTAATGGAAACAGGAGGGTGCGCTGACGTCAGGCTCTTTGGTGTCAAGTGCCTATAGCAGCATGTACCTCTATGTTCGTACAAGCACGGGAAAAAACGTATGATCAAACCAGCCAGAACTCCGCCGAGCAGCCCTTTGATCCTTGGTAGCTGCACAGTTGTAAGATTGTAAGCTTCCGTCTCTGTTGGGCGGATCCTGCCATGGTTGGACGTATATATCCGCACTGACGGTGATAAACAGCCCAAGCATGGACAAAGGAAACAGACGTTGCTGTGTGTTGGACAGCAAAGTATACTCAAGTCACCATGCGGGATGAAATGGGGGCGGTGTTTCCCAATTGTTTTAGACCGTGGGGAACACCCACGGCTGACCTGACCATAAGTTCCTAGGCTTTTAGGGCAGCTACCAAGGATGTGGATGGACACTGCGTGCGATCGTTGAGTGTGAGAGAAGGTACCTATGGCTAACAGCTTAGTGTGTACGATACACATGCCACGAGTTGTGGGGCCATCGTACGTACGTCATCTACTTACAGGGTATCTGTGCGCTTTGTACTTGTGGGGCTCCTAGTGCGCTATGTATTTATGAGGGGTCTAGTGCGCTTTTTATTTGTGGGGCTGCTCTTACGCTGTACTTGTGGAGCTTGTAGTGTGCTTTGTACTTATGGGGCTATAAGTGCGCTGTACTTACGGGGCTACTAGTATGCTGTATTTATGGGGTTTTTCGTGCGCTATGCATTTATGGGGCTACTAGCATGCTGTACTTACGGGGATACTAGTACGCTGTACTTGTGGGGCGTTTCGTGCGCTATGTATTTCTGGGGCTGCTACCCAGGCCAGCCAAGCCCACCCCAAAAAGGGGGGGCTTATGCCCCTCTTCTGAAATGCACAACTGAGGTCATATAAAGGGTTTTATGCATATATGTAGCACTTCTGCATATAAATTATTGGGTTTTGGATCCGGGGTGTGAGTTGGGTCTCCAGGCCTGGGATTTGTGCCATTTAAATGTCAAAAAGGGGGCATGATGTAGAAGCGCAGCTTATGTTTCAAATTCCACCATTTGTTTTTTCCCCGGGTAGGTTTAAGGTGAAAACATACCCATTACAGCAAAGAAGGGGGTGTGGAATTTTGCTACCAAAGGACTGAGTGTGTGGGCCTGTTTGCTGGGCAATGTGCATTTCTGAAAACCCTGGAAGCACGCTTTCTAGCCACCACCTGCGTGTCAGGGGCTCTTAAGTATGCTCCAAAGGCATGCCCTGTCAAGTGTAATGGTTTGGGATGCTGGGGTTGGGCCGTGGTGGGTAGCGGCAGCTGATATTCTTCATTAAATATCAGGCTCTGGTCAGCCCTTCCGAGCACATACTGGTTCGACAAACAATTTTGGATGAACTAATTAACAAAGCTGAGCCTCTCTCAAACGTTTTTTTTGATGACCGGACACTATTTATATGTTTCGTAGAGTTCAGAGTTCAGCAAAAAAAAGGACCCAAACAGTTCAGCAATTGTTACCTGATTGTAATTTACACTTTTCCCTGCCAAAAGGGGGGTCCAAAACCAGACCTTTACCCCAGACCCCCGGACCTTCATTGAAACGTCCCTAATATCAGGAGGCCTCAGAAAGCATAACTTTTGGACAGCATGTCTACGTCTCGACAAAAATCAGAATCCTGACGTCGAGAGCTATCGATTGGTATATATATATATGGGTCAAATCAGGG
>Ga0307945_1001496_pt1 | contig 18332 bp, 14 predicted proteins | sample OrgLakmetagen228_FD_201818 | JGI IMG/M metagenome (GOLD analysis project Ga0307945, IMG submission 201818) | Saline water microbial communities from Organic Lake, Antarctica - #228 | ecosystem: Environmental > Aquatic > Non-marine Saline and Alkaline > Saline | place: Antarctica: Organic Lake...
CACTGATTTTGAGATCAATGCATTTCTGAATCAAGACTCATACAGACTCCTCAAGTTTGTGTCAGATTTAGTTTCAATTTTCGACACTGGTTGATTTTGTTTCACCAGCCAATTTGCCATCAGCCAAAGACTCGGGCTGTAGGCCATCCTTGTAACCCCTTGTAACCCCTTGCAGGTCTTGGCTTGGAATCAGATCAGCTCATCGCTGCTGCAGCAGGTTAGTATCCTCAGCTGCTGCTGCTGCTGTTGCTGCTGGCCTTGTAGCTCGCGCAGCCCTCTCAGAAATTAAGGGGGGTGATGCTGCAATGAACCTGGAACCTAATCGTTGCGTTCCCACCCACATCACTCCGCCAGTCTTTGCGCTAGGGCTGTCCCTGAGAGGCTGGGTGCTCAAGCCACTGAGCTTGGACTTGTTTGTGGGCCCACGGGCCCCTAAGTACTTCCCATCAATTTTCTTCTTGGCAACTTTGGGCTTTTTTATGGGGTTTATCACTCATTATAACATGAGTAAGCATGGGTAACTAGGGTGTATGATTTTGCCAGCGAGGCCCGACGAGCGTCGTCGAGGGCGAGGCTCGTTGATATAGGCTCTAGTTGGTGCATTACGGTTAGAATACAACTTTCTGAAACTTGCGCGGATTGAGCCGCTTCTAGAGTTTATTATAAATAATATTAAGTATCGTGAAGAGACCAGACTGAAATGAGCTGTAGGAAGTGTTTGGAGAATCTATCATGGTGCATTGCCTGGACAGACATACGCACAGCAGCTACCCAGTATGGGGCGTTGAGAAATGAAAGTCTGACATTTCCCTGAGCAAGACAGTAATATCGTGATGTGCCATTTTCGCGTTTATATTACACAAAAATAAAAAAATGCGATCAATTTTTCCGATTTTTAGGGATTTCCAGGGAAATTCCCCTGATTTCCCCCCAAAAATGGACACATCAGTTGCCGTCTAGGCTTTGACAGCAGTGACGTCGAGGCTCGATGAGGCTTGACGAGGCTCGACCTCGCTGAGCCTCGACTAGAGGCTGGCACACCCTTAAACATGAGATTTAAACGTTTGAAATTTTTATGGAATTTGTGGTGCGTGAGGGCCTTCTAAGACCCTCTAACCCCTATTCACCTGCCGTCGTTTTACACAGGGGCTTGTCAGCATTCCCAGAATCTTGGTTTTATGTCGATTTCAAAAGACGAAAATTTATGTTTGCACGTCGATTGACATGGTATGTCACCTAAACAAAAACTGATATATACGGTTCTGGCCAACCCAAAATATGAGTCCTTTGTAAGGAGGGCTTTTTACTTACATAATCCCAAATGCGCAGGCTGCCGTCCAATGAGCACGAGAAGAGGTGGCCAGTATGGGAGTGAGTCACAAGGGAGGTCACAGACCGCGTGTGTCCATGCAGTACCTATGTAAGAGTGAACACACAACCATCCTGACACAACGGTAGTGCTGCACCAATCTATGATTACATGCCGGAACTAGGCTAGCGTCAGAGATAAGGCGCGCACGGCATGCTGTGTTGTTGTGTCAACGCTCACAAAGCAGGCGATATTTGTTTTATTGGATGAGCTGCTCGGACCAGCTCATTTGGCACTGGCTGCTATTGGCTGATTCCATTATATTACTTACATACGCTCTGTTCTTTACTGTAGGAGGCTTGGTTAAAGCCTGCCTAAATTACATCAACATCACGGACTCTGAGAAACAAAACTGGCAATTCTGCACCTTCAGAGGGGATGAGGTAAAGCCAGCAGGTGGGGGTTCATCTCTTTGTTGTGTGCTTCGGGTTGCTGCAGGTAGGTCAACAAAAGCAAATGGAGGACAAGAAGAAAGGAATCGGAAATCGTCGTTGTGTACGCTAGCACATTTAACAACTAAAAGCTGTTTAGTGTTACGACAATTTGTGTGCTAGTCTATGTGCGTCTCGTTTAAACCACAGCAGAAAATTGTAGACAACTCATTTTAAAGTACTTTTAGGTGGCTTAGTGCTTAATGGCTGCTTAGCAGCTGCTTGGTGGCTGCTCAGTGGCTGCTTTTAATTCGCTTTATTGTCTAGAATTCTGATGCCGCGTGCTGAGGCATTAGCTCACCATTGTCTGACCGGCTCGTAGTTCCCAGAGTATGACTCAATGATTGCGGTGTTGGCACTTTGCTTATGACAGGTGCTGCATCCCACAGCATAATTGTACAGTCTTCCGAACCTGCACAGCAAGTGTTTGTGTATCTAACAGTGTAGATGCCGTGCCCCGGGCAACACCCAACAGATGCTTGATGGTGCAGTCTTCTAAGCCTGCAAACATAGCAAGGCTTAGCACTGTATATCTTAAATCAACGCCTGCTCACAGCATATGTTGCACTCCATAGCACGGAGGTGCATTTCTGTGAATCTGCACAGTTCGTAGGACAAATAGCACTCAAAGATTGTATAGCGCTGTTGACGTTGTGCTCAGGCAGGTTCTGCATCACACAGCATTATAAAGCAGTTTTCTAGGTTTACAAACCAAATAATTCAGGCACGTGGCATGATACTTGCAAAATTTGAGGGAGATTGACACATGAAGCATCAGAAAGAATTTGTTCAAGTCACTTATGATCCTGTTGCTTTCAAGCTTCTACAGAGTGATGCAAGACAATCAAAAACCATATGCTTTTAACCAGGGCAAGTGAATTACGCTTTGCCAACATTAATTTGAGAACTCTATCTAGCCCTAAGGTTACACCTGTCAGGGGTACAAATTGCAGCAAAGCATAGAAATACTGAAACCATTCACTCGAGCAAGTTACAAGCTCTTACTGCACAAAGGACACGTGTTCTTACTACAAAAATGACGCACGTCTCAGATGCATTTAGACTAGAACTCACTCCTCTGAGGTCACTCACACAGTTTATGAGGTTACTCATCCTTGTAACTCAGTGCTCTGAAGTAACTCACTCCTCTGAGGTTCCTCACACAGTTTATGAGGTTATTCACCTCGTAGCTCAGTGCTCTGAACTCACACAGGTTACTCACCCTCGGAACTTGGTGCACACGTTTAACTAACCTGAGAACAGGAAGTTTGCATCCAAGGTGAGGCAAGTCACAGCGTCGGTGTGACCAACATGCTGACCCAGGTATTGCCCCATTAGAGACCACACCTGCATGCGTGAGCACGCTCTTGTGTGTGTGTGTGTGTGTGTGAGTGTGTGTGTGTGTATGTGTGTATGTGTGTGTGTGTGTGTGTGTGCGCGTGTCTTTAAGCACACAGCGGCACTATTTAACCCTAGAACTACCTACAATATGGTTCCCATGCATGGATGGGTGAAATTTTAACACACAAAAAAAGAGGGCGTGGATAAGCACATCGAACACATGCTCATTGTGAGGTACTTGGGTGGCACACAAGTATACATAGCGTAATCGTGTCACAAGGGCCGTCCAGCAAGCGTCGTTCGTGCCTTGGAGCAATTCAGATTCTGCACAAAACATGCGTGGCACAGAACGCTATCACGCGGGCAGATGCATCTAAGGATGACTATTTGTGGCCATATGGAAAAACCAGAAAGCTCAGGGCACTTGTCTAGAATGTGATAGTCTTGATTAAACTCCTAGGTATGTGACGCTGCGCTTTTTACAATCATGATCTTCTTGCGGCAAAAATTAAACTTGGCCATTAAGTAGATGATGCAGAAAAATATTCAAGGGACATCTATCTAAGATGTCTGGACAATTGGAGAGCATGTGTATTGTCAGAGGGAGTCAACTTTAATAAGATAGGCAGGGGGCTTGGCAGTTCCGCAATCTTAGGCAAAAGTCACTCTCTATGTCCGGTTACACCAGCAGAAATAAATGCTGGTTGTTATGCCATCATCACAAAAGAAAGAAGCCAACATTGTCACCTTACTAGGAGTAAAGGAAGTCGCTGACACACCTTTGTTATTTTGCCATTGCCGCCTGTTATAACACATTTCACATTTACACTATAATGACACATTTACACTGTTATGACACATTTACACTGTTATGACACATTTACACTGTTATGACACATTTACACTGTTATGACACACCTTACATTACAAACCTTGCATTACATTTACACAGTAATGTACATCTAAACATAATGTACATTTACCCTGTTATGACACATTTACACTAATATGACACACCTTTACATTACACACCTTACATAAAAACCTTACATTACATTTACACTATAATGTAAATTTACCCTGTTATGACACATTTACACTATTATGACACACTTTACATTACATTTACATAGGGTTGGCCAGGACCGTATATCACCTTTTCAAACACCGTATATACCGTATGTGTATAGGTACCGTGTGTATATAAAACCGTATTCCGTATATACGGAGAAATCGGTACCTTTCAGAATTAAATCATAATGGGCTCATTTTGTAGCGCTTGAAGATCTGCACACCTATATCCATTTTAGTTGTGCCAACAAATGAAAGTTTGAAGGCCTAGGCTTGTCCAAAGCCGAAAAGACCCCAAAATGGCCATTTCCAGTGCAAAAAGAAGCCCAACTCTTCTAACCAACAATAAAACATTGTGATTGATGCAAAAACATACATTAAAAGAAAGTGGGAAGCAATGGGAGTGCTTAATTTTAGGAGTAGCAAAGACAAATAGAAGGGCTCCGCCCGCCCAAATCTCTACCTGCAAACTTTTTGCCTTTTTGTGTATTTGTTGTGCGCCAAGTGACCTGCAGTCAAGTCTCACAATCCCGAGTGCGTAAGTGCGCTGTAAAATAATAGTTTATAACAGCGGCATTTAACTGCTCAGAAAAAGTCGCCAACCAAAAATTTCTCCTCCTCGTCGGTCTCCATGCAGCCACAGAAAGCGACGGCGCATGAGAACTGCACAACTCCTGAATGGAAATAAGTAAGAATTGCAACAGTGAATTCCGCATTTCGACGCCGTCACGACGTGCCGCTCTCCAGCCCTTCTCATTGTCAAAAGTCCGACCCTCACAGCACGCCGCGAAAATCGACACACAGACTAAAACCAGGCCATATTAATTGTCTACAGAATTTTATGTGGAACGGACGCCCGGCCGCAGAGCTATTCAAGGCCAAAGTCCGTCCAACCGAATCGGTTAAAACCCGGACATCACAAATTTCTTGTCAGAAATTTGGGTAAAATTGACCCCAAAGAGCAAAAATGACTGTTCCTGCTGGGATTCGAACCTGAGTTTGTGGTGTACACTTTGAACTACGGTTTTGCACCGTATTTTTATACAGAAATACAGCGTATATACGGCATATCTACGGCGTATACACGCCGTATAATACCTATCGATCTCAGATACGGAAAATACGGTATGTATATATGCCCCCCCCCCCTGTATTATACGGCGTATATACCGTACTGTATAATACCTATGATTATACTTATACGGTTCTGGCCAACCCTACATTTACACTATAATGTACATTTACACTGTATTTGTGACACACCTTTATTACTTTGTCATTGCCGCCTGTTATGACGACCCTTTTCTGCATCTCAAAGGTCGCTGCTATAACTTCAGGCTCCAGGTTTAAAGCCGCCTGAAACCCCTCTTGCTCATCCACCACATTGGCACTGCAGAGTGCATCACAAATTGCAATAAATTTCTTGATCTTCCTTGCGGAGGTAGGAACATTAAAACTCAAACAGAGATTGTTGTCGATCAACAATGTAAGAGAATACTAATTTCTAAGCAGAGGACTCAATTGCCGTCCAGGAGAATGCCATAGCATCCACCGGAAATGAAAACGCAATTTAAAATCGAATTGTACTGGTCATCCTTTGCCTGGAGAAAGCTTGGCATTTCCGGCCACTAAACCACTACACAAGCTTGCATCATATGCTATGGCTTATTCTTGCACCGATACTGGAAAGTGCGTGTGATGTATGATGAAAACTGCAAGATTACCAGCCTTCTCTCTTCAAGCAGGTATAAGGACAAAATCACGACCATGCCTGTGAAGGATGAAACTAATCAACCAAGATTTTAATAAAGAATAGCAGCGATGGGTCATACGGCATATTCGTATAATACACCGCATTGCTTTACATCAACGTGTGTTTTACCGTATTGAACATTTTGGCCTTTTTGGCAATTCGTGCCTAAAACCGGCCTTCCAGCAAGCTTCCAATGCTTTCATGTAATACAATAACATCTTATAATATACTGTAGCAGAGCTGTTAATTAACGTTTAACGTTTCTTGGTGATGCTGGGGCAAATTGGGTCAATAATCACGGCTAAGTACGATTGTATTTTATGCATATTTCAAGTTAAAAGCGTATTTTACCTTATTTGAATGTCTCATACCTGGCCTACAAACGCCGAGCCTTGATTAGACAGCATCATTTGATCAATGGCGAGCAAGTACTAGGATTAGTGATGTTCTTCAGACTTTGCTATTGGTTGAAGGTCCCAAACAAGTCATGGATGTTTATGGTAATATTCTCAAAGGGGCCGCAACTGATGCCCCAAGTGTACATCCTTTTGAACTGGTCCTGGGGTAGGTGATTCCAGTTTGCAGTCTTGATGCGCAGCATACACATGTATGCTATTAAAGCAGTCAAGACTGCAATTTTCAAGCCGGGGGGACTTCTGAGTCAGCCGTGACGTGAACCCAAAATTGTAAGGACCTGTGTGTTGAATTTAACCGGCTTGAGCTCCAAATTAGATGCACCACGGCATTCAAATGTCCTGATAAGGAAATATTGCAATGTTGATGTGACGGCAAGACCCAATAATGGTGAGATAACATTTCTAGCCACCTGCCTTCGAAAACAACGGCAAACGGATTTGCCATTATGGATAAAGAAACCATGCCTCCAAACCTCACTTCATACGTAAGCACTAGTACCAATTTAAAGCTTCACATTCGTCCAGGCCAGCAGAAACATGTATTTCAGCCAAAACGCATCCGTTGTGAAAAGCTATCAGTTGCATCAACACAAAGATATTTGGGGCGTTTGCTGTATTTGTCTTCTCCAGTACCTTTACTCAGTTGACTGGACAGACTAGTGCATATCCTTGCAACCGCAGCAATACTCACGATGAATTGCGCGGACTGCAGGCTTCGTCGCCTGTGACTAGCTCCCTAGCAGATGGCTGATCACCTGTGCCAGTTTAAGAGCTCAAAGTTTGAGACAGAGTTTGAGACAAAGTTTGAGAGTTCGAGACAAAGTTTGAGAGCAGATAACATGAATGAGGCTTGTATTGGGGCAGACAGCATGACTGAGGCATGCATGAGGCATGTAATGAAGCCCTTGCCAGGAAGAAAGGGAGGGAAATGTAGGAAGGTAGACAGCATGCATGAGGCACGTACTGAAGCCCTTGCAGAGAGTATAGACAGCATGAGTGAGGCACGTACTGTAGTGAAGATAGGAAAGGTAGGAGAGTATACCGCATGAATGAGGCATGTACTGAAGCCCTTGACAAGAAAAAAGGGAGGAAAGGTGAAAAAAGTGAGAGTAGACAGCATGAGGCACGTACTGTAGTGAAGATAGGAAAGGCAGGAGAGTATACCACATGAAAAAGGCACGTACTGACGCCCTTGAAAGGAAAAAAGGGAGGGAAAATAAAATAAGGTAAAAGAGTAAACAGCATGAATGAGGTGCGTCCTAAAGCTTTGGATTGGAACAAAGGTAGGAAAAATGCAGGCAGTAAAAACCGCTGCACTCATGAAGCATAGAAAGGGATGTACTTGAGTACCGGGTACCGTACAACTCCTTCATCACAGTATTTCACACTAGGGCACCAACAAGTATTGTTGGGTCGAACCAAAGGCTTTAAGGAGAAAGGGAGGCTCTCAATCGAGCAGAAACACGCCAGCACTTCGATACTGTAGAGCTGAGCTGACGATGCAAATAGACTATCAAACCTTGATTCGCACGTGTGCAGAACGTTTCAACAAGAAGTAGGAATGCATTGTGCAGGCCACACAATCATTCCTAATGTTAGTATGATGCCACCTCACGCACCAGATGAGGGGTGCAGTGGTTGAAGGGCGACCTGAGGACTGTCTCCAGACACCTTGTACTTTGCTATCATGTGGGGCGGTTGTGTCTTGAGGCTCAAAATATCCCAGACCACTACCATGCCATCGTAGCCAGCTGTGTGCATGTGCATGTGATTTCAAGTGTAAATTAATGGATGTATATGACAAATGCAAGCACATTGAGGCAGAAGGTTACGATGTAAGTACGCCACAAACAGCAGATGAATATGGAGCTGCGTGTTGGTTTCAAAATGTTTATAAACACATCTGTTCCAACGCATCCAATCAAGTATTCAAAAAGCCTTTGCAGCAGAGAATAGTCCCTTGTTTATGGCGCCTTTTGGGCTAATTGAAAATCAGGAGAAACAGAGCTGCCTCAAGGTTGCTGTGCTCGAGTGCAGTGCAGTGGATAAGCAAGTTTAATGTGCTGGGATTTGCTTACGCAACTGCAAGAGCAATAGCCTCCCATTACTGTTCATAACACGTGATCATGAGCGTGTTTTATTTTGTTTCAGGGTGATGTTATCAGCCCAAAAGTTTAAAAATTAGTGATTGAGTGACGTATGAAATCCAAACAGAGCGATGCGGATAAGTTATGGCATGATCAACACCCTCCAAAGAAAGCCACCCATCCTTTTGTCCGTTTTCCACGATGTCCGAACATCGCCGACAGGAGACCGCCGCGTGCACCCAAACCATCATATGTAATGTTGCAACTCAGTAGCACTGCTGAATGCACAATCGGAACGGACAGACAGATAGATTACTGCTAGACACACACAGCTACATGTAGTAAGCGCTAATTTATGCACTTTATCAGCCACAGCAAGAGGACGCAGCGTCACATATCACGGAAAGCATTGCACATTGAGTCCAGCCTGCAGTCAGTGACATAACAGTGGTTATAGACCTGCACCCAACGTACTTGTAATGAGCAGCTCTTCATTTCGCTTCATCAGCACAAGAAGTACGGCTGTGATGGTGTTGTTATGCTGTCGTAAGTGGTGAATTGGAGAGCCACTGCCCATGTCCCACACGTACAAGTCACCATTGTCATGTCCTGCAATGTGCAAAAACAAACATATTTTTTATACATGCATTCACACATTTTTATGCATACATAATATGCCCTGCAATGTGCAAATACAAGCATATTTCCATATACATGCATTCATGCATTTTTTTGCATACATAATATGCCCTGCAATGTGCAAATACGAGCATATTTCCATATACATGCATTCATGCATTTTTTTGCATACATAATATGCCCTGCAATGTGCAAATACGAGCATACTTCATATACATGCATTCACACAATTTTATGCATACATAATATGCCCTGCAATGTGCAAATACAAACATATTTCCATATACATGCATTCACACAATTTTATGCATACATAATATGCCCTGCAATGTGCAAATACACACATATTTCCATATACATGCATTCACACATTTGTATACATAAATATTATGCCCTGTCATATGCAAATACACACATATTTTATATACATACATTGATACATGTATCTAAATAAAAGAAGGGTTAATGAGGACCTGCTTTTTGTCCTTCATGCAAAAATGTTGAGACTTAGGACGGAGTACTGTTTCTCTCCTTGTGTGATGGTCCAAAACCACAACGCGTAGGGGATTGAATTTTGTACATTTTGTTAGTTGGAGGGTGCCACAAGTATCCTTTCATTCGTGGGCTCACATGCATGTTAGCTTTGCATACAAACCAATGCAAATGTGTGCACATTCACGTACAGGCCTGTGCTGGGCAAATTTGCCAAGGTGCCGCCCTTCATATCGCGCACATTAATGAGCTGAAATAAATAATAATGAACTCAAACGTTTTCTGATGTGTTTTTGCAGGATTACAATTATAACCTGCTGCAAATCAGTGTGCTACTTTGATACAGCGACTGCCACAGGGACACATACTAGAGATCAACACGCAAAAGGTTGTGATGACCGGACAAACTTGTTTTGTCAGCAGGATCTTTGTATGGCACATGCTTTACCTTGTTTTAAAACTGTACATGCCAATGACGTGTCATCCATCCCTGGCTGATACACGCCTGTGCAACACTTGACTGCCTCAATTTGAAATACAGCAAAACTAAGGCGTCAAACACATATAAATACATCACTCACCAGTTAGCATCACTCAAATTTAAACAAAACACACTCGACACTCAAATTAAAAAAAACACTCACCAGTTAGCATCACGTCCTTGACCTCGTGGAAGGCCATGGCACTGATCTCACTGAACTCCTGTGGCATGACCCGGCTGCATGACATGTCATACGCGTCCCACACCCGCATCGTGCCATCCGTACTCGCAGACAACACACGGTAGTCAGGCTCGTTTTCAGGGTTGGGAGGGCCACCAAATACGCCCTGTGCAACAAGAAGACGTATGCAGGCGCGATCAGGGCGCATGCATGCAAGAAAAGGACATGTTTTCAGGGTCTGGAGTCAAATATGCCATGTGCAGCAAGAGGATGCATGCAGGCGAGAAAAGGACACGTTTTCAGGGTCTGGATGGCCACTAAATATGCCTTGTGCAACAAGAGGACGCATGCAGGCGAGAAAAGAACACGCTTTCAGGGTCTGGATGGCCACCAAATATGCCCTGTGCAACAAGAAGACGCATGCAGGCGCGATGAGGGCGCATGCAGACGAGAAAATGACACATGCGGACGTGAATCTAGTGACGTTGGTTTCATAGCTTATGTTGCGGAGATAAGAGATGCTGTGCTGCATGTAACGAGCAGTCTTCTCTCGCTGTCAGATACTCAAGGGCCTTTTTAGGAAAACACTACCTGTTGCAGCCCACTTGAAGTTAAAGGAAAGAGAAAAACTACGCAGGCATTGAGGAACCACTCCCACATGAACCAAGAAGAAGGGGCCACTTTGGTACCAAGTGCCATACAACTCCTCTGCTCTATCCTGTACTCGCATGTTGGCTTCTGCTAGCAGCTTGCCTAGCTAGGAAAACCACAGTTTTGCATGTCAATTGATAACGGGCAAGACACATATTCATTTTAGGACATATAAGTATGTCACTTACGTGTAACATTTGGAGGGCCAAACCACAGCAATCTTCGTGAAGAAAGGCAGAAGACCACTGTCCTTGTACATATAATTTAAGAAATTGACAAATGTCCAACTCTGCCCTGTGGTACATCACTTTCAGTTCCTGCTACAAGCATAAGGGAAAGGAGGAAACTGAAACGTAGTCCATGCTATGCATAAACCTTCCGCTACCAAGCTTACACACCACAAACACCCATGCCGAGATGGAACTGTACATGCAAACAGCAGCCAAAGCCAGACCTACCGTCTCCCCTGAGCACGCGTGCAACGCCACCACTGCTCGAGTGTGGCCTCCTCTCAGCTTTGTGTACTCGTGCTCATGACGGATACACCACACACTCACATCCTGGGCAGTTGCCACGGCATAGCGCTCCCTGAGATGCATAGTCATTCCACGGTAGTAAAGGCCCGTGAGTGACTCTCCAGAAAGCAACAAGCCTAATTCACATTAAAGGCCGCTGCCTGGTTATATGTAAATAACGATACCTTGTGTTGTAGATATGTGTCAGCTGCTACATAATTAACAGCCGTTAATTGGCTTTGAAGTTGTAGAGGAGGGGGCAAGGTTCACACAATTTGTGACATGGATAGCACCTCGAGCAGCAAGAACTTATATATGGAACGAAAATAACTTGGCCAGTGAAAAATCCCCACTTTTATTAAGGAAAGGGAGCCGCTTTGGTACCGGGTACCGTGAGACTTTTCCACCGAAGAACATAATAAAACGATCAATGATGGCCAGGAGGGTTGCAGGCTTAAAAAGAAACCGGCTCCTGATGTGAATTAGTAACAATATTAGAAAGTGTGTGTCTACATGGACATGTGTATTGCTGAGGAAGAAGACCGAAAAACCCAATGCTTTGGGGAATCTGAGCTGTCCACCTAGGGCAGGAACTCCAAAATAATATGTAGCGGAAAAGGTGTAGTCGTTGGCACTTATCATAGTGAACAAAACAAAAGGACAATACTGTACGTATGTAAAGAACACCACCACTCCTTTCTAAGCGTTTGTTGGAGGTGGCGGTGGTGTGATCCTTTTTGTAGGACACTTTACGTAATCTTCCAGATCTTGCTGGGTTTAAACGGGAATTTAGGGGTGACGGTCATTAACCATTCTTGTAAAATACTTGTTTTTGGGGGAGTGGTGGTGAGTACATGTAAGTTAGGTATTGAAAAATCGTTGCCCTGCAAGAATTTGAAACGTCCACCAACAACTGTATTTCATCCAAGATAACCACGTAAGGGATTGAATGTTGTTCTTGATCTATATCACTTAGTTGAAGCACATTAGGCAATCAAACAAACACCAATCCTATTTGTTGTGCTTATATCCACAAAATAGTCGGCAAAAAGATAGGAAGAATGCAGGGTGCCAGCTTTGTTGTCCTACCTCTTTGACAGGCCCTAATTCTGTTATCCTACCTCTTTGACAGGCCTATTTATGTTTTGTCCTACCCCTATGACAGGCCTATTTTTGTCCGCTGGTAACGGAGATGTGCGTACATACTTCACTTCACTTACTTATTCTAGTCGCTCTGCTGGTAACGGAACTTGCGGCACTAACGGTAGCAAAGTGACTTTCTTTTCTGCTGGTAACAGAGTTTCACAGTACTTACGGTATAGCAAAGTGGCATTGTTTTCTTTATTAATGTGGGGGTTAGTGTTTACTGCCCGTCTTGTTTTTCTTTTCTATGCAAGCCACCCAATTAATCTGAATGCCAATACAGGAAAACTCAACAAGCTTAAAGGCAGGCTTTCCTTGAGAGAAACTCACACGCAACACAGAAGCAGCACTACAAATACTTGCCTTCCCAGCACTGCACATATGCTTATGATGGGCGCTTGTGTCAGCTTTTTGGATGCAATGAGCTCCCCTGTGTTCATGCAGAAGATGAACAAGGAGCCCAGCTTGTCTACAGCAAGGACCTGAACGTAAGAAGTCAGCAGTACAGAAGGCGAGTTTTTTTTTTGGTTTGGTGCATCCTGATGGAGTGTCGTAAATAACTGCAGCGGTAACTGTACAAAGATGAGGGTTGTCCTGTACTACGTAGACGTAGCATGTCTTTTCTGAGTTTCCTTACATGCAGGAAAGAGGGGTGGGTATCAACCAGCTGATATGTAAAAAATTATATATTTATCAAGTATGGTCTATGACATGACACATGTAAACATAATTTCTAGTTATCAAGTGTGGTCTATGACATGACACATGTAAACAGAATATCTGGTTATCAAGTGTGGTCTATGGCATGACACATGTAAACAGAATATCTAGTTATCAAGTGTGGTCGATGACATGACACATGTAAACAGAATATATAGTTATCAAGTGTGGTCTATGACATGACACATGTAACAGGATATATAGTTATCAAGTGTGGTCTATGACATGACAAATATAACAGGATATATAGTTATCAAGTGTGGTCTATGACATGACACGCACAAGCCCATGCAACACCAGAGGGTTTGGGTCCAAAACAGACAATTTTAAGGCACGAGCACCAAAACCCAGAGAATGTAGACCTACTTGCATTTCAAGATGTTAGCATTGAACCCAAACAGTGCTAAACTGTGACAGTGAAGTCCTGGGACGCAATAGCTAGAGTAAATAAGCTGCAACAAGAAAATACCAAGTCAGTGCAGCATTTGTACCCACCCACCTCCTCATCCTTGTTATCCACCTCCAGAGCGCTAAACATGCATCGGCTCTCATTGGCCTGCACAAGCTTGCACCCACCTCTTCATTCTTGTTATCCACCTCCAGAGCGCTAAACATGCATCGGTTCTCATTGGCCTGCACAAACTTGCAGTCCCCTGTGTCTGTGTCATATCCACGCAGGCAGTTGTCGTAGCATAGCGCAAGCAGTAGGCGCCATTCAGCCACAAAGCGCACAGCCACCACTCCATGATCATGTAGACTACAGGGTAAAGGTGAGGAGGGCCATATACATGAATGTGTAATTGCTGTGTACGAGGTTTGCCGAAGCTGCTTGTTGTGGCTTGCTAGTACTGTTTCACAAGCGTATCATCATGGGCATGCACAATCACAATGAAACATTGCTGCTTTGGGTCTAAAATAAGGTGAAGTCGATGGAACAGTCTAAGAAGGGTGCTCACAGGCAAGCAGTTGTTTACAATTCAGGGCTCCAGCTGCCATCCGGATATAAAGACACACATGCTTCTCCTCAGGAGTGGGTCATACGGCGTAGGCGTTTTATACGTCGTATCGTATTAATCACGTATTTAACCGTATTTTGCAAATTGCTCCGTATAATACAAATTTGGGCACTTTACGAATTTTGCAGCCACAAGCCCCCCAGAAGCACTCCCAGGCCCTCTAGAGCCCCCCAGAGGCACTTCCAAGCACTCTAGAGCCCCCTAGAGTAACTCCCAGCCCCTCAGAACGTAGCATGATCACTTGCTTATTGCTACCACAACCCAGAAGGTGGTGCCTGTAGCGTAGATGAATTGTGCAACAGCTGCATGCACACAAGGCTTGGTCACTGCCCTCTTGCTGCAGGTGTCCAATGACTGTGTAGATGCTGCTGCTGATGTGCTTGCTGTAGTCCTGTGCAGGTGCCTCTCTTTTCCTGCATGCTCCTCTGCTAAAAAGGGTAATCCGACAGATGCCATTTCTGTGCTTCGTGCGATACATATATCCACGTAACATTCCTCCCCCCTTGGCAACTCCGTCCTCGGAGTGGATAAGGCTCCCTGCTAGAGTTCCAGGTGGAGGGTCAACTCGCCAGAGGTGCCATAGCGATTGACTAAACAAACACTTAGCATCCCAACTTGTCGAAAATCACCGGGTCGGAAAATTGCCTTTTTGCAACTACCAAGGTTCGAACCCAAGACCTAAAGGTCATCCGCGATTTTCCGCGGTGGGCCACTCCAAGACTTCGATACCAATGAAACGTTGCTAAAAAGGGTAATCCGACAGATGCCATTTCTGTGCTTCGTGCGATACATATATCCACGTAACAGCATCTGGCATCTGGCATCTCGTAAATCTGCCCCTTCTGTCCCATAACAACAACACGATGCCACTCAGGGTCTTTACCAGGAGGCGTTATAATGTTCTGGAGGCTGGGGGGACAATTCGTGGTGGTTGGAGGGTGGTTGGTGCAAGCCCAGGGTACCCCCCAAAATAGCATAAATACGTTCTCGTATTATACGCATATTGCGTATTAATAGCGTATTATACCATATGGAACGTCTTAGAAGTCCGTATGACCCATCCCTGCTTCTCCTAAATGCCCAGACATGATCGACAAGCATGGAGCTGTGTCATGCTGAAGTGCTGAAGCAATCACACTTGAAAGCTGCTGAGGTTCATTGACTAAAGTCTGCAGTGACTAAGCTGCTAGGGTTGAGTTCCTAAAGTCCGCAGTGACTAAGCTGCTGGGGTTCAGTGACTAAAGTCTGCAGTGACTAAGCTGCTGGGGTTCAGGGACTAAAGTCTGCAGTGACTAAGCTGCTGGGGTTCAGTGACTATAGTCTGCAGTGACTTAAGTCTGCAATGACTGAAGTCTGCAGTGACTTAAGTCTGCAGTGACTAAAGTCTGCAGTGACTAAGCTGCTGGGGCTCAGTGACTTAAGTCTGCAGTGACTAAAGTCTACCAGCAATACAGTCGTCTCCCCCTACCTGTAGCGTAGCGACCCAAAATGGTTAACCGGATGAAAATGAGCGATAAGTTAACCTTACTTTACTTAGCATGTTACTTTACTTAGCATGTTGCTTTACTTAGCACGTTACTTTACTTAGTATGTTACTTTACTTAGCATGTTACTTTACTTAGCATGTTACACTTATCCCCCCACCCCCGCCCCCTTCACATACGTCAACATCACTTGAGTGAAGGGACTCACGTAGGTATGGCAGAGGAGTTGCGGCTGCAAGTGCCACTGACGTGCACGCCCTTCGGAAGCTGGTTGTTCACCACAAAGCACAGGCGGTTGTATCTGCATGGTACACAATGTAAGTGCCAAAGACTAGTAGTCACAACAAGATCAAACGGAAGGGTACTACAAACGTTGTGATTGAGGCAGTTGGGTACAGACTCAGAGAATAATAATAAGGCAGCACCAGCAAAGACGGGAAGCATTAAACATAGAATGCTTATCACGTAGCATAGACAGCTGGAGCTGTGGGGTACGACACACAGTGTGAGAGCTTGTAATGGGCGGTGGTGCAATTTGCTGTACATTGATATAAAGTCATCTTGATTCCTGGCAAACGAACGGAGAAAAACGTGACCACCACATACAATTTGGTCATCTTGCAATCAGCCTCTGGCATGTCAAGGATCCAAAGCACATATAAAAAACATGCAGCCCAGTGTTGCATTCTTCTAGCCGGATTGAACACTAAAGTATATTCAACAAGAGGTGCTTTATACCCACAAAATCAGCACAAGCAAAAAACAAATGATCACAAAATCACAGGATCCAAGGTAGCATGCCATAGCCTTGTGTCTTTGTACACTGCGGATACCACCAAGTTTAACTGAACTTCAAGTGCACCGTGCTTATCGTACCAGGCTGCAAGTGACTTACCTGCCCTCACTCTGAGGTGAAGATTTAGAGGAGAGGATGATGCGCGTGATCGCCCCTTCTTCATCCGACAAGAAAAAGGTCCCGTTGTCACCCACTTCCTTTGAGCGATCGTACGTCATGGAGCGCGCCCAGCCCCCTACTGTTGCTACAACAGCCTAAAATAATTGTTGTGGTAGGTACACACACATGAGTAGCTGTGCGTCATGGGCAGGGTTGGCCAGAACCGTGTATGTACACCGTATATGACTGTATATCTGGCAATTTCCCTGCCAAAAATACCGTATATGCACCGTATATATATATAATCTTGGCCAACCCTAGTTATGGGACGTGCCTGACCCTTTCCAGGTTGTATGGCCGCCTGCACTAAAGGAAGTCAGAAACCATAGACTGGCCATGTGCCTAAACCCTAACCTAAACCCTAACCCTAACCCTATCCCTAACCCTAAACCCTAAACCCTAAGAGCGTGCCCATCCCAGCCCAAACGCCACTGTATGGATTGCACAGCAATTGAGAACAAATCAGAATGACGTCCCACAGTCATTTTCGGGTACGATACTTGGTTTTGGCGGTGAATGGTCCAGCAATATCTGCTGCAAATTAAATGACTTTCCTTCAGCAGGCAGGTCATACCAAGGGTACATCACACAGTCGGGTCTGCTTAGCTAACACACACACTCTGCTCCCCCCTTCTTAAAACTCACCATTCACGTATCAAACCCCATACACTCACACACACCTGCAGGTCATACCAAGGGTACATCAGCTGTGCCCTTCCCTCCACAGCCCTCCATGCACGCACAGTACCGTCTGTGCTGCTGCTCATAATGCTATCCGCTTGCACAAACAGAGAAGTGATGGTGCCGCTGTGTCCGTAAAGGGTCTGCACCACGACTGTGGGCTCCTTTGTGACTTTGCCCTGCAAAAACGCATTGTTTTGCACGCAGATACAGGAAAGGTAAGACACGAATGATGACGTGCAGTGCCTGTGTGAAGCTCAGCTATAAGCTTCACGCGAGCCTTTCTGACAATAAAAAAGAAAAATCTACGCAGGCAATTAAACACCTGGTCGTCCCCACGCCAAAGTCACCTTAAACAGCTAAGCTATTCACCCAATGCCAATAAGCTATTCACCTAATTCAAAGCCCCTTATACCTCATTTGAATGCAAAATACTTGATTTTATGTCCACACCATCGACATTTGCTGGGAATTTGGCATTCTGGGGGGTGTTGTGGGGCCCGGTGCGTAATACACACCCACTTTGGCAGGGAAAAGGTGCATTTATGAAGTTAACCCGATCGACCTCTGTTTCAGGATATAAGCATTGTATATATGTTATATTACAATGCTGCAATGTCGAATTTGGGGCAGGGGAACTGACTGCAATGTAGAATTTAAGGCAGGGAAACTGGAAATGCCGGCGAGTGGGAGGTATTCACACAAGGGACACAGGGGAAAAAGACAGAAGAATCTGTCGCTCCATACCAGCTGCGGGGTTCAGCCCGGTTTTTGTCACCAGAGTTGCGGACCAATACAAAGAGTAATAGCAAAATAAAAATGGGGACAATTGGTGGCCTGGTCGGATATTGGCACTTAGCAGTTCTACAAGCAAGCAGTAAGAAGGCTGTTGGCACTGTTGACCGT
>Ga0307945_1001497_pt1:0-10000 | contig 18322 bp, 20 predicted proteins | sample OrgLakmetagen228_FD_201818 | JGI IMG/M metagenome (GOLD analysis project Ga0307945, IMG submission 201818) | Saline water microbial communities from Organic Lake, Antarctica - #228 | ecosystem: Environmental > Aquatic > Non-marine Saline and Alkaline > Saline | place: Antarctica: Organic...
TTATAAATACATGCATATATACACACAATATATAGTAATAGTTATAGATACGTGCATACATACACACAATAGATAATAATAGTTATAAATACATGCATACATACACACAAAAGACAACATATCAAGTCTCTTGCACCTCATCCATCCCCGTCTGCATGCATGCTGTTCTCCTAACATGACCTACTTTGCGCAAGGACGAATGAGCTTCTGTCCCTGATGCAAGCTGAATCACGATAAACACAACCATTGTCTCTTGCACCTCGTCCGTGCCTGTCTGCATGCATTTCTGCTGGACATAATCTATTCTACAAAACCCTTGCTTTCAAAACCATCGCACCTCGTCCGTCCCTGTCTGCATACTGTCTGGTAGCAGCTCTGGCAGCATCTGCATCTGTTGGGCGACCTTGTTGGTGCCCGTCAGCGCACGCACAGCTGTGTGTGTGTGTATATATGTGTGTATGTTTATATGTGTGTGTGTGTGTATATATATGTGTGTGTATATGTGCACGTGTGTGTGTACGTGAGTATGTGTGTGAGCGTGCACGTGTGTGTGAGCGTGCACGTGTGTGTGAGCGTGCACGTGTGTGTGTGTGTGTGTGTGTGTGTGCGCGCGCGTGTGTGTGCTTAGGTGTGTGTGCATAAATGTGTGTGTGTGTGGGTGCGTCTCCCCACCCTTTACCTGAGTCCCTATAGCTGCGCCGCAAGTCCTGAGCCACAGCCTTTTTAAATGACTCCTTCATTGCATACTCCTCCTGCGTACAGTTAGAAAGAGCATGGCAACTTGAGCATAGCAACTTGAGCATGGCAACTTGCGCATAGCAACTTGAGCATAGCAACTTGAGCAGTTAGAAAGAGCATGGCAACATGAGCATGTAAATAGAGCCCCCCGCCTCTAATTCATCTTATCTTACCTTACCTTACTCTTCCTGCACAAAGGAAAATTGATTTAGAAACATGACATATGTGTAAATGAGAAGGGGTGGCCCAAACCGTACATGGCATTTCCATATACAGTGTATTCACCATCTGACCGTATATACGCAGCATTTCCGTATACACCATATATAGGGAAATCTGGAGTCACTCAAAAAGAGAGTCAGAAGGGGGTCACTCTGCAGCGTTTGAAGTGTTGAGCACACATGACCCAATATTTGCAGCCAAAGGAATGAATGGTTGGGGAGCTAGGCTTGCTTCAGACAAAAAAAAACCACATTGGCCTCAATACTTAATGCACCAAAATTATTGCTAAAAGGGGTTCAATTACCATATTTACCAGTATAACTATTTATACAGTGCAAATACATGCTTTCATAGAGAAGGGAAGCAAAGGAAGAGCTCAGTAAGAACAGCACGTGAAAAACAATTTAAGCAAAACTAGCAAAAGGGACTGCTTCTGCTGGGAATTGAACCCGAGTATGGCATGTACCAGCTGCAAATACGGTCCATGGACGATGTAATACGGTCCATATACGTTCATACAGACATATATGGGCCGGAAGGGAATCTCCAAAAACGGCACCTTTTAAACGGCGTATTGAAATACGCCATATTTTTGTATGTACGGTTTGGGGCAACCCGAAATATGTGTGTATGTGTGCCTGAATACTTTCTCGTACATGGACACAAGATTAATGCACACGCCGATCAACCACCAGGGCAGTTGAAATTCACCACAGAGGGCAACAGAGCAGGATGTACTTACTCAAACATCTTTCACACAGACCCCTATTCATGACGGGAAACATATTTAATGTATGAGCCTTGCATTACTCACACACACGCCCACATGCCCACCCACACCCACAGCCACAGCTACACCCACTCCCCCCCCCTCACACACACATACAACCACACCCACACACATGCACGCGCACAAGCACACACGCACATGCACACACGCACACGCACGCACACACACGCACACTAACCTGCAGATTAAGGTACTCAAACCACTGCTCTAGCCTGCCCTCGGTCTCTGCTCGTCCAGACTTGAGCCAGTAGCCTGCCGCCCTCTCCTCCTTCATCCTGTGTGTGTGTGTGTGTGTGTGTGTGTGTGTGTGTGTGTGTGTGTGTGTGTGTGTGTGTGTGTCAATTATAAAGGCAAGGTAGCTTCAAGAGGTCAAAGTCGACTAGACACACGCATGTTGGACATCTGCGTACAGAGAAGTAGGCCATCAATAAGCACGCACACATAGCAAGCCTTCACGTGGAGTGTGAAATTAGACCATCAATAAGCACGCACACATAGCAAGCCTTCACGTGGAGTGTCGTGCTCATAGATTTTCAACTGCAGTCGGAGAGCTACCAAGCGGAAGCAAAAGACGACTGACTCATAGGAGGCAATTTAGGTACGGCCGCCTCCATCCCGGCAACCTGCTGGCGTGGTCACGCACAACAAGCTTTTAGAGGGCCTTCCTTTACTGTGCAAGACAATGGCAAGCCATCCCCCCACACCGTAGCACCGCCACCACAGTACTCTCTGCAGACGCGGTCACGCACGACTAGCTTATAGAGGGCCTCCCTTTACTGTGCATGACAATGGCAAGCCATCCCCTCACACCGTAGCACCGCCACCACAGCACAGCACTCTCTGCAGACGCGGTCACGCACAACTAGCTTATGGAGGGCCTCCCTTTATTGTTCATAAAAATGGCAAGCCAATCCCCCACACCGTGGCACCGCCACCACAGCACAGCACTCTCTGCAGACGCGGTCACGCACGACTAGCTTATGGAGGGCCTCCCTTTATTGTTCATAAAATGGCAAGCCATCCCCCCACACCGTGGCACCGCCACCACAGCACAGCACTCTCTGCTGGCATGTCACGCACGACAAGCTTGGAGGCCTGCCTATACTTGCTCACGCTTCTATCAGCGTGAGCTTGTACGAGGACTGTGTCTTTTGAGCGCCCACCTACTGGGTTAAAATGACCTCATCTATGATGCTGTACTGCATTCAGGGTTACAGTCAGGGTTGGAGTTTAGGGAGGCACTTGTTCTTGAGCTCCCACCTGTCGGGTTGGAATTTTAATGATGTTGCATTTTCAATGATGTTGATTTTTAAAATGTTGTACTGTATCCAGGGTTGGAGTTTAGGGAGGCACTTGTTCTTGAGCTCCCACCTGTCGGGTTGGAATTTTAATGATGTTGCACTTTCAATGATGTTGGAATTTTAAGATGTTGTACTGTATCCAGGATTAGAGTTTAGGGAGGCACTTGTAATTGAGCGCCCACCTGTTGGGTTGGATGACCTCGTCTATGATGTTGTACTGCAGGGCGTCTTGGGGGCGCATGTACAGTGGGCGTTGCATGTCCTGTGGGCGCATGTACGGTGAGCGAATGAAAAGGAGTGTTATTTTACACAGCAAAATACACAGGAGAATTCTACCAAGCATTGTGAGCTCAAAGTAGATGTGCAAAAACTGTGTGCATAACGACTGTGTGCATAACGATTGTGTGCTACGACTGTGCATATTGTGCAGCAGTTTTTTGAGAGTAAATGAAGAGCCACACAAAAAAGAAGGCGTGCGTTTATGATCGTGTGTGTGTGCGTGTGTGTGTGCGTGTGTGCGTGTGTGTGTGTGTGTGTGTGTGTGTGTGTGTGTGCGCGCATGCACAAGTGCCTATTCGCACGCACGAGTGCGCGCGTGCACGCGGACATGTATGTGTGTATGTGTGTATGTATGTGTGTGTGAATGTGTGTGTGTGTGAGTGTGTGTGCGTGTGTGTGTGTGTGTGCGTGCGTGTGTGTGTGCGTGTACGTGCGTGCGTGTGTGTGTGTGTGTGTTTGTGTGTGTGTGTGTGTGTGTGTGCGCGCGTGCACGCAAGTGAGCGTCCTGTACAAGCACGTACCGCATCCAATTTTGCCACTGGCCAGCCCGTGCCAATGGACAGCATGCGTAGTAACTCCCGCTTGTAATCTAGCACTTCACGCCACTTGATGTGCACCTCAATGGCTTGCCGCTGCCCCGTTGGGGGTGTCCTTGGCTGTTGAATCATGGCTGCGTGGATGCAGGGGGGAGGGTTTCATGAAAGATGATGGTAATGGTGATGATATAAGATGGAACATGAATGACACGCAAACAAATACTAACATACTGCCACAATCACACACACACATACACACACACACACACCACACACCATACCCACAAATCCACGCATGAGCACAGAGCAGCAGCATTAAGTGCGCACTCAAATACCTAAAGAGTGGGGTAGAGACTTGCGCCAGCCCTTTTTCCCAAACGCTAAGACTGCCGCAGACCATCCCACAGCCAAGCCCATGTTGACTGTTGAAATCTGTGTAGGATGGAAATGGAATCACGGAAGTACTGTGCAAAATGTTGTGCGTGCGTGCGTGTGAATGTGCGTGTGCACGTGTGTGTATGTGTGGGTGGGTGGGGGGTAGGGATGGAAGAATGTTCTTGTGCACGAACATTCTAATTTTTGAAGGTTGCATGTGCTAGTCTATATGTGTGTATCTACAATCTATATGTGTATATGTGTTGTGAGTATGTGTGTGCCTTGCATGGAATCAGAAACAAAGGAGTTGTGTGTGTGTATGTGTGTGTGTGCGTGTGCGAGAGTGTGTGTGTGTGCGAGTGTGTGTGTGCGTGTGTGCGAGTGTGTGTGTGAGAATGTGTGTGTGTGTGTGTGTGTGTGTGTGTGTGTGTGTGTGTGTGTGTGTGTGTGTGTGTGTGTGTGTGTGTGTGTGTGTGTGTGTGTGTGGAAAAACTCACTGGGTTTCGGACGAAGCCCATGGCGGACAGCATCGCAATGCCCTCGCTGTCGAACGCCAGCTGCGCGTGTTGTCAGAGCGAGACGGGTGAGACGATTTGCAGGAGGAAAAATAGGCCACAAAAGGACGGTTAAAAAGTTGCACACTCACGATTTCTCCATCTTGACGTGTTGTGCCTGAGGAGTTAATGAGCATCTCAATAGGCAGTGTCTGGCCCTGCTTCTCCAAGTACAGGAGCTCTGCCACAATGAGCTCCGTGACTGCTGGCACGAGCTGCGCGCATAGGACACATTTTCAGCGCGGGTGCGTGTTAGGGACTGCATTCGTGCTTTTCACTTTACATGCACATAGACAATCAGATACAGATGCAAGTTGCAAAAGCAGAGTAAGCAGGCTCCTCTTAGTCGGATGCGCAGCTTGTCGTGCGCATTGCTTTTGGCCAGTTTTGCACACAAGTTGGCCCAGGACTACCAGAACTCACCGGCATGCCCAAGTACACAATGCGTTGATCAAAAAGGAGGGAGGGCAGGTCTGGTGGGGGGGGCTTCCGTCCTGTGATGGGATACAGAGTAGGTGAGTTCAGGAAGAGGGGGCAAACATTGAATTGCTCAACCCCCTGCCACGTACCTCTATCTGCCATGTTGCTTCTCCTGGCCTGCACAGTCATTGCCCTCCTGCCTCTACTAGTGGAACAGAAGGGCTTGCTCTGAGGGGCGATCATTCTGCCACTTGTGCTTGCGCAGGACTGCATCTGCAGCCCCCGTAAGCTCATTTCTCTCAGTGTAATTTCCAATAGAAAATCAAATAATTCTTGTGGCCACGTCGAAACAGAAAAGACTCGGAACCTTAGTTGTAATTTTGTAATTATTTCCAATAATAGAGCCTGACTGACTGGAAGAGAGCAGCAAGGAAACCACACCAACTCAATTTGTGGACCATGCTCCTGCGCCCAGGACATGCAGTGAGTGTCTCTAGTTTTGCACGCATGCGCATGGGTCTCCCTCCTTGAGAAAGTTTGCTTGCAGCAAGCGGCCAGGGCCCGTGTGCTAATATTTGTGTGCAACTTTGTGCGCTTGCAGGCGGCAGTGTCTCGGACAAGCAGATTGCACCGAGCTCACACAAAGCAGGCTCTGCTGAAGCCCCTTAACCACCGCAAGCCCTTAACACCTCTTTGTTCGTGGGCAGACAAATTGGCAGATGTGAAAGAGTTTCGTGCTGTTGCTCCTGGTGATGGTTGTGAGGACCCTGATATTGTGGGTTCCTATGAGCTCACACCAGAGCAGATGCAGTACTTCAACCGGAGTTTAAACGAGGCAAGGCAGGTAATATCCTGGTTGAATAAAAAGGCATGCATGCATTTGGGTGTCATGGCGTGCATATGTATATATATCATGGCGTGCACACAGCGGGAATTACTGCTCCTCCTACAACCGAACAGGGCTGCACATCGCGCTGGTCAAAATTTGTTTTATGTGGTGCTAATTTCAGATGTACCCAGAGGTAAAGCCTGTCAACCTAAAGAAAGGAGACCCGCGCTCCAGCAGAATTTTGGTACGTGTTAACAATGATGATGTCAAGTTTATAAGTGGGTAACGGCATGCTGGACCTGACTTATTTAAGGGCATTTTCTTCCTTCTGTGGGCTGCGGTATTTTGCCTTTGGAGTGCAGCGCTACCTCAAAGGATATAAAGTGTAACCACGCAAACGCTCAGACTCAATCTTTTTATGAACGGTGTTTGCGTGAATTGTACTACCCTGATATCTTCTGCGCATCAGCCATCCTTTTGTGTGTGTGTGTGTGTGTGTTTGTGTATGTGTTTGTGTGTGTGTGTGTGTGTGTGTGTGTGTGTGTGTGTGTGTGTGTGTGTGTGTATGACTTAGAAATGACAAGCGGGAGGCACACTTAGTTGCGTAGGGCTGTCTAAAAAACCAATTCTCCCCGAATATGCGGACCAGGCAGGCTGCACAACTGCACACCTGCACACTTTCCAACAACGTTGTGCACCTACACAGGAGGACTCCCCCAATCCTACCCCCATCAGAGTCACGGTGAGAGCGTCAGAGGTGAGAACGACGAGGAACCCATTAATTTCCTGCATTGGGGAACGATGAGGAGTAGGATTGTCTGTCTGCATTGCTCACCTCAGGAGCAAGGCAGAGGGCGTTAGATGTGCCTCTGTTCCCGCCTTCTCATTTATTTGATGGGGTGTGGACAAAACGTTGCACTTAACTTCATTGCACGGGGCGTTTGAGGGGTTGCTATAACAGAGGGATACGCAGATGCTGTCCGCAACATATAACACATGTATGATGAATGTTCGCCTCGTGTAGATGAGCGCTGTGTGCTACGGAAGCAGCTTTAGGAAGCAGGAGGTGAACGTTTTCCTTTTTCTGGGCGGATTGTTACCTTTGCCAAAATATGCTTCTTCTCTTTACGTGATGTGGCGAGTGGTCACACGCCTGGATACTGGGTTATATGTTCCTTTGGTGGCAAAGGCTCAGTCTGTGGGTGTTAGGCTTGGTCTGTGGGTGCGCCAGATTGGCATCTTGTGTACACCTCTGAATTGAGCGAGCATACATGTGCATTGTTGCCCCGATGAGGCCCCGTGTACGCACCCATTGCAAAGGCACGGCCTAGGAGAGCAGAACAGATGAACAGCTTGGAACTAACCAGCAAGATGACACACATACAATTGACTTGGCACTGAACATCTGCAGTTGGAAAGGCGTTACCCTGAGCAGCAGGCAGAAAAAAAAGACCAAAGAACAAAGGCCAACGAACAGGTGGGACGTTCTCTGAAGCGTGCACATTTTTAGCTGCATAAGTCGTGGTTGCTTCAGTTCGGCCCCGTTAGAGCTGCTCAGACGCACACATGCACGCAGACACACACACACACACACACATACACACATACAACACACAGAGCACACGCATAGCACGTACGCACACACACACAATTTAGCTCTCTACCATGCTTGCTCAGGTCGCGCATGCAAGCAGACCTTCAGCTACGGTCAAGAAGGCACACCAGGTAGGGTGGGGTGATGTCTCAACTGGTGCACTAGAAGGTGGGGTGATGTCTCAACTAGTGCACTAGAAGGTGGGGTGATGTCTCAACTGGTGCACTAGAAGGTGGGGTGATGTCTCAACTAGTGCACTAGAAGGTGGGGTGATGTCTCAACTGGTGCACTAGGAGGTGGGGTGATGTCTCAACTGGTGCACTAGAAGGTGGGGTGATGTCTCAACTGGTGCAATAGAAGGTGGGGTGATGTCTCAACTGGTGCACTAGAAGGTGGGGTGATGTCTCAACTAGTGCACTAGAAGGTGGTTCACGTACCTAGTACCTAAGAAGCTTATGCTGGTTTACTTGACAAGACAGGTAGTTGGCCTGCTCATAGCGCAGGTACACCAATTCAAGCACTTTACAATTATGAAAGGTAGATTGCTGTCCACAGAAGAACACGTAACTGAGTAACCTGGTTTGTTCAAATGACTCATATCTGCCCTCTCATACACATGCACTGAGAAAATGGTCCTGTCAAAGCCTACTTCACACCTGCCCTTCCACACACCTACTCACACACACACACACACACACACACACACACAGCTTAAGGGGGTGAGCGATATACAGAACGAGGAGGGCTTGCGTTGGCTGTCCCGCAGCCTGATGGGCGTGTTTGCAGGTACAAAAATTGATCCTTGTACAGGCGCAGTCAAAGCTGGTTTGCAAGTCGCGTTCCTCACCTGATGTGCGCATCTGCAAGTATGGAGTTTATCATCGCATCAGGCACAATCCAAGCTGAATTGCAATATTTTGTTCTCGCCTCATGGATGCGCATGCAGATACAGAATAAACTCATAAACTCATGAATCAAGAGCAGTCAAACCTGGGTTTTGGATTTGCTGTCAGCAGAGCCTGATGGTTGCGTTTTTAGGAAAGGCTGTTTAATGCAGTCTAACAGGTACCAACCATCTGGGCCTGCGTGGCTCTTGTTGCACACATACACATACACACACACGCACACACACGCACACACACATACACATACACACGCACACGCATACACACACACCACACACACACACATACAAACACATACACATACACATACACACACGCACCTACACACACACACGCACACACACACGCACACACATACACACACACGCATACACACCACACATACACACATACACACATACACATACACACATACACATACACAACACACACGCACACACACACACACACATCGACACACACGCTCACTTGTAAATGCACATGATCAGGGTTGACCAGAACCAGTTTTATAAACGGTGTACAGTGGTTGGCAAGAAAGGCTGGCCAGGCTCTATGTTTGTATCACATATCACATAGCATATGTTCCAGTAAATAATTCGATTTCTCCGCCAAAACGTACCGCATATACATATGTTTTTTCCCACCATATTCATTTATAAAAATGTTGAGCAGGGAATGCTTTTAATTTATAACCTATTGTATAATATGGTTGGCCAATTCCCTCTTACGGTACATTGTATACGGTGTAGTTTCCGGATTCTTGCATCGGAAGTACTTTTGTACAGTGTAATTGAAAGTACGTAAGGACTCTATAATTGAAAGTACGTATGTACAGTACAATTGAAAGTACGTATATACAGTGAAAGTACGTATGTACAGTATAATTGTACAGATATGGCCAGTCCAATATATATATAAACATGTAGTCTGACCAACCCTACGCATTTTGCATGATGTGGGACCGTTTTCTTTGCCAGCTGTCCTGTGCTTTTGACAAGGTGCTGCGGGCTTTTGTGCACAGTCGGTCCAATGTTTTTTGGGTTGCCTGTGTGCTTTTCCCACTGTGTGTGTGAGCCCCTTTCCCACTGTGTGTGTGATCCCTTTCCCACTGTGTGTGTGAGCCCTTTCCCACTGTGTGTAAGCCCCTTTCCCACTGTGTGTGTGAGCCCTTTCCCACTGTGTGTGTGAGCCCTTTCCCACACTGTGTGTGAGCCCCTTTCCCACTGTGTGTGTGAGCCCCTTTCCCACACTGTGTGTGAGCCCTTTCCCAGTGTGTGTGTGTGAGCCCTTTCCCACTGTGTGTGTGAGCCCCTTTTCCCACTGAGTGTGTGAGCCCCTTTCCCACTGTGTGTGTGTGAGCCCCTTTCCCACTGTGTGTGTGATCCCTTTCCCACTGTGTGTGTGAGCCCTTTCCCACTGTGTGTAAGCCCCTTTCCCACTGTGTGTGTGAGCCCTTT
>Ga0307945_1001497_pt1:12500-18322 | contig 18322 bp, 20 predicted proteins | sample OrgLakmetagen228_FD_201818 | JGI IMG/M metagenome (GOLD analysis project Ga0307945, IMG submission 201818) | Saline water microbial communities from Organic Lake, Antarctica - #228 | ecosystem: Environmental > Aquatic > Non-marine Saline and Alkaline > Saline | place: Antarctica...
CGTAACTACTCCTCGCTGCCACTGTTTTCATTCACCAGCTGGTCTTTATAACAACGAAGCACACTTGTTGAAACCGGCCAGATGGCGAATTACCTGTGCCGCTCGTTACCACTCCTTGCTGCCACTGTTTTTGTTCACCAGCTGGTCTTTGATACAACGAAAGACACTCATTGAAACCGGCCAGATGGCAAACCACCTGTGCCGCTCGTTACCACTCCTCGCTGCCACTGTTTTTATTTGCCAGCTGGTCTTTCACACAACAAAGCACACTCATTGAAACTGGCCAAAGCCACACACATTTATTTGCATACGTATGAGCTCTATGTAGGGTTGGCCCAAACCAGCTTCTTGACTGTGCGTGTCCCGTAGGTTCGTCATAAAAGGCAGGCCCGACATCAAAGGAAGCTTCAGCCGGCCTCAGCTCATCAAGGCCCTCAACCTGCAGGTTGGTGACACCCACTTTTTGTATGTAGGGTTGGCCAGAACCATATCTACACGGTGTATATTTATCTAGGTATTTTCTGCTGGGAATTCACCAAGTATACGGTCATATACGGTGTATATATATACAATTTCGGCCAACCCTGTTTATATGCAATATTTAAGCAAAAAATTCCCAATACTGTACTGATGTTGGATTTATAAATGATGTAGACAGCAATGTCTGTAGGGCTGGCTAGAACCGAGTGCATTAGTGTTTGGCATGTATGACAAAGAAATGTATATCATGGATCGTACACAGCACGTTGTTTGTTATTTGTCATGAGTGTAAGGTCTCTGGCCTACAGGGGAATGAAAGCACGGAGAGAGAAACAATATAATAGGGACCTCGTAGAAAGGAATCCAGGCTTATCGGCATGTCCAGGATGCCCTTGTGATTTGCATGAACGACGCTGGAGTCTGCAGCAAGTCAGCCTGCACCTCCTTGGCTGCCTCTCTGTCTCCTACATGTTTTTCCAGCCACCAGGCGATGTGCGCCAAAGATAAACAAGTGCACACATGCACATGCGCAAACTGACACCACAAAGATATATATACACACACACACACACACACGCCAATCCTTCTCGACATAACCAACAGAATCAAATAAGGTGCCTTTGTCTCTATATCCTCCGTAATCGTCCAGGCATAAGATGCCTTTGTCTATATCTCCTCCATAATCGTCCAGGCATGATTTGCCTTTGTCTCCCTCTCCTCCATAATCGTCCAGGGATAAGGTGCCTTTGTCTATATCTCCTCCAAGTCTTAATCGTCCAGGCAATTCATGCCAATCCAATCCATCCCATAGCTCCTTTGTCTGCACCTTGCAATTTGTAACTTGACCTTGCTCCTAGCACCCTATTAACCTCCGTCCGCACGCCATTCCATCTCAACCTCATTTTCACGTGTCTGTCGTGTGCATCCCAAACCAGTAGAGGAACAGGTGGCTTGCAAGTGATGCATCGGTCTGCAATAATGGAGTGTTAAGGCTGCGCAATACAAAATAAATGCATGCATCAAGTGTTGAGGCTGCGCAAGGTAGAGGAACAAGTAGCTTGCAAGTGATGCATCGGTGTGCAATAATGGAGTGTTGAGGCTGCTCTGGATCCTGCAACCAACATCAGCCTTCTACCCTGCACTTCTCCCTTACCTCAACCCCCAAAGTTTCTCCAGATGCATTTGCAAGCTATAATTGTCTCTTATCCTGTAATTCCCAGCCTCAACACTCCATGAATGCATTCATTTTGTATTGCGCAGCCTTAACACTCCATTATTGCACACCAATGCATCACTTGCAATCTACTTGTTCCTCTACCTTGCGCAGCCTTAACACTCCACCAATGCACCACTCGCAAGCCACTTGTTCCTCTACCTTGTGCAGCTTAAACAATCCATCAACGCACACCAATTACCCCAAGTCGCCCCCGTGAAACACTCACCCCCCTGCCAGCCAATAGTCTCACTTAACTTTGCGCTAGCATAACTCTGCACCCACTCCACCATTCCGTTTTACAACCAGTGTGCCAATCCACGACCTGTCAGTCCCCAAAAATCAAGCATACTGGGCAGCGTATTCGGTGTGAGTTTGGGGACGTGAGCCAGCTGTCGCGAGTGCAACAGACATTGTGCTGCGTCACTCAGGGAAAACCACACCGCTTCTTACACAGGCCATTGTTTGGCCCCATTCCAGTCCCCAGAAATCAAACATACCATACTGACCAGCATATTCGGTGTGAGTTTGGGGACAGGAGCAGCTGTGGTTGCGAGTGCAACACAGACATTGTGCTGCAACACTTAGCAAAAAACACACCGCTTTTTACACAGGCCATCGTTTGGCCCCATTCAAATTTATTTTGACGCGTATAAATTGGCAGCAACACTGAGAGCAAAAACCGGGCTGGAACTCGCAGCAGGTATAGAGCGACAGATTTTCCTGTCTTTTTCCCCTTTGTCCCTTGTGTGAGTGCCTTCCACCCGCTGGCATTCCCAGTACCCCTGCCCCAAACTTGACATTGCAGCATCGTTATATAACATTTATAATGCTTATATCCTGAAGCAGAGGTCAATCAGGGCAACTTCAGAAATGCACCTTTTCCCTGCCAAATTGGGTGTAAAATACGCAGCGGGCCACACAGAACCCCCCCAGAATGCCAAATTTCCAGCAAATGTCAATGATTTAGATATAACATCAAGTGTTCAGCATTCAGATGAGGTTTGGGGGGCTTTGAATTGGGTGGAGAGCTAAGTGAGATTGGTAGGGTGTTTTTTTCACAGGGGCGACCCCCATTTACCCCAACATTTACAACTTACCTAAACAATGTGTGCTTTGCACAGCTTCAAAGTCATCACAAATCTATTTCAACATACTCAACTCTGTCTGTTGCGTGCAGCTTGAGCTTGGGCTGCTCCGGCTTTGCCTTTAGGGATTTGGTCCTCCTTCCTGCACAACAATGCTACGAACAGCTTGACCACGCACACCCATCCACACCAATGCGCATTTGCTATGTTTCTGTTATACGCAGCTCAACCCAGGCTGCACCGGCTTCACCTACCGCAAACAATTCAGCGAAACCATGGCACGCATGTCACCAGAGGAAGAGGAGCGGGGAATGAGGTGGCTGGCACAGGTGTGTGTGTGTGTGTGAGTGTGTGTGTGCGTGTATGCGTGCGTGCTCGCATGTGTGTGTGTGCGTGTGTGTGTGTGTGCGTGTATATGTAATGTATGTTAATGTGTGTGCGCGTGTGTGCGTGTGCGTGTGTTACTGCGTGTGCACTTGCATGCGTGTGTGTGTGTTATTGTGTGTGTGTTACTGTGTGTGCACGCAGTGTAAATTGTGGATACGTGCACCTGCTTGCAGGGCCTGGCTGGCGCCTTCCATGAAATGGGCCACACAGAGGATGAGGCACTCGCGGAGTTGAGGAAACGAGGGGTGCGTGGTCTACCACCAAGAAATGAGAAAGACAAAGCTGAATGTGTTTGGTATAAGATCTACAAAGAACTAGGCACACGCGTGTACCTGAGGCAGTGGGGGTTGGGTGCGTGATCTGCTTCCACAATAGAGGCGCGTTAATAAAGGTAAAAGCTGCTTCAACAGAAAATACATTCCTTATACCACGAACTGAACTTGTTCTTGCTTGCTTAGGTACACATGCGCGGACATGTACACCACACACATATGCACATTCATGTACGCACAAGCGCACTCGTTCTTGTGCAGCTGTCCTGCACCTGCATCGGCAAGAACGGCACCAAGCACTGCCTACAGCATCCACAAGCATGTACACCACACACGTTTGCACATTCATGTACGCACACGCACACACGTTCTTGTGCAGCTGTCCTGCACCTGCATCGGCGAGAACGGCACCAAGCACTACTACAGCATCTTTGGTACGCCAGGCCGCTTTGTGGGCCGGCCTTCAGTGGTGAAAGCTTTAAATCTCAAGGTGGGGGTGCAGGGGAGTGGGTGCTCCTGTTTCTTACTGGACACAATGGTGAACGTGTTAAAGATCAAGGGGGGGGGGGTGGGGGGGGGTTGGGCATATGGGCTGATTTTTAACATTTTTTATATGACAGGCATGAGAGTGAAAGCAAGTGTGTTGAAGCCCGTAGGGGGTGGGGCATCACAAGGAACGGTTGTCGTCATTGTTGTTGGTTATGGTTGTTGCTCACACAAAAATGGGGTTGAAGCTCACAAGAAAATATGGATATTATCATCGAGGGTGACATGCATGAAGCTCACATGGAAATGAGGGTGAAATGCATCGAGGGTGCACATGGAAATGAGGGTGACATGCATCGAGGGTGCACATGCATGAAGCTCACATGGAAATGAGGGTGACATGCATCGAGGGTGCACATGGAAATGAGGGTGACATGCATCGAGGGTGACGTGCATGAAGCTCACATGGAAATGAGGGTGACATGCATCGAGGCTCAAGTTGGGGAGCAGCACAAGGAATGATTGCATGGTGGCACCTCACATATGAATGAGGTGGCATGCGTTGAGGCTCAGCTCACATAAGAATGAGGTGGCATGCGTTGAAGCTCACACAAGAATGACACACTCAGCTGACACAAGAATGAGGTGGCTGCCACCTCATTCTTGCACGCGTTGAGGCTCAGCTGATGGCGGCGAGCACCTCAAGGAATGGCGCCAGAGACATTAAATCTAACTCTTGTAAGGGCAATACAGATTGGGCACAGAGCATGGCATGAGCTAGAGTGATGTGGTGACTGCTAGCATGAGCTAGGGTGATGTGGTGACTGCATATGTGGCGACTGCATATGTGGTGACTGCTAGCATGAGTTAGAATGATGTGGTGACTGCTCCAAAGCTGGTGGTGCGTACGCAGCAAGTGGGAGTTCAGCACGGAGCGGTTGATTCAGCAAGGCCACCCATTATGGGGTGGTGGATTGGAGGAAGCAAGAAGGAAGGTGAGAGGTAGGGACCTGCATTTTGGGGGCCTGGCCAAACCGCTTCCCACCCTCTTCTCCCCCTCTTCCCCACCACCTCTCACCTTCACGACTTCTTCTTCCATGTCTTCCATCTTCGTCCTGCAGTCAGGGTTTCTGTCATGTTTAGGGTTTAGGGTTAGGGTTTAGGGTGTAGGGTTCCTTCCACGTGTTCCATCCTCCTCGTTCTGCAGTTAGGGGTCCTGGCCATACACCATGTCAGTCCGCTATTGTGACCTTGTGCTGTGTGCAGGATGTGATAGCAATGTGTGCCGAGCATGATGAGCAGATGCTTAGCAGTGTGCCATACCAGACGACTTGCTGTCGACAACAGAGTGCACGCTTTTTCACGTCAGGCAATGATGTGTGACAACCGTGGTTGAGGAGCAGATGCGTGCCAAAGGCGCTGTAGATAGATGTTTGCGTGGTCAGTTCTTCTTGTGCGGAATACGCTTGGTTTGAAGGAATTTTGGGTGTTAAGAATTGGAATTGCAATTAACCCTGACTGTGTTTGTCAAATGATATGTTAAGACTAGTTATGCAGCAGATGGATGAGGCACAGATAGCGCTGGGCTACTTTCAAAGGTCTGCCAAAGTTTTCCATCGGGTTCTCAAAGGAAGCGTACGAGATTAAAAGCATTCATGCAATAAAATGACATTCAAAATGACATGCTCACGTTTGTGCCACTCACGATGAGCAATGCACACATAACTGAGCGTGAGGGTATATCATATATCTAATGTGACATAAGACGTACCCACACGCGCTTTGTGTTTAGATTGAACAACACGCTCACAACACAAACAGACGCATACAAACGCACACGTACACACGCTCATGCACAAGCACTTTCACAAGCGTATTCTCAAGCACAAGATCGGA
>Ga0307945_1001499_pt1 | contig 18312 bp, 20 predicted proteins | sample OrgLakmetagen228_FD_201818 | JGI IMG/M metagenome (GOLD analysis project Ga0307945, IMG submission 201818) | Saline water microbial communities from Organic Lake, Antarctica - #228 | ecosystem: Environmental > Aquatic > Non-marine Saline and Alkaline > Saline | place: Antarctica: Organic Lake...
CAGCTCGTACATACAACTCACACCCACGCAGTCCCTGAAAAGCGCTCAGCAATTGAGCTGTCCAGCAGGCACTTGAACGAGGCTTTAAATTGAGATCAGCCTGGACTACCTACCCTCCGCAAAGTGTCACTATTGGTATTAAGCATACTATTGAAAAGCTTGACAGCTGACCGAAACCAGTAGAATTGCAACGGGTCATGTCCACATTCTCGGAGTACAGCCCAATTAGTGGTAGACTGCTTCACACCTAACGTGCCTTTCAGAGAATGCAAATGAAGCGTAGACAGCGGGCTAGAGAACTCTCTGCCTGCCTGCAAGAACCCAGTACCCCATACTTGACTACCATACATGCCAGCAGGAATAACATAGTCTTAGCGAGCCACAAAGAAGTGTGTGGCCTGTCTGCCAAAGCGTGTTCACGCACAAATCTACGTATCCTATAGGCAGAGGCAAGAAAAGGACGGGCCGTGTGTTCAGCAGACTTAGCCATGTCCAAGGTCCTGTAGAAAACCACGCCCAAATACTTAAAGGAATCTTTGTGATAAAGGGTGACACCGCCAACATCAAAAACAGGAACATTTTCACCAGCGGAGTTGAAGTGCACAACTTCGGACTTGGAAGTGTTGACAATTAGATGTTTATTCCTGGCATACACAGCCAACCGACTCAGCCATGATTTGCATATCACAGGGCTCAGAAGTCAGCAAAGTCAGATCATCTGCATGCAACATGTGTGAGACGTGCACACCCGCGGTTCCGGTGATAGCCCCTGATGACCCTGATAGCCCAGGGTATCTAAGCAGAAACTTATAAAAAGCCTGCAACCAACCTCATACAATCACTGAAAGTTTGGCTGGCTTGCTAAATTTTCGCCGCTGTTGTGCATTGAGATTGGTAAGAGCCAGGTTGGGATCAATCCTCTGTGTCTCCTCTGAAGGGCGTATAATGCCTACTAGTAGTCTGCTTGTGCTAGCAGGTATGCACCCTGTGTACCTTTTGCTGGAGATTCAGAAAAGAATAGCCAGAAATTCAGAAAAGAATAGCCAGCTGCTGTCACATACTGCACGCAGTTTTTTTGCGGTTTCTGGCTAATGCGAGTACCTTTTGTGGCTTTCTTTGTGGCTGAGTGCCTAGCCCTTCTCCCTTGATTTTTCTAGTGCCTTATCGGTTTGGTTTCAGGCTTTTCCAAGCTTCCGCTCAGATGCCCCCCAGAGGCATATATAGCAATGTAACCTTACCTTACCTAATGCGAGTACCAAGCACACATCGACATTTTAAAATCAAGAGGATCAGCAAAAACCGTCCTGTCTGACTCAGCAGGGGCTCAAGCACCTGCCAGTGAACTTTCCTTAATCATGCTTGTTGAGATTTCTTTCCCCTTGTACACTTAATGCTTCTTGCCCTTTCTATTATTTTGTGTCCTTCTGGTCTGGCTTCAGTTCACAAACATCAGGATTGGGGAAGCAAAGAACAGATAATTTGAGAATGTGCATTGCCCAGCAAGCACTTACAAAGGGTTTACAAAGGGGGGTAACCGGCAGCCACATGTATTGGGCTGATAGGCATTGCTGGATCAGCCAGCGTAAAGTAAACAAGCACTTAAACATACTTAGATTTAGGTTATAAATGACCAGGCAGTAGAATAATAGTGAGAAAGAATGACTGAGAAGAGAAAATTAAGCGGTCAGCGGCAGTGGGATTGCAGAGCTCCCCTATACAAGCTCATATTAAAGACTTAAAAAGGCCACTTAGCCAGACATTTTATCAGCTACCAAAACGCTCACTACAGAGCTTGAATTTGCATTCAAGACGCCTTAGCTTTCTAAAAGACAGGCAGGAAAAAGACATTGGAATGTGACGAATTCACGACAAAGGCTGGCGTGCCTCTTTGCAAAGCTAAAATCGACATGCAGGTACAAAAAACGAATACACAAGAAGTTCACGGGTGCTGACTTAAATAGAAAGGGTGTGCGCTCGAACACAGAAGTAGGCTACATTTAACAAAGACATTGCATGAGAGCAAAGGGGAAGTATGCAAGGGCAGTGCACCTATAAGCACATCCCTCAAAAACATTTTATTTTCATTTGTCTGCATTTAAACAGCAAAAGTACTTATATAAAAGCGTTACCTGGCTGCGCCCATTGCCTTGCTTCAATGCTACCGAAACACACAGGGGCGATTCCTGTGCTACTCGTGCAACCAGAAAGGCTTTGAAGACAACACACTCAAGCACCCCCCATCCGACGTCATTTGCTCCTCCCAAATTCACCCAACGCCTGACCTGTCGTTAGGATCAAAGGTGGAAGCAATTTGATGTGCACAAGTGCGCAACCTGATACTTCAGGTCCCCAGCCACACGTTGGTCTGACTCACACGCACAAAACCTCATTTCAGGCCCATCTTGGCTTCAAAAGCAGTGAGGAGGGCATGCCAACGTGCCATGCCCAAGCGCTCTTTGGAGGTGAGGAATGGAGGCTTGTGCACAACACGCAGCACGTTGTTCCAGTTGCCACTTGCATCAAGGACCTGCACAGAGCGTACAAGTGTGCATTGCTTGTGTGTATGTGCATGCGTGTGTGCGTGTGCGTGTGTGCGTGTGTACTTGTATCCATCAAGCTTTGCCAACAGATGCACACAGAAGATACCACTGCCACTGAAGTGAGTTAGATACGAGCTCAGGTGCAGCACAAGTAACTTGTTACCAGTTTTGTAATGCTCGTCGAATAAAAGTGTGCATTAGATGCACACAGTACTAGGATCTACGCTCTTGTACAAGAAATTGATGGAGCCTTCAGGTCACACGTGCACAACAGAAACGCTTTAAACAAGAACGAAAAATTAATTGGAGCTCCTTCCTGTACCTTGGGTGCAAGTGGGTCGATGGCCCAAGTCCCGTCTACGATGAACTTGTAGTAGTACACACCAGGCTGTAGGCCATCCAGGGCAACGAAAGAGTTACCTGCACACATTGACACACACGTGATTAACGTGTTCATGTATAAAGGAGTGTCCATATACAAATGTGTGTACAGGTGAGACAGGCGAGAAACATGGAACAGAAAACCAATCCCCACAGTAATAAAGGGAAAGAGGGCCAACAGTACTTCCTGGGACACGATAGGGTTATCTGCATGCACACACAGTGCACACACACATATACGCGAGTGTGCGCACCCGTTCACACACACGCATGCATATGCACAAGCATGTATAAGTCCTTAGTTAGAATTAATGTACATCAACAGGGTCACGTCCTCTCTCTCTCTCTCTCTCTCTCTCTCTCTCTCTCTCTCCTCCTCTCTCTCATATAAATATATATACAAATATAGACAGGATGTGAACAGCAGGGAGATTTCAAGAGCAACGGTCGTACCTGACGTAAAGGCGCTGTCCTGGCCAACCCTATGTACGATACTTAGGCCAGGGCAACGAGGGCATTTAAAAAGGAGCGCAAAACAGCAACAACGTATAATACCTATCATCGGCAGGCACACACAAACACAAACACACATATATACAGTGTATATTATACACACACACCAACAGGGTGAAGGCAAGTAATGGCGCCCACCCACAGTGCCTGCCTCTACGGTTTGGAAGCACGCAGAGTGTAAACATCTTAAGCTTCCACTAAAAACAATGAGAACGGTGTCGACTGGCACTCACGGTGTAGCGGCACATGATAGTGCCAGCCGCCCACTACGTCGCCTGCCAGGGATAAACTCACACCTCCGTATCGCCACTTCAGTGTCACCTGCAAGGGGTGAGCAGGAAACAGGCGTCTGTGCGCATGCTGCACAAGACACCCAACACAAAACGTAGAACTTTTTGATCACTCATACCTCCGTACCACCACTTTAATATCACCTGCAAGGGGTGATCAGGAAACAGGCGTCTGTGCGCATGCTGCACAAGACACCCAACACAAAACGTAGAAAATTTTGTGACTCATACCTCCATACCACCACGTCAGTGTCACCTGCAAGAGGTAGGCAGGAACCAGACATTTGTGTGCACATGACACATGACACGTGAGTGCGCAGTCGAATAGCTCATTCACATTTGGCATGCACAGACTCAGCACACGCATTCAGCGCGCATCAACACAGCACATCGCTCACACTGCACGTGACCGCGCATAGCAGGAGGAGATGCACACATGCCTGTGCCATGCCATGTCAGTGTTGTTTATAGCAGGGTCCACCCTGACCTATATGGAGCACAAAGGACAAGGAAACACACCCACGCCTGTGCCGTGCAAGTACTTTCTCTGTGGATGCTGCTTCTTCACGCATCCAGCACAAGACAGTCTGCCTTGTAAGAGATTTACAAGAGAGGAATGCACGAAAGCACAAAACTCCTATGCTGCCTCTGAGCGGTTTTGGGCCACATGGGTCTCTGCACTTCAATACTACCTTAAGCACATCCTAAGCTTGTATCTAACCCTTTGCACATTGCACACACACACACACACACGCACACACACACACAGTGCGGACTAAAATTAGTCCATGCAACCTTGTGCGTGCATGTGTGCACGCACACACATGTACACAAATGCTCACACGCAACAGACCGCACCCTGTTTGCATGTGTCTCATTTGCTTCATCCACACGCTTGCTCAACGCACCTAAAATAGACACACAAATGAAATGGAAACACTCCCACTATCGCCACTAACAAGGCAACACCTACCCTGTTAGCACGCTCTGTGGCTTGCGCTGCAAGTAATTCTGTGGCTTCCTCCAGCACGCTTTGATTGATGGGACACTGTAGCGCGATCTCTGCACTTAAGATGGCTTCCTGCACACAAGCAAGGGGAGTTGAGTAACTGATTCAACCGCATTGTCCTTGGGCATACATACAGGCACACAACAGGGGGCATGCACAAGCACAAAGGGATGGCCTTTTATTCATTTGAACACACACGGACGCCCTCAGATACAAACACATGCCACAACATACACAATACATGCACATCACGTACCCTCTGCGTACCTCACCTGCATTTGCATGTGGCAGAACCAGTGCAGCCAGCCTGCAAACAGGCACGCCACCTGAGGCCTTAGCTCCGGCCCACAGTGGAGCAGCACAGCACAGGCATCTGGGTCAGCCTTGTGTAGGCCACTGTGCTTTCGTCTGCACAAGCATGCGTGCGTTTGTGCTTGCGCGTGTTGCATGGAGGAGGTTTGGAACAGGGCCTGAGCACTAATGCTTGAAGCCTGAGCATTATTACTTTTAGTCTGAGCATTTTCACTTTATTCCTGAGCATACTTACTTCAGGCCTGAGCATTTTCACTTTTAGCCTGAGCATTATTACTCCCAGCCTGCAGCAGCCTTGCACACACATGACCTCAAGGTACAGCAAAGGGGGAAAAAGCACGAGTCCACCTGCTGTCACAAGCAAGCGGGCGCAGATTGCATCTACCTTGATCCATCAATACGCTGGTGCACAAAAAACAAATGCACACAATTTAAGGGACGCCACGCACAGCTTTGTGTCCCCCAACAACCCCAAACTCACCCCCCCACTCTCCCCCTCCAGCCCCCCGACTCCTGCTCTTGCACCTAGCGGACAGGTAATGTAGACACACAACACACAACACATGCGTACCTTATCGTTAGGCGATGCAGTGCAGCTGCAGCATGAATGAGCATGTTTGCCGGCGACCTGCTATTTCCGTTGATGCTGCTGCTACTGCTGCTGCTACATTGTTTGCTATTGCTGCTGTCCATGGTAGATGTAGAGGCAGGAGTGGAGGGAGCTGCTTGACTCCCGCTGATATTGCTAATGCTATCGGCACTGTTATTTCTGCTTTTATTGCTACTGCTACTGCTGCTGCTGCTGGTTCTCTCACTAAGGCTCCTATCCCCACTGCTCCTACTCTCTGCTACCCTGATACTGGACGGGCCCACCGACTGAGATGACGAGGGGGCTGCAGAAGAGAGCATCGGAATAGGAAATCAATGGAGTTAGAATTTGTGTGAGTGTGTGTGTGTGTGTGTGAGCGTGTGTGTGTGTGTGTGTGCGTGCATGCGCGTGCCTGAGCACACTAGATCATAAGGGGCATGCGAGTGTTTCTTGCTCCTGCTTTGTGCTGTCTTGTCCCTAGACAAGTCAGCAGGCTGTGAGGCAGAGAAAAAGGAAGACGCAGCAAAAGGCAGAGGTCACAGAGAGAGGTGTAGTGCAAAACTGCTTGCTCCAGCTTGCAAGGAATATGAATAAATGTGCGTGCATGCTCTGCGTAAAAGGCGCATGTACGTATGTGGTTGTGTGTGTGTGCCTGTCTCCTGCGAACCCCAGCTGTCTTGTTATTTGGAGGTGCTGCTGCACAGTGAGTGAGGCATAAGGACAATAACAGTGTGGATGTGTACACGTCGCAATTGCGTGTGTATGTGGGTCGATGCAAGCTAGCACACAAGTGTCTTCTCTTCTGGATGCCACAGTGGGTGTCTTTCTCAGCTGGCTGCCACAGTGAGTGTCATTCTCATCTGGCTGCCACAGAGGCACTTGCAACTATACAGAGGGCACACTAAAACATGTGCTTGCATCAATGCGTCGTGCGTTCACATACATACAAACACAAAAATGCCTTTGAGCTAGTGGCCACGAGCGTGACGACGCTTGCGACCGCACAGGGGTAGCAGCGCTCGCAATCACACAGAGGGTACTAACGAGATGAACGTTTGTGTTAAAGCATGCTCCTAAGTGTCTAACTACGTACCTGAAGGTGCGCTGCCCTTTAAGCTGGCAGCCACTGAGGCAGCAGCGCTTGCAGCCTCCTCTACAGCGGCGGCAGCTGCTGCAATTGGAGGCCACGTGCGCCCTTCTCCTGTGCGTTGTAGAGTGTATCAAAAGGAAGAAATTAATCCTTCTTCTGTGCGCTGTGGGATATTGAAAAGGAACATATTGATCCTCCACCATTGCAGCTTTTCTACAGTAGCTGCAGCAATTGGAAGCCACGTCCGCCCTTCCCCTGTACGTTGAGGTGCGTTAACAATATAAATTGTGTTGTGCTTCTACGCCGTATTTCCATTTTCGGATTGTATATACGGTACGGTACGGTTATGGTACGGTACGGTCCAAAACCGAATTATACAGTTGAAGAAAAAATACGGTCCAAGTTGTACTAGTCCGGTTGATTATTTTGCCTTTTTGCAGGGAAAAAAGAGGATCCGGGTTCAATTTGGTCAGAACTGCATTTTTTGCTTTTTCACCCTAGTTTTTTTTGTGCGCTTTTCCTCCTTAACAGAGCATTTCAGTTTAACAATGGAGATGTGTGAATCACAGCATTTTTTGTGTAAATATGACCCAAAATGATCCTTTGGTGCAAAAGAACCCAGTTTCCAGCCTTTCGCACCGTACCGTATTTTATCGTATATATGGTCCGGAATCGTATAAATTCTGTTCTACACCGTATAACCGTACACCGTACCTTACACCGTACTGGCACAACGCTGAATATAAACAGGCCTTTGTACTTACGCTGTAATGTTGGATTTTTGACCGTAATTACGGTACCGACCGTAATTACCCTGTACAGTATGGTCCAAATCACGGTCGGCCAAATTTTCGGTGTCAGACCGTACAAGATGGTGCCCACCTTACAGTACGATTTTGACCGCAATTTGGCCGTTTGGCTCCAATTTTGCAGAGGGGGCTAACTGAGGAAATGCCTGAAAATGCGCATTTTTGCATTCAGAAGGCAGCCATTCACAGCCACTTCATCTGATCGACACCATTTTAGTACTAAATTGTAGCTGGCATTGAGAGCTACCCGAGCATGTGCCCAGTTTTATGTGGGCCGCTTTGCGTGCTGAGATAGACTGGATTGAGCACACATGGTGCATGTAAACCCTAACGTGGAGATTTCCATGGGGAAATGGCTCAAATTCTCATAAAACACCAACCACTCAGCCGTTTTCTTTCTTTTTTGTTGCAATGATATTCTTTTCTAAAAAGTATTCTGTCCCATTAAAAATGTTTCATATTGGTGCAATGGGTGATCTGGTATGGAGAATTTGTGATAAAAAATGGCCTGCACGCCACAGCAGATTAAGCACACGCCCCCCAATTGGCAAGCTCCAAGTTTTACATCTATGGACAGGAAATACATTATGTAAAATTTAGAGCCTGCCAATTCGGGGGCGTATAAGCCAAAGAGCATATAAACACTTGCCCATTTTGGGCCTCAGTTAGGCCACTCTGCCAATTTCGGCCCAAAACTGTTTTTTTTACAACAATTGTTTATGAATGAATAACAACCGGGAATCAAGTACTGCGTCCGACTTTGAGTTTCCATGCAAGCCTCCGCTGAGCCCTTCCCTCAAGCTAATGAAGCCCCAACCCAGCCTCAGGGTCGTTCAGGGAAGCATTGTGTGGCGTCAGCACATAAGAGGAGCATGCTGGAGGTGGAAATGGAAAGTGTTTGGGGCGGAAAGGCCTTTCTGAGGCCAACTTTGCACTGGCAGTGCCAGCCCTTGAGCTGATGCAGCCCCAACCCAGCCTCAGGGTCGTTCATGGAAGCATTGTGTGGCGTCAGCACATGGGAGGAGCACACCGGGGAGCGAAAATGGGAGGTTTTGGGGTGGAGAGGCCTATCTGAGGCCATTCGTTGCACTGGCAGTGCCAGCTTGGCACTGTACCGTACACCGTACGGTAAATTGCCGTGATTACGGTAAATTACGATTCTCAAAAATCGTAAATACGCCATAATTTACCAAAATACGGTACGTACAGTACAAAGCGTACCGTACCGTACACTGTACAGTGCACAGGCCTGATATAAACCAAAATAAGAAATGATTTATGTATGTTTGTTAATCCCCTCTACAGCGACGGCAGCTGCAGCAGATGGGGATAACGAGCCTTCCCTGCCCATCATAGAGTGTGCACGCTGCCACAATCCGACAGTTACACCCAGGTACATTTCAGTGGCATTTGCGGCGGCAGCAGCTACGGTTATTGGCATCCAGGTGCATCCTTCTCCGTGCAATGGAGACGTGTGCGATGACTTCACTGGCCAAACGTTATGACAGTGTTAAAGTTTTGCATGCACCTAAATGGAACCTCTTCATTCCTGGTGTTGCCTGCGTTAAGGAATTAGAGCATTTGTTGAGGGCTGACGGCTCAAATGCATGTGTCGTTCTTGAATAAGGTTAGGCCTAGAAACAAACAGCATGTGGAGTGTAGCAAGGCAAGGCTGGGCTATGACCCAGCAATACCAGGGGGGCGTGTGGCAGGACGTTGATGCACAGATGCATGGCATGAAGGGGTAAAGATACAAGCGGGTTTGTCGTGGAATTCACCACATTTTGGAGACATGATGGTTGCATGTGTGTACACATACACACATCATCATACATCACTGAATCCAGTAACATGCTGAGATGTGTGTACATCATCGCATGTACATCATTATCTGTTCACGTCAAATATGTACAGGGCCTGTGCACTGTACGGTGTACGGTACATTACGCTTTTTGCAAAACGTACCGTAATTTCGTAAATAAAAACGTAGCTGCAATTTTAGAGGACCGTTATTTACCGTAATTACGGTAATTAACTGTACGGTGTACGGTACGGTGCCAAGCTGGCACTGCCAGTGCAAAAATAGCCTCAGAGATGCTTCTCCGCCCCAAAGCCTCCCATTTCCCGCCTCCAGCATGCTCCTCCCACGTGTTGACGCCACACAATGCTTCCCTGGACGACTTTGAGGCTGGGTTGGGACTGCATCAGCTCGGGGGAAGGGCCCAGCAGTTTCTAACATGGAAACTCGGATGCAGTACTGATTCCTGGTTTATAAATGTGATTCATTCATAAACAATTGAAAAAGAAAAGAAGACTTTTGGGCCAAAATTGGAGCCATACAGCCAAACTAATGTCAAAATCGTACTGTATGGTGGCACCGTCTTGTACGGTCTGACACCGTAATTTTGGCTGACCGTAAATTAAACCGTAATGTACGGGGGCCGTAGTTACGGTCGGTACCTAATTACGGTCCAAAATCCAACATTACGGCGTAAGTGCACAGGCCTGAATATGTACACAATGTGTGATAATTGATTGCATGCAAAAATGTGGATGCTAGTAAGCTCGCAAGCAGCACATTTAAGAAGGCCAGTGCTTGCACAGTTGCGGCCTCGTGTCTGAGGTGTATTAAGATGTCCCCCAAATCAGTTTGTGTTCAACAACGACAACAAATTTGTGACGTACCGCGATCAGGGGGCGAGTTAGTGGGGGCGTGTGGGGTACCCTCGATGTGTTTGGGAAACAGGTGGCTGACGTCAACGCGACCAGCCTTCTGACTCTGCCACTGCGTCCCTCGCACGGACAGGTAGCCTGCACATCGTGTATGTGCATGCATTTAAACGTTAATGTGTGTGTGCGCGTATTTGGGTGTGCTGTGTGTGTGTATGTGTGTGTGTGTGCGCTTGTGTATGTATGTGTGTGTGTGTGTGCTTGCCACTGAGACCCTTGCAAGGACAGGGACAGGGAGTGTACATGTATGTATTCATGCGTTTATGTGTGTGTCTGCCACACAGAAACTCGCATGAGAAGCTCGCCTATAGTTTGTGTGTGTTATTACTAGGGTTGGCCAGAACCAAATATATACGGTGTATATACGGTATTTTTAGCAGGGAATTCACCATTTGGTATGAGCAATATGAGCGGTGTATATATACGGTTCTGGCCAACCCTATTTATTATGCATTCATGTGTGTGTGTGTGTGTGTGTGTGCGTGTGTGTTTGCCACTGCGCCCCTTGCACAAACAGGTAGCTTTGAGGAAGCTTTGAGGTTTGTATGAATGTATGTGTGTGTATGTAGTGCAAGACTGCACATCCAGCTTGGAAAGAAAGAAGCAGCTTAGCATGCAGAATCCCCAGCTCTCAAAAGGCCTCCAACAGGACACACCCACATCCCCACAAACTCAGTTCCACGCCATATAATACACATAATCAAATCACGCCACATTATGTCAGAGGGGGTCGACAGAGGCCCCAAACAGGGGTACTTTAGAAATGTAAATTGAGTATGGGCAACCATGTTTGCAAAAATCTAAGCTTAGGACCCGGTAGCTAGGTCCGGGGTAGCTAGCTACTCAAACAAATATCTACTCATAACACCTGAGCGTTAAATTTGCAAACATGGGTGCACATGTCTAATTGCCCGCGGCGTGAACCCTACTTTTCACTGCCAATCCGCCAGATTTCTCCAAATACTGCACCAATCTGGATCATTTTTGAATAAATGGTGTTCTTTTGATGGATAAATATTATTGCAACAAAAATGGAGTGAAATGACCCAGTAGTTGGTCAGATACTCTAATTTGGCCAATTTCCCTTACAGAAAATCGACAAAAGGGGTGCCAAAAAGGTGGAAAACCAACCTTCACCAAATCTGCTTTTCAAAACCAGGATGATTTGGTATCTTGAAGGAAGTCCTCTTGTCTTGTTTTGGGATGAAAAGAGGACCTGCTTGGGGCGTGGTGGCCTGTTATGTGGAAACTCAGTGCCAAAATTTGAACTAAATTTCTGTCCAGACCACTGGGGTGGTCCTTTCGGCCCCGAACTTCATGAACCATCTAGTTATATCATTCAAACATGATTTGTATCAAAAAAATTCACATTTCAGGACATTTGCTCCGTTGACCCCCTCTGACATTATGTCATAGTACACCATATTACGCCATAGTACATCAACTCAATTCACGCCATAATATGTCATAATTCCATAATATGCCATGATACACAAACCTCAAATCACGCCATATCATGCCATAATAAACTCTACTATAACTCAGTTCCACGGCATGTTAAACGTTTAGCCCTATTTTCATGCACATGAAAACTGTATCCACGCACCCGCACCTGCACCTGCACCTGCACTTGCACCCACAACCACAACTACAACTACAACCACATATGCACGCATGCCACGTTCAGCACACACACACACAAATACACCACACCACGCCACGTTCAGCCGCACCCACACCCACAATCACAGCCACACTTGTATACGTACCCGAAGAGGATACAAGCCCCAGCTCTAGCAGGGCAGAGAGGCAGCGATAGCTGGCCAAGTGGGTCAGGTCCCTCAAACTAAGGTGGGTCGAGGACACGAGCAACCAGGGCAGCACCGGCGTGACCTGAAAGCATCGGAGAATCATCCAAGGAAGAATAAAAGGCGTGCAGACGCAAAGCAGCAAGCAGCACCATTTTGAGGTGCCAGGCCTGTGGGGGTGACTACTAGTCTGCATTCTTCTACGCTGGTCTGCATTCCTGACTACACTACAGGGTGCAATGTGCAGAGCAGCGGCAGGACCTGGGCGAAAACCGGCAGGCCTGTGACAGCAAAATTAAATATGAGCTTGCACAGGAGGGGACAGAGAGTATAACTCTTGGACACCACATGTCGAATAAATTCATATACAGAATTCTTATGTCAAGGGTTATCCCATGGTATCTGTATTGAGGCTGTGCAATGACGGTGTGACAGTACGGTTTGTCAAAATACGGTCTGACGGTGGACGCCGTAAATGACGATGTCAGGTTGCCATTCCGGAATTTGGGGACCGTCATGACGGTGCATGACGGTACGGTAGACGGTATGGTCCAAAGATTGCGGAAAGGCCAAAAATCAACAATTTGACCTCAAAATGGCCTTTTATTCTCCTCATTTCTTTATGTCGCATATGTCTTGATTTGTACAAACAGACGATTGATGTATTAATAAAAGGAATAGGAAAGGAAAAAGGATAGCAAAAAGTTGGTATCTTGATCAGGTTGATGTTTTGACCAGATTCAAACCCTGGTCTCAACTTTTCACAGCAAAAAAGCTTGACGGTGGGTTTACTCAGTAATTACGGTGAACAATCCCCTTGGCCATCTGGATGGTCGACATCGTCATTTTTGAATCACCGTCATTTTTTACGTTCTGACGGTATGGACCGCCAACCGTACCGTAATTACGGTTCAAAAGTGCTATGATGGTGTCATTGCACAGCCCTGATCTGTATGGGTCGATTCTGAGGGGGGGGGGGAGAAATTTGACATATTAGGACGCCTCCTCCACAAATTGACTGTGGCGTTTTTTCAGAATCATAACTTTTTAATTTTGAGCTCAAGCCCTGTCGATTGGCACCCTCTTTGTATGAATAAAGTGTAAGGGGAATACAAGTGCTACTAAGAGTGGATGCCTATTTGCACAGGAGTAGCAGGCCGCGTGCTGAGTGAACGGTACAACTTGCATCATATCTTTTCAAACTCACAGAATGCATTTTGAGCAGTTTACCGTACAGAGATGTAGTCATTCCGCACCCCAAAAAAATAGTTTTGCAATTCCGCACCCAATCCGCACCCCTTTCAATCATTATTATTATCCTATCCGTACAAATCCGCAAGGCCTAACAACCCCTGATGTGGCCCCAGACCATACCATTGCTTCTTTACATGCATAAAAGTTACTTTTACAAAAGATATTGACCACAGGGTGGGCTGTTGCCGCCCTCTGCATGCAAACATGAGCCTGACAGGTTGGTACCACCATAAGATAGAGTTGTCAAACTGCTCAAATTTCTGACTGCACTCTAGTTGCTCGTTCTTGATCAAAGCTCGTTCCAACTCTGTGTTTGCGCGCAACTCGCTCAAATTGTGCTCACATCCCAATCGTCTAACAATCTAGTCCATGCCCTCTCCCTCCTAATCCCCACTGCCCTGCCTCCCCCTCGCTCTCTTCCTCGCTGCTCTCCCCATCTTCCTCGCTCACACTGCTCTCCCCCTCATCCCCGCTGTCATCCTCAAATTTAATTAAATCGCTCAAAAACAATTACTTTTCACTAATCCGCACCCAATCCGCAGCCCCAAAAATATTTATTTTAATTTCTGTCCGAAGTTAGCCGCACCCCTCAAAAACATTATTTTTACGGCGTGATATATTGTCTGTACGGTAAGTAAGGGTGCAATGAAGTTAGGACGGAAGAAGAGGGGCATCTGAGATCACTTCTAGGCACGTTGCTAGTGCGCTGTGCATGAGCGCATCAGCACTGGGTTTTGTCTGATAGCTCACCACAAAATCACTTTTTGTGAAAGCTGAACATGCATGCAAATGAATGCAGGAATAATAAAGGAGCGACAGGATACCCTGTTTGAAGGGTGGGGGCACGGACAGGGGGGTTCCAGGGGGGGGAGGTCAGAGGGGCCCACCCAAATTTGTGTACGTGGCGTTCATCATAAATTGTTTTTACCCTCCAGCCTTCGTTATGCAGAAGAAAAGGTGCAGTGCAAAAGGTACAAATGTGGGGCACAAGATGTGCAAGATGTAGCAGCACATTATAGCAGGTATGGGCAGGAGCAGGACCTGGAAGAAGGAAAATATTAATCAGGCGTGCGATAAATGCGACAAAGCTTGTACTGCACCGGCACAGCAACAAAGTGCGTGCAGGCTCTTGTACTAAATAAAAAGGCCTTGAATACACAAGGACGTAGACCCTGACATACACACATACACAACACACCTTCACAGACGCGCTAACACACACCTTTTTGGACTTCTTCTTTATTTCGCTTGGCGCTTGGGTCTGCCCTTGTAGACCTGACGTGCCGCCGGCAGCAGAAGATGCACTGCAGGTCGGCATCACACACAAGAATATTTTATGTGTGAGTATATGTGTGTGTGAGTGTGTGTTTATGTGTGCAGTTAGGTAGAAACCATGAGAGCATGTGCATCTATATTTTTGTATGTGTGTGTATCTGCACGTTTGTGTGAATTGTGACACCACCAGGAAAACAGGCAGCAAAAGAGGAAAGTGTGTGTGTTGTTGGTCTAAGCCTATAGATACCTGCAGATGTTTGCCAAATCTGATAGGGATGTGGGTGCCTAGAGCAATGCGCGGCAACCGGTAATGTAACAGGATGTGACACAGTGTATGACACAGGGTAATGTGACAGTGTGTGACACAGTGTTTGACACAGCAAGTGACACAGTATGTGACACAGGGTAATGTAACAGGGTGTGACACAGGGTAATGTGACACAGTGTGCAACATGGGATAATGTAACAGGGTAATGTAACAGGGTAATGTGACAGGCTGTGACACATCAATTGGCGCAACTGAAGCGGAACGCAAGCACCTGTAGCTTTTAAGCAGAACCTCAAACGCTTTCTGGCCGTGAGCGTCCTGCATACCACCACAATCCAGGCGGCTAGTAATCATAGGAGGTTGTCCCCCCGAACGGTGTCAATAATTATTGTCCAAATCAAAGCCCCCTCTACCTCGTCTGGATGCAACACTCGTTTTCATATCTCTACTATTGTGCTTTGACGGAAATCTGGCGTTCTGGGGTGCTGTGTGGGGCCCGGTACCCATTTTGCACCCACTTTGGCAGGGAAGGAGTGCATTTCTGAAATCGCACCGGTCTACCTCTGCTTCAGGATGCAAGCATTACAATTGTCATATAACATTTAACAATAATGCAATGTCGAACTCAGGGCAAGGGTACTGGGCAAGCCTGCGAGTAGGAGGCACTCACACAAGGGACACAGGGGGGAAATACAGTAAAACTCTGTCGCTCCACACCTGCTGTGAGGTTCAGCCTGGTTTCTGTCCCCAGAGTTGCGGGGTGAAGCCAAGTTTGAACAAAATATCTAAATAGAGCTCAATGGTGGTCTGGTTGGATTGTGATGAATTTTCTGAAACATTACAAATTTGGCCAGAGCTTTTACAGTCCTGTTTTACATCCTCACTTTTACACCAGAGTTGCGGGGTGAATTATCAATGCATGCAAAGTTTCCCGGATTGCAACCACCCACAGAGGCTTTCTGCCTGCTTTTTTGCAGGCATGTAGAGAAACATGTAGCTATCCAACACAGCTTCCAGGTCCCAAAGCGGTGAAGTGGTGGTAGAGATCAGCTAGTTAAGGGTGTGGGCACTGTTTTGGCCAAAAAAGGGAGGGGATGCATGGCGATGACCAGGAGCAGCTCAAGTTGTGCCCCGGCAAAACAACTAAGAAAAGCGTGGAAAAGCATTGCCCGCCTCTATGTGGCAGCACTATGTGATTGACAGCAAGAGTAGGGTGCAGCTACATTTAAAACTCACAGACACGTAGGCTAGCCCTCACTCATCTAAAGTGCAGTGTAGACGACTTGACTTGCAGCCTTTTCACACAGCCCCCCTCCCTCCCTATAGCTGGCCTCTTACACAGCCTTTCACGCACCTTTTGCTCACATCCACAGCCTGGCTGTCCTGTCCTCCACCGGCAGGGCCCTTCACCGAGGGAGGGGGAGGGGGTGCTTGGCTAAGCCTACGACTACGGAAAAGGATAAAACGAAGAAGGGCTGAGAGGGCGGTTTTGATGGAACAAGGAAAGAGAGGAAAGAGAGGAATTGAGGAGGTGGCGATTTGAGCGCGGGTTGGTGTACGTGATCTTGCAGCGCCGGATGCCGTACCGGTTGCGACTGGAGGAGAATGTATCACGAGGGAGTGTCGGAATAAGGCAAGAGAATGAGAGAGAGAGAGAGAGAGAGAGAGAGAGAGAGAGAGAGAGAGAGAGAGAGAGAGAGAGAGAGAGAACACAGGAATATGGCGGGCTGGCAGTGTGTTGACCCAAAAAACGGCTTACGTGCAGGTAGTGAGGGAAGAGCTTCGGATTTCTGCTCTTCAGCTCGTTCCTGGAGAGGCAAGACACAAAGCACAGCTCAAAAGAACTGTCCATGCTATTGAAACAAGAGGACGATTGTGGGCTTACATTGGGAGACAGCTTTGTGTGGAGGCATTACTATCAAGCGAAGATCGATCCATGGTCTAAATCAGCAGGAAGAAGCTGCACAAAGAATGTCATCGCGCAAGGCTCGCCTTCTTAAAGAAAGCACACACAGTCCATGTTTTCAGCGGACCTTTGCCATTGTTTGCAGCTTAGAAAAGAAGAAGGATGCAGGCAGTGATTGCCACTCCCCCCATTTAGTTATAAACAGCAAGCAAATTGGATGGTGTATTGCATTAATAATTCACCAAGCAAAGAAAAGGCTCGAGCAAAGAAAGCAAAGGTCCAACTCTACTAGGTCCAGAAGCAAGCAGGCTTCAAAGCCCCTGGGTGGGGTGGTGACCTTGAATGAGGGTGGGGCAGAGGATAAGACGCTGACAGCACGCCTAATTCCCAAACAGCAACATGCATGCACCTTCACACAAATACACACACCCACACACAACACATACACAAACCGCATGCTGTTTGTTGTGGTGTGAACTCGTTCAGGCAGGTGTGCGCGTTGCACACCCTTAAGGCGTCATGACCTTGACAAAAGCAGCCGACTTACACACAAGGGCATACTATAGCGATTCTGACACAGGTTCCCACCTCAAAGGTGTGATTGTACTATATGAAAGTGTGATCGTACTACACAAAAGTGTGATCATACGATAGCGATTCTGCCACAGGCTCCCACCTTGAAGGTGTGATTGTAGCATACAAAAGTGTGATCATACTTTAGCGATTCTGACACAGGTTCCCACCTCAAGGGTGTGATCGTACTTTACAAATTGTGATCGAACTATAGCGATTCTGACACAAGTTCCCACCTTGGAGGTGTGAGGCAGATGTCGGGCTCCTTGCCTGCCTGGGTCAGCTCCTGTAATAGGAAGGAATGGCATGGCACAAAAAAAAAAAAGTTGAGCACGGCGGCTAAAACAGGAAGGGCACGATGCTGGTTAATTGAGCACAGTGGCCCAAGCAAAGAGTGATTGCATACGCAAAAGCGTGTGGAGGTTGTTCACGCCGCTGCAAAGCCACTGTGACTGTGATGCCTAGAAATCTTTTCATCTGCTGTCAGAGATTTAAGTCAATTTGCAGGACTGACACGATGCTTAAGGCGCAAGGCTGTGCTCAAATTGCAACGCAACATTCAAGACAGGAGCTGCAGGTGGCCGGCACAGCTGGCTGATTATGAGGCGTTAGTTATCCTACTGTTATAGACAGAAGAGATATCAAGAGAAACTAAACGTCTTTCACAGTGCAAGCTTGCTCGTGCAGCAGTGCTTAATATTGCCCACACAACACCAGGAAACTTCGCATGCTTTGATTCTGCTTTCAAGGCATCACTCATGCACAGGCTTGACCGCAGTCATATATACATACATGAATATCGCAGTTTAGGTCCAGCTTTTGCGGATATCCTCCAAACACACGACCATGTACAGTGTACATTTGCATTTATTTTAAGTATGCAGCTTATCCTAAGTATGCGGCAAAAGATCATGGGAAAAGTCATGCGGCTGGTCTAACCGGCTGCTGCAATGTTTGTACAGGCC
>Ga0307945_1001505_pt1 | contig 18280 bp, 22 predicted proteins | sample OrgLakmetagen228_FD_201818 | JGI IMG/M metagenome (GOLD analysis project Ga0307945, IMG submission 201818) | Saline water microbial communities from Organic Lake, Antarctica - #228 | ecosystem: Environmental > Aquatic > Non-marine Saline and Alkaline > Saline | place: Antarctica: Organic Lake...
CCACACATGCTTTCTCCCCCCCCCCCCCCCCACATACACATACACATAAACACACACGCACAGGCACACACACACACACACATAAACACAAACACGCACACGCACACGCACACGCATACGCACACGCACACGCACACGCACACCCATGCACACGCACATGCACCTCCATGTCATTAAATGCCATGGTCAACAGCGGCCTACCCCCCCCACACACACACCCATGCACACACACACGCACACGCACACGCACACGCACACGCACACCCATGCACACGCACACGCACCTCCATGTCGTCAAATGCCATGGTCAACAGCGGCCTACCCCCCAGCACGGCATGCATCAGCTCTCCCGACTCATCAAAAGCTGAGCTATCTCGACTGGTCTTGGTATTGCTTCTGCTGCTCTTGTCACTGCTGCTGCCGCTCTGTCTGCTTCTATTAATGCTACCGCCTCTACTGCTGCTACCGCCACTACTATTGCTGCTGCTGCTGCTGCTGCTGCTACTGATGTCAATGCTGTTACCATTGTCACTGCCTATGCTGCCACTGCCTATGTTGTGCGGCAGCAACACACGTGCAGGGGGCAGCAGCCGCACGTTCGTACGCAGGTCACAGGAGTACTTCAGTAGGCCAGGGTGCTCAAGCGTGCCCCCTGAGAAACTGCAGAAGCACGCGTGGGGAGAGAGAGTTTGTGTGAGCATGTGTGAGCTGCTTGCCTAACTATTTCAGCTGATTCAGCAGGCCAGTGTGTTTGAGCGTGCCCCCTGAGAAACTGCAGAAGCATGCGTGGGGAAAGAGAGTTTGTGTGAGCGTGTGTGAGTTGTTCGCCTTATTATTTCAGCTGATTCAGCAGGCAAGTGTGTTTGAGCGTGGCCCCTGAGAAATTGTGAAGCACGCGTGGGGAAAGAGAGTTTGTGTGAGCGTGTGTGAGTTGTTCGCCTTATTATTTCAGCTGATCAGCAGGCCAGTGTGTTTGAGCGTGGCCCCTGAGAAATTGTGAAGCACGCGCGGGAAAAGAGAGTTTGTGTGAGCGTTTGTGAGTTGTTCGCATTTTACTTCAGCTGATTCAGCAGGCCAGGGTGCTTAAGTAGGGTCCCTGATAAACTGCAAGTGCATCATACATATGCAGGGTAGGCCAGAATTATATATACGCCATATATGACCGTATATTTAGTGATTTTTCGGCCAAAAGTACCGTGTATACATTGTATATACCGTTTGTTTACGATCACTTCGTGACCACACTTTTAAACAATAAATAAATTTCAATTTCAGTTCGTGAGGGGGTCTGGGGATTAATATTTTTGTTCGAGGGCACTGTCGGGAATTATTTTTTAAGTTCAAGAGCCCCCCTGTGAATGCCTGTGCACTGCTACTGCTGTTTGTTATGGCTGAAGCTGTGGCTGAGGCTGAAGCTGTTGCTGATGCTGGAGCTCATTTCGATTTTCACTACAATAAATAATAAATTTACCACTTCCAAGTCAGTTCGGAGAGGCTTCCAAGAATTAATAAAAGATTTCGTTTTCTGGCCAAATAAATAATAAATTTTCGAATTGGTTGTAAACAAGCGGTATATGGTCCTGGCCAACCCTGTACATATGTAAGGGAACATAGGACATCATACAGTGATAGGTGAGCAGAAAAGTTAGTGGCCCCATCACACCACAAATCTCACACACCTGCCAGGGTTTTTCAGTTCGTTTTTTTGGGAGCAAGGGTTCGATAAAGTTTGTGAAAGTTATAGAATCCTCGAACTGTTTGGAGGGTTTGATGTGCAATTTTGGGAAACGAGCCCTTGGGCTCCTCCTTCCACCTTCGAATTTTCCCAATTAGTTGTGTTTATTTATACAAATTATGTGGAAATAAATGGAGCCGGAATGGGACCATGTTATCATTGTAGAACAAAAAAGGAGAACCCCAGAGTGCAGTGCAAGTGCCATGTTGAACAAATCCTTAGCAGTTCAGGAATGTGCTTGAGCTTGGCCTTAGGACCTAGGAAACCTCCTGGCTGGTGCAGAATATAGACCATATTCCAGATATGAATCATTCAATATGTTACTTTTACTGCAAGGAAATAGTGGGACTGAACCGGGGGGGGGGCTGCTGTACCTCGCAGTTTTGACGGACACATGCTGTAAAGTTTGACGAACTCTTAAAAGTTTGACGAACTTTGACCGAACTCCGAACGGCGCTTTTCAAATTCGTTAAAATGCGTGAAAGTTTGCGAACCCAAAATTTTGGCCGAACCCCGAACTGAACCCATAAAAAAATATGAACCCTGACACTGACACTCTGAACCCATAAAAAAGATTACAGCGGGTGCTCCTCACCTTGGCAAAAACATCCGAATGCGTGGCCCCATGCCTCCAAACTTCCCCACATGCAGCGTGGGCGGCAAAGAGGTAAATGTACACACAGGGGTTTGTCTCAGGCTGCGGCTTGGCGCACGTTCCATGTTCCAGAGCTGCGTGCGAAAGGAACAGGACGTGCTTTATTTAGTTGTTCTATATATGCTCTATAGTCTGGTATAAGCACCATTATGACCAGGATTGGCCAGAACCATATTTATATACACACGGTATATATACGATACTTTTTGCAGGGAAACCACCAAATATACGGTCACATTCGGCGTATACATATACTTTGTTTTTGCTTAATTAATGTGGAGAGTGTTTCTCCACTGTCTGCATGGTTTGTTTTCCTTTTGAACCCCCCCTTTTTTCCTTATTTAATGTGGAGAATGTTTTTCACTGTCTGCGCGGTTTGATTTCCTTGAAACCCTGCTAATTCCCCTTAGTTGATGTAGAGAGCGTTTTTCCACTGTCTGCGGTTTGTTTTCCTTTTAAACCCTGTTAACATTTAGGGTTGGCCAGAACCGTATATATGCACCGTATATGACCGTATATTTGGTGATTTCCCAGCCAAAAATACCAATATATGGTTCTGGCCAACCCTGTTAATATACTTCTGTTCCTGGTGATGAAGGTGTTTACTGTGTGTGTAATTTTTTTGTTCTGGCGGTGGTGGTGATGAAGGTGATCACTGTGCGTGTATTTTTTTGTTCTTCTGTTCCTGGTGATGAAGGTGTTCACTGTGTGTGTAATTTTCTTGTTCTGGCGGTGGTGGTGATGAAGGTGTCCACTGTGTGTGTAATTTTTTTTTCTGACGGTGGTGGTGGTGGAGGTGTCCACCGTTCTCAAAACACGATTGGTGCTTCCCCCTTAATCGTGCGAGCTGCTTGTGCCGCTTGCATGCCTTTTCCTTTTTCATCTCCAGTTTTAGTTTGATATTGTGACACGCAGGTAGAGACATGTAAGTAAGGTCACGCTCTTTTCTACTTCATTGAAATTTACCATTTCTCCAACGTAAAGAATGTCATCAGCACAGATTGTATTACATGCCACCTATTTTTTGTCTGTTATTTTTAGGGTTACCTGTATGTCTGGGTACCCTTGTAGGAAGGCAGCGTCGCTGTCGCCTGCGAGCGGGTTTGGAGAGGGAACAAGAAAGAGATTTGGGCATGAGTGAAACGTTGCTTGAAAGGGTAATCCTACAGATGCCATTTCTGTGCTTCGTGCGATACATATATCCACGTAACAATGAGAATGATGTTAGAGCATCACCGATGCCGCTGTGGCCTGCAGAGGGGTGTGGAGAGGGAGTTGGGTAGAGCAGTTTGGGCTGAAGAGCAAATGTGCAGCAAACCTGATGCAGTTCTTTCGAGTGCGGTTGGGGCGTTTCAAACGGTAATGTAGTGGCGGCTATGACAATTTAACGTTAAACCAGCATCACATGCCAAATCAAATAGACAAGACACTGTGGGAGAATGTGTGTGTGCGTGCGTGCGTGCGTGTGTGTGTGTGTGTGTGTGTGCGTGCGCGTGTGTGTGTGTGTGTGTGCGTGTGTGTGTGCATGTGTGTGTGTGCTACGGCAGCTACGCGGACTGCTGTGTGAGCATTGTATACACGTCTTGTGTACACGAGCATTGTATATTGTATTGTATGTACGTGGTGCATGCACCCTCCCAAAACAGTATTAAAAGTTAGGCCAACGTGCCTGGACTGGGCGTGTTACATGATTCCGCTGTATTGCTGTCGCTCTCTTGCGATGTATGCCTGCCTTGTCTCCACCAATTGCCTGCCCCTTGCTCATGCTTGTGCTTCCTCTGTGTGTGTTTGTGTGCGTGTGTTGTATGTGTGTGTTGATGTGTGTCGATGTGTGTGTTTATGTATGCGTGTGTGTATGTGTGTATGTGTTTTATGTGTGTGCATATAGATGTATGTACGTGTGTGTATGTGTGTGTGTGCGTGTGCCTGTGTGCTTATGTATGCGTGTGTGTATGTGTGTATGTGTTTTATGTGTGTGCATATAGATGTATGTACGTGTTTGTATGTGTGTGTGCGTGTGTGTGTCCACATGCCTACCTTGCGAAGGCGGTCCTGTTGATCCTCGTGCTGTGCAGGCACTTCTCTGAAGTCTGCCAGCCGAGATGGCAGGCCCACAGACAGGAGCCCATGGTCCCGAGCGTCCCTGGTTGAGGGTCGAACGGTTGTACAGGAAACGTTGAGTGAACCAGATAATGGAAGGGAAGAAAGGGAAGATGTGGGTGTGCATGCCCGACGAGGCCCGTCAGTGCCTACTAGTTTCCCTACACACACACACACACACACACACACACACACACACGCACACACACAAACACACACACACACGCACACACACACACACCAAGAGAGCATAAATGTGGCTTAGCAACCCACTTGTTGTTCACGTACACGCGTGCTGCCCACGCACACGACGTGGGCGCGTTCCAGACGAGGCCAGTCAGTGCCACAAGCTGCATGTGCAGTAGTAGTAGCGGTAGAAGTAGCGGTAGAATTTGCAGTAGTAGTAGCGGTAGTAGTAGCGGTAGTAGAAGCGGTAGTAGTAGCGGTAGAAGTAGCGGTAGAAGTAGCGGTAGAAGTATAGAGTGCAGGTAGCAAGTGCAGTTAGGGGATAGTGGGTGGGGTTGGCCAGAACCGTATATGTGCACCGCACATGTGCACCGCATGTATGGTGATTTCCCAGCCAATAATTCCGTATGTACACCGTACGTATATGGTTCTGGCCGACCCTAGTAGCAGGGTAGTAGGGTAGTAAGTGCAGGTAGGGTATACGTGGGGTATTGTAAGTGCAGTGTAGGTGTGCTGCTGCTGGGCGTACATGAGTGATGGATGCGACTTGTAGTTTAGAGCTAAGCATCCTTGTATGCGCCGCGAAATGAGGACAGGCACGGGATGATGGTCTGTGGACGAAGCAGAGGGGGGCTGGCAACTGTGCTTGCACAGTGGTACGTGCGTGTGGTACGTGTGCACGTTGTATTATGCGCACGTATACTACCTCATCAAAGCTCCCCACAGGACTGCTGTCATAGCGTGCGAGGTAGAACCCGCCTAGCGTGTGGCTGTGTGTGCAAGTATGAGTTGTGGACCAGGTACACAAAGACGGGTGGAACAGAGGAAGCGCACAATGGATGCAAAGCAAGTGCAACATTAACACCTAGAACACGCAAAGCAATCGCCTTACCCAAACGCCTCCACAAGCTTCAATCCATCAGGGATGCGCTGTTTTGCCTGGGCGAGGCAGTGCGTGTTTGTTGTGAGCCCTAATGTGAAAGGAGCTTGCATTGTGCTTCACTACCTCTTCAGACTTCACCAGCTGCAGCTGGTACAGGGCACGGCCCTTGAACACCCAAGGCGGGTCTGTGTACATCTGATCACAGGGTACAAAATGTTAAATTTTACATAAACCAGGAACGGGACGAGACCGGAGGTTTTTCAACGAATAAGCTAAGAGCGTTTTTTTACATGCTGAATACGAACGGCCCGACGCACGGTTATGTACGGTCTTAATAAGAGATACACATTATAAAAGGCACAAATTATACAACATCAAGGTTGGTGCATCGACAACTTTGATTTCGTTTCTTTCAATTTGTTTGTTTATCATGTGTTTGCGCAGTATAATTGGCAGTTCAGTGCAAATAGGCCAGCATCACACAAAGCTGCCCTAAACCTTGGGAGTTCTCCAGTGGCACATCTCTCCCGCACGCTGACGCACGTGCAGAGTTTGAGCTCCGGGACATGCATCAGCGCTGGGAGACAAAGGATCAGCTCGCTCTACTGCTTTGGCGCGCCCACCGCCAAACAAGCTCAATGTACAACACGGTACTTGTGTAGGGTTGGCCAGAACAGTATATATGCACCGTTTATGACTGTATATTTGGTGACTTCCCTGCCAAAATACCGTATTATACCGGTATACACCGTATTTATATGGTTCTGGCCAACCAGCAGATACTTGTGTATAATTAAACAACCTTTCAGGTAGGAGAGGGGGCGCGCTCGTCACAGCAATGAAAGCCTGGGAGGGGGGCAAAATCGGAAGTGGCCAACCCGATACTTGTAAAAAGTTGCACAATTATACGCAACTGTGTATAATTGTGCAACCTTTTAGGAAGGAGAGGGGATGCGCTCATCACAGCAATGAAAGCCTGGGAGGGGGGCAAGATCAGTAGTGGCCAACCCGATACTTGCAAAAAGTTGCATAATTATACGCAATTGTGTATAATTGTGCAACCTTTTAGGTAAGAGAGGGGGCGCGCTCGTCACAGCAATGAAAGCCTGGGAGGGGGGCAAGATCAGTAGTGGCCAACCCGATACTTGTAAAAAGTTGCACAATTATACGCAATTGTGTATAATTGTGCAACCTTTTAGGAAGGAGAGGGGATGCGCTCGTCACAGCAATGAAAGCCTGGGAGGGGGGCAAGATCAGTAGTGGCCGCCAGTCGAAAAATGGTCGGCGACGAGGAGAGGGAAACAGCAAGTTCATACAAAAGGCAAGAGTACGTGGCAGAAGCAGGGAGACGCAATTGAGAGTGGTGGGGTGACAAGGACAGCCAGGGCGGGAGGTGGTAGCCATTTCATGGTAAAATGCTAGAAGGACGAGGCGCTCAGGGCCAGCTTGATGGCGCACTGCCTGGGCTGGAGTTCTTCCTGGTCGCAGCATAATTGACGCATGTTTAGGTCAAGCCCGAGGCTGCATTGCCACCTGGAGATTGCAAGGTAGAACACCCTTTTTGAAGTACTACTTTTTAGAAGCAATTAAATCACCTTTTCAATATCAAGCTTCAGCTAAGAGTACTGTAATTCACTTTTCATACCTAATCCATGCCGGTAGTGTTTACACTATCTGCGTTCCTCTTCTTTTTTTTCCACTTTTTATATCAAGGTGAGGCGCATCGCCATATCACACGGTGTACTTCACATGGAATACCATATAACACGGTGTAGATCATATCAAGGTGCCCAACCACAAAGCACGGTGTAGGTCATATCAAGGTGTGGCGCATTGCCATATAACACGGTGTAGGTCATATCAAGGGGCCAAACCAAATAGCACGGTGTACATCATATTAAGGTGTGGCGCATTGCCATATAACACGGTGTAGATCATATCAAGGTGCCCAGCCATAAAGCACGGTGTACAACACATCAAGGTGTGGCGCATTGCCATATAACACGGTGTAGGTCATATCAAGGGGCCCAGCCAAATAGCACGGTGTACATCATATCAAGGTGTGGCGCAATGCCATATAACACGGTGTAGATCATATCAAGGTGCCCAGCCATAAAGCACAGTGTACAACACATCAAGGTGTGGCGCATCGCCATATAACACGGTGAACATCATATCAAGGTGTGGCGCATTGCCATATAACACGGTGTAGGTCATATCAAGGTGCCCAACCGAGTGCACGGTGTACAACACATCAAGATGTGGCGCATTGCCATATAGCACAGTGTAGGTCATATCAAGGTGCCCAACCGGATAAAATGGTATAAAAATATTAAGGTGTGGCACATCGCCTTGCTGGCTTGTCCATTCATTTGCTACCAGATCTGTGATCTCTGTAATTTTTACTTTGCTTTACATACGCAGCCTAGCAGTCACAATTTTTGAATGATGGCTTTAATGGTAACCTTTGTGATCTTTGCAACCTCTGTTTGCAATACACGGTTTCGTGTAATGCAAAACAGTTTTCATTTGGGAACAGCAGCCTACCCTGATTTCGTCTTTTGCCACATAAGTTTAAATGCTTGACCAAAACCACCTTGACCATTTGTGCAAGCAGGGGTGTGTGAAGTTCCTGGGCTATCCCAAAGCATTAAAAATACAGACTCGTTCGTGTGCCCGCTGGACTGTTCAATTGCTGAGCGCTTTTCAAGGACTAGCTACGTGGGTGTAAGTCACATGTACGAGCTGTTCAAACTGGACGTGCTATTCCCGTGCAAGAGTTTATTGCGGTTTTGAAGCATCATGCTATGACAGGATGAGAGGGGTTTGGAGAGAAACTGAGTTTGTAGACCCCATCACGCACAACAACAAACTGGCCACCTATCATTCCTGGTTGCCATCCCTTTTTATATTAATGAACGTAGGTATGCCGACTATTGTACCACGGTATCTTTGGCTTGATCTTTCCAAACATGTTATGCGCAATGTCAGTAGACTCCGGTTGCGTACACATACTTTGAGAGTGGAGGCAGCAGCGTGGCTTGAAGGTGGTTCTCGCATATATGACCAATGTCCTGGTGAAGATGAACATGTTCAACGAGGTGCTCTTTTATATTGCCAAGACCATCAGGTTTGTGAGCTGAGGAAACATTTCTCCTTCTTTTTTACAATTTTTTTGAGGACTTTTTAACAGCACGACCCTTTTCGCTGCAACAGGTCAACAGCCACCTACCTGTTCATAATTTCCTTGCTCACCAAAACGCTAGACTTTTCCTTTTCTTTCTGAGCATATGGATTTATTTATGGCTGGCCGAGACCAGTCAGCAGCCGATCAGCCAAAAACCTGGCTGAAGGTCACCCCCCACACAGGTCACCCCCCACAATTGTAACCATTGTAATCATAAAGCTTTCACAAGTATTTTGCAGTTCTTCTGGCTCCCATTTTGGGTTCCACGAGACCTTCACCAGCTCTCTTATGAGTATTTAAACGTCTGGCAGGGCCGATCTACGTTATAAAGAATCAAGTTGTTACAACTGCAGACATAAATATACAAATGTGCATCACCGACACAACAAGCAGCCCTTTCCTGGACCTCAAAAGTCACTGGCACAATTGCCATGCCTAATACCATAATTGTCACAGTACAATAAACAATTGAGTGAAATTATGCGTTATGTTCAATACATCAGGTGCAGGTATTACGCTTTCCTCAAGACAACATTCAACATCCCAGGTTGGCTTTTTGGGTCCACATCCAAGAACATGCAAAGGCCCTCCCTTTAACTTGAAGTTGATCTCTACGACGCCTTAAGAATATGTCAAAAGGACTTCAGTTGAAAAAATGCACACAGAATAGAGGGAAAAAGACATTACACAATTGCATCAGCCACACTATAAAAGGGCTCAGGTGAAGAAAAGGAATATGGTAGAAAGAGGGAAAAGACATTACACAATTGCATAAGCCACACTATGAAAGGGCCTGTTCCTGACCAGGTGAAGTAAATGCACACGGGAGAAAGAGGGAAAACACACTACACAATTACAAGCTACACTATGAAAAGAGCTGGTTGCGCACTGCAGCGCAATACAAAAAGCAGCCACACTTCTAAATTCACTGACGCCAAAGTACGAGTAGTGCGCAATTGTTGCACTACATTGTTTAGGCCACGTCGCCTACATAAACAATGCCAATGCTCCAAAACAATGCGCACTGCTCGTGCTGCTGCGCAACACAAAAAGCAGCCACACTTTTAAATTCACTGACGCCAAAGGTGCCAAACACTACGTTTTTTAGGAGCACGTTGCCTACATTCCCGGCGTGAACAAAATTGTTAACATCACACTTGTGCACACACGTGTACAAGTGCACATGCACACAGGCACACGTACAAACGTGCACACGCATACATCTTCATACGTACGCACAGGCACACAGGCACACGTACGCACGTGCACACAGGCACACGTACAAACGTGCACACGCACACATGTTCACACGAACGCACATGCACACAGGCACACGTACAAACGCACACATCTTCACACATCTTCACACATCTTCACACAGAATGCACATGCACACAGGCACACGTACAAACGTGCACATATACACAGGTTCACACGTACGCACATACACACAGGCACACGTACCACATACACACAGGCACACGTACACACGTGCACGTGCCCAGGTACGGTGGAACATTTAGCATAGGCTGAATTGAATGTACACTTCCGGCTAGGAGGGCCCTCCCACCACAAAAACTAAACAGATCTGAGGTCCATACAATGATGTAACATACAAACCACACTCCTCGTGTACACATACAGCTGCAGCACACACACACACACAGCGCACAGCACAGGCCCACAGGCACCACACACAGCGCACCCCTACCGGCATTCAGCGCAAGACCCTCACACGCTTGTGCACGTGCGTGCCCCTCAGATGTGAGATGCACAGCATCTGTGTGTGGCTGTGTGCTGCCGTCACAGCCCCACGGTGGACTGTACTGTGGTATATGGGACCATATTCCTGCCACTCTGACCTGAGCGCCTCCTGCCGCACATGCATACCAAGCTTCACACACATACGTGCACACTGGGCACACACACACACATACGTGTGCTTTCTGGGCACACACACACATACGTGCACCCTGGACACACACACACATACGTGCACCCTGGGCACACACACACACACATATGTGCACCCTGGGCACACACACACACATACGTGCACACTGGGCACACACACACACACATACGTGCCTGGGCATTTATATATGCCTGGGCACACATATGCACATATGCACACCCTGTGGACACATACACATCAGTGCCTGAACATACATACACGCACCCTGGGCACACACATGCATAAAATATACAAACCCTCCTGCAACCCACGTGCCCCTACGGAGGGAACTTCACACATCCGTGTATCCGACTCACACAGACGTGCATGCCCTCATGGATTTATTTGTGGCTGGCCGAGACCAGTCAGCAGCCGATCAGCCAAACAACCTGGCTGAAGGTCACCCCCCAACGTAACCATTGTCACCATCGTAACCATTGCATGCCCTCACGTGTGCGCTTGTGCACACTCGCCATCATGCACAAGCCTTGGAGAGGGCATTTGTATGTGGCACACTAAATTGTGCGTGAATGGCGCACGGAAGTGTGCGCCCTCGTATATGCACGTGCCTACCTTACACACAGGTGCGTGCCTAAACCATGAATCCTACAACCTTAAACCTAGATTGTTCACATACTGCATGTGCCTAAACCTGTCTTGCACATGCCCAAGTCCTGGGCTGCTGCCTAAACCAGCTGCGCATTCCTTACCCATATGCATGCACATGCACACACACACACACACACACACACACACACACACACATGCCCTAGCAAGAACGTAGCATCTCCATTCACAGATACAAACAAATCTCTTTGCTCGACAGGAGTGAGACGTGTAGCGTGCGTGTGTGTGTGCGTGTGTGTGTGTGTGTGTGTGTGCTGTATGTGTATGCATGTGCATGTGCATGTCACACACGTGTGCCTTACATACATTGTGCTCCATCAAAGGGAGAGGAGGAGGGGTGGGACGCGTGTCCTTGCCGGAAAAAATATCTGACCACTCAGGCGTGAGATCTGCGCTGGTCAGGAGTGAGATCTGTATGCTCCTGAGGAGTGACATGCGTGGCCAAGGGGGCGTAAGGCCCCGGGCTACCGTCTTCTGGGTGCGTTACACGTCGCAGCACGCTCAGTGCGCAGGGCTGTTGGATGTTGGCCCCAAAGTGCTCCACCACTTGGCTCATGCTCAAGCGCGTGCGACCTACGATCAAGCAGGACACAACACACACACAAGATGTGCAGCAGCAAGAAGTTGTGGTGGCACATCCTGTACAAGGTAGGGTGATAGATGCAGACTACAAAGTGCTCCACCACTTGGCTCATGCTCAAGCGCGTGCGACCTACGATCAAAAAGGACACAACACACACACAAGATGTGCAGCAGCAAGAAGTTGTGGTGGCACATCCTGTACAACGTAGGGTAAGAGATGCAGACTACAAAGTGCTCCACCACTTTGCTCAAGCTTGCTTGAAGAATGGAAAGGAAAAACTTCACAGCAATTTCAATACACTTGTTGTACACAATTTGAGGGACTGCTCAAGCTTGCTTAAAAAATAAAAAGAAAAAACACCCAATGATGAGACAAAGTTCGCCGTTGTCTGACAAGAAAGAAGGCAGCACGGACAGAAAGAAGAGAAATGAAGAAACAGATTGGCCAGGCGAGTGCAAGATTGATATGCTGCGCACAATCTCATCATCCATTGCATCAAAACATACACACCATCTACCAGCACACCATCTTACCCCCCCCCCCACACACACCATCTATCAACTGTTGACATATCAACACACACTCACCGTCTAGGCTCACTATAATGTCCTCCGGCAGCAGCCCAGCAAGTTGTGCAGGGGACCCATCACGGATGCTCTGCAGCAATGAGAAAGCAATGCTGAGGGAAGCAATGCTGAGGGAAGCAATGCTGAGGGAAACAATGTTGAGGGAACAGGGGGGGCTGCATACGGGCCTGCCTGCGTTCTGTGTATCGGAACGCTTTACATCAGCTCAGGGAGCTGCTGTGCAGATTTCTATCACGGATGCTCTGCAGCAATGAGGACGCGTGGGATACAATGCTGAGGGAACAGGGGGGGTTGCATACGATCCTGCCTGCGTTCTGTGTATCGGAAAGCTTTGCATCAGCTCAGGGAGCTGCTGTGCAGATTTCCATCATGGATGCTCTGCAGCAATGAGGATGCGTGGGAAACAATGCTGAGGGAGCAGGGGGGGTTGCATACGAGCCTGCCTGCGTTCTGTGTATCGGAAAGCTTTGCATCAGCTCAGAGAGCTGCTGTGCAGATTTCCATCACGGATGCTCTGCAGCAATGAGGACGCGTGGGAAGCAATGCTGAGGGAACAGGGGGGGCTGCATACGGGCCTGCCTGCGTTCTGTGTATCGGAAAGCTTTGCATCAGCTCAGGGAGCTGCTGTGCAGATCTCCATCACGTATGCTCTGCAGCAATGAGGACGCGTGGGAAACAATGCTGAGGGAGCAGGGGGGGATGCATATGAGCCTGCCTGCATTCTGTGTGTGTATTGGAAAGTATAAATCAGCCCAGCAAGCTACGCAGAGGACCCATCACGGAAGCTCTGCAGCAATGAGGACGCGTGGGATACAATGCTGAGGGAGCAGGGGGGGCTGCATACGGGCCTGTCTGCGTTCTGTGTATCGGAAAGCTTTGCATCAGCTCAGGGAGCCGCTGTGCAGATTTCCATCACGGATGCTCTGCAGCAATGAGGACGCGTGGAAAAAAATGCTGAGGGAACAGGGGGGGTTGCATACGAGCCTGCCTGCGTTCTGTGTATCGGAAAGCTGTGCATCAGCTCAGGGAGTTGCCGTGCAGATCTCCATGACGGATGCTCTGCAGCAATGAGGACGCGTGGGAAGCAATGCTGAGGGAGCAGGGGGGGCTGCATACGAGCCTGCCTGCGTTCTGTGTATCGGAACGCTTTGCATCAGCTCAGGAAGCTGCCGTGCAGATTTCCATCACGGATGCTCTGCAGCAATGAGGACGCGTGGGAAACAATGCTGAGGGAGCAGGGGGGGGTGCATACGGGCCTGCCTGCGTTCTGTGTGTGTATTGAAAAGTATAAATCAGCCCAGCAAGCTGCACAGGGGACCCATCACGGATGCTCTGCAGTAACAAGGAATGTGCAGGGAATTAAAAATCATCGCACACACACAACACACACAACACACTCATACACACAGCACACAGCTGCGCACGCACCTGCACCATAACTGCAGTTGGGGCCCCCCCGAGCATCTGAGGTAGCTCGGCTTGGACGTAATGCAGAGCCCCCTGGCTGAGCTCTACCATAGTGACACCCACATAGGGGTAACGCATTCGACCGTGCGTGCTGAAGCTGTTGACAATGTCTTGTATCTGTGTATGCACGAAATATTGTGTGTGTGTGTGTACATGTGTGTGTATGTGTGTGCGTGTGTGTGTGCATGTGTGTGTGCGGCTTGTGTGTGTGTATGTGTGTGTGTTTGTGTGTGTGCATGTGTGTGCTCAGTGCAGAGGACGGCCTAAGCTCAATACAAATACCAAAGTGCACAGCTGCGTCCAATTTGGCGGATCTCGTTCTTGTTGGATAACAGCCAGACACACACACACGCAGAGACACACGCGCACACACACACTGTAACACACACACTTAGTACTGAGGTAGCTCTTGAGCACACCCATCGACAAAAGTTTTCAAAGGCTATAAGACACGTCCACGTAACGAGAGTCAAGAGCGTTGAGCCACTCACCATCCTACACACACACACACACACACACACGTAACGAGAGCCTGCTGCCTTACCGCTTTAATCGTACGCATGCCCCAACCCCAGCTCAAACCAAACGCCTAAAAGCCACACCACAATCACAACCACGCAAAAAAGCACACACGGGCACCCACCGACGAAATGGGGAGGCAAAAAGACACTCCGTCCGCTTCCACAGCCTTCATCATGCTCATGCCCACCACCTCCCCATCTAGGTTGATGAGGGGTCCGCCAGAATTGCCCTGTGTGTGTATGTGTGTATGTGTGTGTATGTGTGCGTGAGTGTGTGTGTGAGAGAGTGTGAGTGTCACAACAGGCTTCACGCTGAGGTTCACCACACACACACACACTATGACAGCTACCACTTGGACAATAGCCACTTCTGTTTCATTACATTACTTTCATACAAGGTTGTTCGGTTTTGGGTTTGGTTAAAAGTTGGGGTTCGCAAACTTTCACGCAATCTAACAAATCATAAAAATGTTGTTTGCGAGTTGTTAAATGTTCGACGAACTTTAAGCCCTTTTTTACTTTCTTAGAACTTTTGCCAAAATTTTTAAGTCCAAATTTGCAGCTCCAAATGCAGGAAACAGCCCTAGATGGACGTCAAACGTTCTGAATTTTTTTGCATTGATTAGTCATAGTATATAATATAAATTCAAGACACTAGAAGCGTGTTTTAGACGAGTACGACCAAAAAACAAGCAGCATCCTCCATTTTCGATATTGCACATCGAATTGCTTAAATAGTTTTGAGGGTTCTAGAACTTTCACGAACCCTTGTTCCCAACGAACTGTTCCCAAAGAACTTTATCGAACCAACGAACTGTCCCAACGAACTGAACAACCCTGCTTCCATAAACACCTACTGCACTCACCTGGTTAATAGCCACATCTGTTTGAATGTACGGGGTGCGTGAGCCTGGCATGCCAAGTTCGGTGCCCCTACGTTCCACACAGCTCACGATGCCAGCAGTAACCTAAACGTGCGTGTGTGTGTGCGCATGCATGTGTGCAAGCGCATGCGTGTGTGTGTGTGTGTGTGCGTGTGTGTGTGAGTGTGTTATTGGATGCCAAGCTAGGTGCCCCTACGTTCCACACAGCTCATGATGCCAGCAGTAACCTAAACGTGCGTATGTGTGCGCATGCATGTGTGCAAGCGCGTGCGTGTGTGTGCGCATGCATGTGTGCAAGCGTGTGTGTGTGTGTTGTGAGTGTGCGTGCGCGTGTGTGTGTGTGTGAGTGTGAGCGTGTATGCATGTGGGCTGGTGTGTGTATGTGTGAGGGTGTGTTTAGAATATAAACATAATTAAACGAGAAAAACAGGATAGGACACAAGAACACACACACTCTCAAGGATGCACACAAGCGACACACACACACCCACACTAACACGCACACACACGCACACACACATGTGTGAACACACTCACACATGCTCACACACACAAGCACACACACACGCGCACAAACACGCACACACATGCACACACACACACACACACACATGCGTGAACACACTCACACACGCTCACACACACACAAGCACACACACACACAAACACGCACACACACACACGCACACACACACACGCACACACACACTCTCACAGATACCTGCAAAAGAATCAGCATGCACCGGGCAAAAGCATAAGTGGCGAGCCCAGCGCAATCACCCACAGTCCACAACATACACACACACACACTTAATGTACACACACACGCACATACACACACACTCACACACACACATACACACACACACTTAATGCACACACACGCGCACATACACACACACTCACTCACACCTAAAGTCTACAACATACACACACACTTAAGTGCACATACACACACACTCACACACACACAGTCTACAACATACACACACACTTAAGTGCACATACACACACCCGAGAGCACACACACGCGCACATACACACACACACACACACCCAAAGTCTACAACATACACACAAACACTTAAGTGCACATACACACACACACTTGATGCACACACACGCGCACATACACACACACTCACACACCCACCCACAGTCTACAACATAAACACACACACACTGAAGTGCACAAACACACACACACACGAGTGCACACACACGCGCACATACACACACACTCACACACACCCACAGTCTACAACATACACACACACACTTAAGTGCACAAACACACACACACGAGTGCACACACACGCCCACATACACACACACTCACACACACCCACAGTCCACAACATACACACACACACTTAATGCACACACACGCGCACATACACACACTCACACACACCCACAGTCCACAACATACACACACACTTAGTGCACACACACACATACACACACACTCACACACACTTAAAGTCTACAACACACACACACATAAGTGCACAAACACACACACACGAGTGCACACACACGCCCACATACACACACACTCACACACACACCCAAAGTCTACAACATACACACACACACTTAGTGCACACACACGCGCACATACATACACACACACTCACACACACACAGTCTACAACATACACACACACACTTAGTGCACACACACGCGCACATACACACACACTCACACACACCCAAAGTCTACAACATACACACACTTAGTGCACACACACACTCACACACACACAGTCTACAACATACACACACACTTAATGCACACACACGCGCACATACACACACACTAACACAAAAGTCCAAAACACACAAACACACACAATGCACACACACACGCACATACACACACACTCACACACACTTAAAGTCTACAACATACACACACACACTTAGTGCACACACACGAGCACATACACACACACTCACACACACCCACAGTCTACAACATACACACACACTTAGTGCACACACACGTGCACATACACACACACTCACACACACCCACAGTCTACAACATACACACACACTTAGTGCACACACACGCGCACATACACACACACTCACACACACCCACAGTCTACAATATACACACACACTTAGTGCACATACACACACACTCACACACACCCACAGTCTACAACATACACACACACTTAGTGCACACACACGTGCACATACACACACACTCACACACACCCAAAGTCTACAACATACACACACACGTAAGTGCACATACACACACGAGTGCACACACACACGCACATCGACACACACTCACACCCACAGTCTACAACATCCTCACACACACACTTAGTGCACATACACACACACGAGTGCACACACACTTAGCGCACATACACATGTAGTGAACATACACACACCCACAGTCTACGACATGACAATGCTACCACAAGACCAGGCACAAACAAAACACTTTGGCAACCACACTTACACAGACGCAAACACACACACACACACTCACACACACACAGGCACACAAGGGTGCATGCATGAGTGTTGTCACGCACCGAGTGCTTGAGCTTGAGCGGCAGGCCCAGCACAAACACCCACAGGACAACAAGTCAGACACACACACACACACAAACTCACACACACACAGACACACGCGGTGAACACATTGAGATCCAGAACGCACCGAGCATGAGCCCAGCGCAACCACCCACAGGACAACAAGTCACACACACACACGCACACACACACAGACACACGCGGTGAACACATTGAGAGCCAGAATGTACTGAGTGCTTGAGCCCAGCGCAACCACCCACAGGACAACAAGTCACACACACACACACACAGACACACGCGGTGAACACATTAAGAGCAAGAATGTACTGAGTGCTTGAGCCCAGCG
>Ga0307945_1001508_pt1 | contig 18262 bp, 14 predicted proteins | sample OrgLakmetagen228_FD_201818 | JGI IMG/M metagenome (GOLD analysis project Ga0307945, IMG submission 201818) | Saline water microbial communities from Organic Lake, Antarctica - #228 | ecosystem: Environmental > Aquatic > Non-marine Saline and Alkaline > Saline | place: Antarctica: Organic Lake...
CTCTCTCAAGCACGTTGTTAAGGTTAACCAGAACATGTCGAAATGACAGAACTTTGGATTGATCAATCAAAAGGGCTTGGATTTCAACAGTTAGATTGACAAATATTTGGAATGAAGCAGATATTACAAGTCTGCCCTGGTGCGCTTGCCAGCTTTGCCTTCATCCAACACATTGCGATCGCGAGGTGCACTGGCCGTGAGAAAATGATGAGAAAATGCTGTGGCGCACCACGTCTGTACTGGAGCAATGTGGTTGCACAGTGAATAACTGGCATAGAACACTAGCACTGGCACTCTGATGCAGTGCACTGGATCATACGACTGCAATAGCATGGTGTACTAGCAATGAGTATATCCTACAGCGCTGTCCCCACTTCCCCACTGCCCCGGGCTAGCGCACCGCACGTCACGCCTGTGCTCGCACAATATACTAGTACATACATTTCTAAAGCGCACCACACGGCACGCCTGCCCTGGCGCAGTATACCGGCACAGATACTACCTGGCACACCTGCACTGGCTCAGTACTGTACTGGCAGTGTATTGCAGTATGGCAATTCTGTAATGCACCACACGCGGCACACCTGCACGATTGCTAGCAGCTGTCCTTTGGATTGCAGCTGCGGGCGGCTGTAGTCACCCTCTCTTGCCACCTATGAGTGCAAAGCAACAGAGACAAGTGTGAAAAAAGCTCCTACCACCAACATGCACGTGTGGTCTGCATAATGGGAATGATCTCATGATCAGCAGAATGAGAACTACAACACAAATGTGCGCATGTTCTCATTTCTTAGGAAGCCAAAAGCACGTCCTTTGTGCCTAAGCCCGAACAGAACACGCTTGTGCTGTCACTGAACTTCCATCATTACTGCTCCACACCTCAGAGAAAGCTATCATGAGCATATAGAAGCACATAGAAGAATATAGAAGCATACAGAAGCATATATAGAAGCATAAATACAAGCATACAGAAGAAGAAAGCTATCATGAGCATATGGCCATGCTATCTGATGAGCATATAGAAGCACATAGAAGAATATAGAAGCATACAGAAACATATATAGAAGCATAAATACAAGCATAAAGAAGAAAGCTTTCATAATCATATGGCCATGCTATCTCTAGACGGATGCACACAAGGCTGAATATACCACTTTTGATGCTATTATGATAACTGTGACTCAGAAAGAGCCAGGAGTGCGTTCAGCATGTTAACGTTATCTGCTAGACAGACATGACAAGGCCAAAGGTATGAAAGCATTGTTATTGCCATTAAGTGGCTGTCCGTACCTGCAAGAAAGCCAGAGCATGTCCAGCATGGTTACGCATCTGCTAGACTGATATTGCAAGGCCAAATGCACGATATCACTGTTCTTGCCAATGAGTGGCTGTCCGTACCTCCGAGAAAGCCAGGAGCATGTCCAGCATGGCCACGTTGTCAGCCACACGTAGGATCAAGGGCAGGTGCGCAGCCAAGCAATCCAGAAGCTGCTCAAGTACCTGGTCAGCGTATGTAATTGTGTAACCAATCAGTTCATCGTAGTACATATATAAAGTGCGCAGCAAGGAAACCAGCAGCTGCTCAAGTACCTGGTCAGCGTATATAATTGTGTAACCAATCAGTTCATCTTAGTACATACAACAGGTGCACAGCCAAGGAAACCAGCAGCTGCTCAAGTACCTGTTGCATATGTGACTTTTATCATATCTATTGCCTTAGTGCATAAACTTGTGCACAGCCAAGAAAGCCAACAGCTGCCCAAGCTCTTGCCACTCAGCTGCCTGTTGCATGTGTGAGTGTGTCTATCATACCTGTTCATGGCCATGGTGCGGTCAAGACAACTACACAGTAGTTCCTTGCGCCAGGCAGTAATGGGCTGTTGAGGCAGCATTGCGTAGCCATGCATTCAAGGCAACTGCAAAGCTATTTTTAAAGGTTTTTCAAAACAAGGAGTTACCTGGTACCACATACCTTATCCGTGAGCACCACACACATTTTCTATGAGCACCAGGCATTCATGGGTAGCGTCACGCAGCCTCGCAAATTAGGCAGAAAAAAAAGATACAAAAGATACTCTGCACCATAAGGTGAACGACACCACACACCTTCTCCGTGAGCACCAGGCAGTCATGGGCAGCGTCGCGTAGCCTCGCAATCAAGGCATTGGAAAAAAAATACAAAAGATGCTCTGCACTATAAGGTGAACGACACCACACACCTTCTCCGTGAGCACCAGGCAGTCATGGGCAGCGTCGCGTAGCCGTGCATTCAGAGCATTCAGCTCGTGTGTGGTGAACAGCAACGAGGAGCGGCCTCGCTTTTCTAGGGGTAAGAAGGACCTGCACACCGTTCGAGCAGCAGCAAGACCAATCAGTCTGGATGTGAAATGGACAGGACATACCATAACTATATCATCTTTACTAGGGTTGCCAGAACCACGCATATATAATACATAAGTATATATGTTGTATATATGGTATTTTAAGCAGAAAAAGATCACCATACATACAGTCATATACAGTTCTGGCCAATTATAATTTTAACCCACAAACATGCTGCCAGAATAAGCAGCTACGACTTTTTCTCTCACCTCTCAAAACTTGGCACCAGCCAAAAAATATTTTATTACTGTTCTTCTCAGCTGTTTTCACAGATCGCAGGCTGATGTGCGTATACATTGCAAGCTGATGTGCGCATCATAAATGTAAAGACCCTATTCAAAGACACTTTACACAAAGCACATCACATATCTAGGGTCGGCCAGAACCATAAATATACACCATATAATAACTTCCCTGCCAAAACTACCGTATATAAACTGCATATATATAGTTCTGGCCAACCTACACACAAGTGTCAGATCAAATCACTGGCACTGCAAAGTATAGGACACGACACGTCAACTCGAACAAGAAAAGAAAAGAAAAGAAAAGGATAACTACGCAGGCAGCAAAACATTCCCTGCATCAATGAAGGAAAAGGAGACACATTGGCTCGAAATAGTGTCATGAGTCTCCCCAACCAAACTAGAACAGAAGCTCTCAATTGTCAACCAACAAAATGCTGGTCACACAAGCAATGTCGCTGCCACTGATTGGACGTGACATGAGCATGGATGCCTTGAATTTTAATTAATTTTAACTAATGCCTTGAATTTTAATTAATATCAAAGTTTGAAACCCTCAGATCTGCTGCAGGATAAGCAGCTACGTAAGGTTCTTTGTTCTAATTAACAGTCAGCACCACCCGATTTGCGCTAGCAGGGCTGGTGCCCAACGACTCACACCATGTTTGGGAAAGCATGCTCGTTTTACCCACAGACATCTTCTGGCAGGACAAGCAGCTATGTTTGCTTGCTCGTCTAGTGACATTTGGCACCACCTGATTTTGGCACCACCTCACTTGGCACCACCTGACTTTGGCACCACCTGATTTGGCACCACCTGATTTGGCATCACCTCACTTGGCACCACCTGATTTGGCACCACCTGATTTTGGCACCACCTGATTTGGAACCACCTCACTTGGCACCACCTGATTTTGGCACCACCTGATTTGGCACCACCTGATTTTGGCACCACCTGATTTGGCACCACCTGATTTGGCACCACCTGATTTGGCACCACCTGATTTGGCACCACCTGATTTTGGCACCACCTGATTTTGGCACCACCTGATTTTGGCACTACCTGATTTGGCACCACCTGATTTTGGCACCACCTGATTCTGGCACCACCTGATTCTGGCACCACCTGATTTTGGCACCACCTGATTTGGCACCACCTGATTTTGGCACCACCTGCACTTGCACACACTTGCGTCAACTAACTTAAACCACACTGGCGCTTCTGGAAGAGCACGCTGCCATGCCTGATTACCTAGGTAAGATGCCTATGCCTGCACAGTTTGCCAGTTGTATAGCACATCGCACTCACTTTGGAAAAAGCAGGCCTGACTATTTCTATAGGTTATACAGGTTGCCAATACAAACAACTAGCTGTATTACACACCACACTCACTTTGGGAAGGGCACGCTGGCAACGTTGCCTTGCGAGTCAGTGGGGAGAGGGGCACACATATAGAAGCCACGCCGGTTACTGTACTGCACCTGCGCGTGTGCAAAGCATAATTATGTGAGTTTGAGAGTCAGTGGGGAGGGAGGCACACATGTAGAAGCCACGCCGATTACTACTGCACCTGCACGAGTGCAAAGCATAATTATGTGAGTCTGAGAGTCAGTGGGGAGGGGGGCACGCATGTAAAAGCCACGCCAATTACTGTACTGCTCCTGCACGTATGTATAGCATGCTCCATGCCACGATCCATGCCACAATCTATGGCATGATCCATGGCATGATCCATGCCGCATGGGTTGGCCAACACCATATACCGGTATGTATATGACTGTACCTATGTTGAAAATTTTACTTTCTTCCCTGCTATTATTATTTATTTATTACCTATTACCCTATACTTTCAACATGTACTACGCATGGTTTTGGGTTTTGGCCAATCCTTCTTACATACATTTGTTCGGAGTGCTTACGCGCCAACACAATACATGCTGCTCTGACAGAAGGGGGCAACAAACGTAAGAGCCTTTACAAATGCATGTGTGAGTGCATTGCACATCCATGTTTGTTAGACACACCTTTGCGGATCCAGGGTGATAGGCAACAATTACAATCAATTTTGTGAAACGCAATTCCTGCCTACGTTTGTGCTGTGTGTGCAAAGCCAGATCTGGGGAAGATAACCAAAAGAAAGTGAAAGTGCACACAATCATAGCACCGTGTGCTGGGTCACAGTAGCGCACACAAAATATAGACATGTATGCTCGCACATACTTTGATGTCATATCCTTCTGCAACTTTCTTGCCACTAGGGCCAGTATTAGCGGTATCCTTGTGCAGCCCCACCCCCCTGATTATTATACACACATGCACACATACATGCATTAACACTATAACTTTCAAAGATTTCTTGCCACAAGGGCCAGTGTCAGTGGTGTCCTTGTGTAGCCCCCCCCTCCCTAAATAATAACACACGTGCACACTCGTACACACCTTCAATTTAGACACACTTGAGGCTTTCTTGCCACAAGGACCAATATCAGTGGTGTCCTTGTGTAGCCCCCTCTCCCTTGTTTATAACACACATGCACACTCAAACACACCTTGACGTCGGATGCTTTTGAGGCTTTCTTGCCGTGAGGCCCGGCTCCAGCAGAGCCTTCATGCAGCTCGGCCACCTCTTGCCTATAACCCTCAGCCAAAGTGTGTACCTGTGACGAGCACATAAAAGACACAACTCATACTGCGATCCTGAAAAGTTTAACCTGGCCACGTTTAAGAGCTTGCCCACCTCTTGTCTGTAACCCTCAGCCAAAGTGTGTACCTGTGACGAGTGTCAGATCAAGTCAACGTCACTGCAAAGTATAAGACTAAGCACATCAACTCACACGATGTCGCACGATGTCACACGATGTCACACGATGTCACACGATGTCAAACGATGTCGCTGCCACTGATTGGGCGTGACACGATTTGTTGCTGCCACTGATTAGGCGTGACATGAGCACATAAAAGGTGCAGTTCATACTGTGATCCTACAAAGTTTGACTTTTGGCCACGTTTAGGAGCTCATCCACTCATGCATTGCTACGCTTACACAATAAATGCACGATAAATGCAATGATGTGCAACCTACCTTGTCTGTGATCCTGCAAAAGGTGGTCCTGGCCACGTCTAAGAATTCATCTGCCCCCGCTGCTACTGCAAAGCACTGCTGGACTCTGTTCAACAGGGGGGACGTGCTCAGCTGTGCGTCTGTGTCGATCACCTGTGTGCAGCCAGGGTGTGTGTATGTATGGCAATGTATCTAATCAGATCACTTTGCAGAAAAAAGCAAAAAGCTGTGCGTCTGTGTTGATTTCTTGTGTGCCGTCAGGTTGCGTGTATGACAAAATATCTAATCAGTCCACTTTGAAGAAAAAAACATAAAGCTGTGCGTTTGTGTCGATTTCCTGTGTGCATCCAGGGTGTGTGTATGACAAAATATTTTATTGAATCACTTCCCAGAAAATAAACATACATCTGTGTGCCTCTATTGATCACCTATGAATCCAGGGTGCGTATAATTCTACCATTATATCTTCTTGGTTCACTTTATAGAAGAAACACTTTGCTGTGTACATCTACTTCCTTGTATACCAACCTCATCTATCCTGCTCAGCATCTCAGTCAGGGCCTCCTCCCCACACGTTTTGTGCACTGCTTTCAACAACACCGACTCAGCTGCACCAAGGCTCTCGTGAAGTGTGGGTAGCGATTTGAGGGTAGACCTCAACAGAAGCATGGCATTCACCATGGCACTGATGCGCGCAGCTGTGAGGTGTGTGTGTGCGTGTGTGTGTATGTGTGTGTGTACGTGTGTATACGTGTGTGCATGCAACTGAGTGTGATTGGGAAGTACTTGCATGAGAAAATGCCTGAAAAACACCAGCAATTTATCCTACTAAAAATATGAGTAAAAAGACTAGACCACCTTGAATTTTGTTGTGTACTGTGACGTGCATAGCACATAGGTATAATTACATTACTGTGATGCGCATACTACATATAAATACATTTTTGTGATGCGTAAAGGACATATAAGTACATGAGCTGATATAAAATTCAATTAGAATGTCTTGAACACAAATATTTGCTGCCCATGAAGATTAAAAGGCGGTGCCTACCTTTGCTCAAAAGCATCCTTATACTTGTATGCAAATACCTGAATCTAATGCCTTTGCATGATTTACAAGAAGCAAAGCATGTTGCATTATTTAAAAAGAAGCAAAACACGTTGCTATTTCGAAAAGACACATTTATATTGTCTGCTGTAGGTTAAAAAGGCTAGGCTGCCAAGCGGCTTTAAAGGTAATCAATAGCTTCTTCCTGTCCATTCTCAGCCACAAAATCGTAGTACACGCTTGGGTTTGCGTGAATGTTGCCTGCTGCCTGTGGTTTGGGCAATTGGATCACCAAAACAATGTACATATTTCTCAAAGTACAACAACATATAGTCTAGGTCATTTCATAGCACACACTTGGAACCGCATGGGCGTTGCCTGCTACCCGTGGCTTGGGCAATTGGATCACCAAACCACCTAACCATTGCACTTATTTATCTTACAGAAGCATACAGGTTATTTCACACCACAGTGACCATTTAGATCAGCAAAGACGTTGCCTGCTGCTCGTGGCTCGGGCAATTGGATCACACCACCACTGCACTTATTTATCTAACAGAAGAATACAGGTAAGATCACACCACAGTACACACTTGGATCCGCGTGGATGTTGCCTGCTGCTCGTGGCTTGGGTGGCTGGATCACCAAGCGGCTGCAAACCTTGTCAATATCCTTGGGCAGTACGCACAGTACCTGTTTAACAAACATTTAACGCGTGTGCAGAATTGCAGCTGCAGACAATAGAGATATCTTTGGACGCAGTACTTATTTTATTATACAAATGACATGTGTGCAGAGTTACAGCTGCAGACTCTAGAAATGTTTTGGGCACGACACTTATTGAATATTTGACACGTGTGCAGATTTACAGATGCAGAAACTCGAAATAACCTCGGGCGCAGCACTTGTCTTGACGAACATTTTGACACATTTACAGAGTTACAGCTGCAGATCCTAAACAAGTCTTTGGGCGCAGTACCATCAGAGGCATGAATCATGTGAGGCTTCAATCTAATGTCAGACAAAGTATTCTTAGACAAACCTTCCCATGCAAATGCATCAATACATTGGTACATTGCTGCTACAACTCCCATCTGTGGCGTGGCATTGAGGGGAACACACAAACAAACACTTAAACATCCATTCATACAAACACACACACAAACACACACCTGGCCAACATTGGCAGCCATGTCCACTTGATCTCGTAGTTCCTCCACGCTGTCGTAGCGCATCTCCAGTGCCTGCCAGTAACACAGGACTTTCTACTTTATAATCGCTCTTTAACCAAAGTGATCTCACTTTGCACATTTATGCTAGCACACCGCATTTCCAGTTCCTGCCAACAACACAGGACTTTATACCTTATAATTGTTCTATCGCTAAAATGAGCTTGCAAACTTATACTAGTACAACGTGCCACCAGTGCCTGCCAACAACACAGGACTTCTTACTTCAATAATCGTTCTATTCCACCAAATGTTGGAAGGGAATTTACATGGCCAACCATCCAGGATCCCTAAAGTGGATGGTTCCCACAGCGCAAGCTGTGGCAAGATAGTTCCAACTGACATTTGGTCGCACTCGCCTCCAAGGACGTGAGTACTTCTGCAGCAGGCTGCAGAGTACTCTGCAGTTCTTTTAACAAACTTAGTTTGCACATTCATTCTAGCAGACCACGTCATCCAGCCTGCCAACAACCCAGGATTTTTCTAGTTTAAATATTTTAATTTAGAAGCGTACATTTATCAACAGCTTACACACATGATGTTGCCGTAGCGCATCTCTTGTGCCTGCTAGGTGCAAACAATCAATCGAATTATAGTTAAATTGTTCATACTACACCCAAACACACACGTGCATACACGCACATCAGGATCTGTGAGGGGCTGCAGCAGAGACGCACGCAGCAAACGCTGCCCTGTGCTCGTGCGCGTGTGGTTCATGTGGTGAAGCAAGCTGCGATGGGCGAGGTGCCGCCTGGAGCCACGGAAAGAATGCGTGAGGGTGATATTTGCTTTTAATTGTCAGGTGCACAGTATAGTGTAGTTCCAGGCGCGCACACAATGACAGCGGAGATAATTGTTTATGTGTGTGAAGAGTGCGTGAGGTTGATAATTTTTCATATTTGTCAGGTGCACAGTGATGTGTTGTTGGCATGCATGGACGCACTAGCATGAGCAAGGTGCCAAAAAACAGATAGAGAGAAACAAGTGTATGTTTGTGAGATGCCTAGGTATTATTTCCAATAAGTGTGTGTAATTAACAAGTGTATATTTGTGAGATGCCTAGTTATCAATTTTACTAAGTGCGTGTAATAAGTGCGTGTAAGTGCAAGGGTGTATCATACGGCAGTGGAAAAATAAAATATTTTCAATAAGTGCGTGTAAGTGCAAGGGTGTATCATGCGGTAGTGGGGAAATAAAATCTAGCACTGGAATGAAACAGCCTCCCTTCAGAGGAGTAAACAATATGTTGCAGGTGAATGTGCAGAGGTACCATTTTATGCGTGCTGGCATGGTACACCAGCCAATCAGCACGTCAAGCCAAAAAAGTGATGAGAATGCACAGCACTAAGGCGCTCCTGATCTTGGATTGCCCCTTGTTCACCTTATGCTCTACCAACATTTTGCTCTGCCTACAATTTGTTCTGCCTTCATTTTGCACTGCCTACATTTTGTTCTGCCTACATTTTGTACTGCCTACATTTTGTACTGCCCTTACTGCAGCAGCAGACAATACTCACTTTGTTCCCAACAAATGATGTCAGCAAATCTTAGAAAAGAAAAAAAAGAAAAAAGAAAAAGAAAAGACTCCGCTGGTAGTGATGACACAGCCAGCATGATCAAGGCAAGCAAATCCTACACATCCACACACGCATGCAGACACACACATACACATACACCCACACCTAAAATCGTTTTACCCAGCTCTTCCTACGATTCCTCCTCCTCCTCCTGCTTGTTATGTTGGCTGCTTTGCCGTAAGCCCTTTCCTCTTGCCCAATCAAAACTATTGACAGCAAAGCACACACCTGAAATTGGTCGGCCCTCCCCCTCCTATGAATCCTCCTCCTTCTCCATTTTGTGCTGACTGCTTTACCGCAGGCCCTTTTTTGGTGCCCAGACCCACACCAGCAGAGCCCAAGTTCCCAGACCCAGTGAGTGACTGCGGCAGGATCTCTAAAGATTCGACGCTGCCTGTTTTATATTAGACGACGAAGATGTTGCACTCAGAAATTCTCGGACCCAGTGAGTGTCTGCAGCATGATTTCCATGCTGCCTGTTTGGTAATGGTGCAACGAAGATGGCGTACTTTCAAATTCCCAGACCCAGTGAGTGGCTGCAGCAGGATTTTAAAAGATCCTATGCTGCCTGTTCATTTAAGAGGAACAAAGATAATGCACTTTAACGTTCCCAGATCCAGTCAGCGACTGCAGCATGACTTCCAGAGATTCCATGCTGCTAGTTTGGTATGGTGCAACGAAGATGGCGTACTTAAAAGTTCCCAAACCCAGTGGGTTGCTGCAGCAGGATTTTTAAGGATTCTATGCTGCCTGTTAAGTATGGTGCAACGAAGATGATGCAGTCAGAAGTTCCAGTTCCAGTGCGGTATTTCGACAGTTTTCGTTTCTAGGCGTCTATGAAAAGAAACTGCTGAGTTTAGTGTGTAACACTTAAAACTCCAGTTCTTGTAGAGCAGCAATCACATTTCCTTATTCCTCACAACTGCACTTCTTTCCTAGCTTAATTTGAATTTCGTTTCCTTTTCCCTTTGGAAAGTTTGTGAGGACCATGTTTGTTAGCAGTTGTACTGTGTCCTTGTGAATAATCCCACCATCATCTCACGATGCAAACGGGATAGAACCAGAAAGAGAGAGAGAAAGAGAGAGAGAGAGAGAAAGAGAGAGAGAGAGAGAGAGAGAGAGAGAGAGATAGAAAGAGAGAGAGAGAGATAGAGAGAGAGAGAGAGAGAAAAAGCGCAAAAGAGCCTCTTGATACATATGATCTAGAGTCAAATGTGCAGTACACAATGACAAAAGAGAACGTGCACAAAATATCTGACCGTATCCATAATACTTAAAGCGGCTGCACTTTCTGCCCTGTATGTGCCAACCAGGCTCAGCACGCACCACTAACCAGACCACATACACGACACCGGACAAAAAACACACACGCACGTACACACATAATTGCACACACACACCTGCATGCAGATATGTATGTATGCAGATCAGTGATTCAGCGTGACCGGCAAAAAGCACCAGCGTGCCAGCTTACAGTAGAAACTGATGCAAAATTTTGCTCCCTGCTTTGCGTGCGCATTAATCTAGCTAGCGCTTGAGTTGATCGCAATAATTTCCAGGTGCGCACATTTGCCCAAGAGCTCTAGAAAGGAGGCTGTCCAGTCCGTCCACAGCACAACACACACACACATGAGCACCATTCATGCAGACACGCAATACACACGTACGCCAAGGGCCATGTGCGCACACGTGCCCAAGAGCTTTAAAAGTAGCTGTCAAGTCTGCCCACAGTACATGCACAACATACACATAAGACCATACATGCAGACACACAGACACACACCAGCGTCCAGGGCCATGTGCGCACACGTGCCCAGCTCAACAGTCAGACTGTGGGCCAAGACGTGGGCCCCGTCCATGAGGTGCTGAAGCAGAGCCCCTGTAATAGTGCGTTTGTACGTGCGTGCTCGCAAATGAAAATGAGTCTGTGTAAAGCAAGCACCAAATGATACCATATCTGCACAGTATACAACTGATTTGACTTCACACACGGGTATCTGTGTTGTTGCGTGTATGATGTGTGTGTACATGCATATGCTGTGCACAAATAGAAGCGGCAGGAACAAAGAGTGTCTCGTATGTGCCCACTTTTGCAGTATGACAAGCCAAAAATATCAAGCGCAGGTTGATGAGTTACAGCACCTGCGCCCTGTGCTTTGAGGAACCCACCTTCGCACTTTGTACGTTTAAAAATAATGCACATGGTATCTATTACAGGAGACCAATTTCAGGGGTGTAGACCACAACCACAAGGCAGGGCGTAGATTGCAACCACAATAGGGGCGTAGATCGCAACCGCGATTTGGGGCGTAGATTGCAACCACAATAGGGGCGTAGATCGCAACCACAAGGCGGCAAGTGAGCGGGTGCGAGGGATGTAGCCCTAGCTCCTTTGTCATGCAGCCTGTGTTTAAGTTCTTAGAAAAAAATTTCCACAATAATGAACAACCACAGAAGCGTCCACCTGCAGCCCCAAACGCAAGAAAGTTCCAGCGTTGCCCTTCCATTCTTTGCAAATTTTTAGTGCCGACACATTTAAAGCACAGATTAAAATAATGAGTGCTGGGTAAGAATTGTTTTACCTGCAGCCCCACACGCTAGGTAGAATCCAGCATTGCCACCCCCTGCTGCTGTGGCCCTGGCTAACTTCTCCCAGGAGGGTTTGTTTGCACATGTCTGTGTATATTGTTTGTGTGGCAGGAACTTTGTGCATGCGTGAGAGTGTGTATTTGTGTGTATGTAATTTATTGTGTGGGTGTATGCATCTTTGTGTATATGCAGCTTATTGTGTGGGTGAATGTGCATGCATAGTTGCCTCCATGTTGTGTGTTTGTGCAAGTGGGTGAATGGTGGAAACATCTCGTAGCTTACACACTCTCACGCACACACACACACACACTCACACACACCTGGATGGCCATCAGGCCTTTTGTGTCGTTGAAAGACGAGCGTGGGAGGTAGTGACACATGCTGGGCATGCTGTGCTGTGCCTGGAGCACAGGGCTGTTGTTCATGGGAGGGGCGCTAGCAGCAGCAGCAGGTTTCAAGGGAGCACCTGTCAATGAACATCGTTGAATATAGTGAGTGGTGGCAGCAGTGACTGCACGCTGGACAAGCTGTGCCGTGTCTGGAGCACAGGGCTGCTGTTTAAAAGAGGGGCATAGCAGCAGCAGCAGCAGCAGCGGCAACAGCAGCAGCAGCAGCACCAAACATCGCTAGTATGTCACTGGCGATGAATGTAACAATACAGTGGCTGTTGCAAACCAGTTAAGTTGGGCACAACGATAAAAGTTGGGCACACTAATGAAGGACAGGGCTGCTGTAAAACGAGGATCTCGCTTCCGGCAGTAGACTGTGAGAAGGACCTGGCTGTTCTGATTGATGTGTTGTGCTTCTTTATATGAGGGTAACAGTTCCGAGTCTATTTGTGCCGAAGGTGTCATTACCATCACCATCAGCTTATAAGTTTCTTGTTTATTTATTAGGGATAAACGTGTTGTCGGCTATAGCCAATGACCAAGTAATGTGTGCGTCCTTGGCCAATTAATACGTGCCTCCTTCAAAGCCTACTCCTCAGTTATACTTTAAAAAAAAGTAATACGCCACGTAGGTGGTGAAAATGCTTTGTTGTTGTTCAACGTTCTTTTTGAAACAGCGTCAGATGTTTGCTTTGGCAAAAACACAGAAATGGAAGGGTGCACATTGCAAACTTATGCTGTAAGAGGCACTCCTCTCTATTAATAATAAAAATAAAAGGTCATTATTGACTTTTTTGTGCCTCTGACAAAGAGAATATCATAGGATGCCATGCCAGCACGTCTGCATGTGCAATTGCTGTAAGACCCTACCTGAGGTCTTTTACCCTCTTACATGCAACAAAAGTTGAGGCACCATCAGCCATGTATATGATGTATTACTGCCCGTGCACATATTTCCTCTCCAAGGTTTAATACCTTCCTAGGTCTTACCCTGAAGCGCGGCGGTCCCAGTGTGAGGAGCGAGCAACACCATCTCCTGCATTTCATATGAGAGCGGGTTTTTGTGAGCGTCCTTGTGCTCATTTTTGTCTCTTGAGGTAAGTACGCAAGCAGGCAATCATTGCCTGATGCTGATACTGCAAAAACAATTAAACAAAGCACGCAGGCTGAATATAATTACATGTAAGAAGGACTGCTGCTGAGTTATTGGTATGTGTGCCCATAGAGTAGAGACAATATACGCGCCCACCTTAAGCCAAAGTCACAACTAGCGTGTCGCTAGCTAGCCGTTGCTTTGTTTCAGTCTTTGCAGTCATCTGATGCGCACCTGAGCATCATGCAGCTTCAGAAGCATGCTCGTGGTGACAGCTGCTGAGCTGCCAGACTCGATGAACTGGCATAGGCTCAGCGTTAGGTTGGAGGGGTTGAAGGCTGCAAAGCCTACCTGCAGGCACACTCTCAACTCCTTTGTCAAATTGGTCACATTATCAACATTGTGAGTGCAACTTTACAAAACACCAGAACTGACGTCAAAGAGTTAGCAAGCAGGCAGAACCACGCATCGGTGCACTTGCAAAAGTAACGAGCTGTCGCTCTATTCGCCTTACTGGTGTCCTCATAGCTGTGCAGATTTGTGATCCTCGTCACTCACCTCCCTTGCTCTGTTATCAATAAGACCCACGATGCTGCCACCACACTCGCTCAATAAGCCTCCAATGGCTCTCGCCTCCCCTGCAAGGTGAAGAGTTATTGTGACTGCCGGTACATAGAGTTACAAAGCCTCATGTCCCATTTACATTTGCCCGACTATTTTACAGAAGCGCATGACGAGAGTAATAATCGAGGAGTCTGTTAGCACTAGCGTGCATGCGGATTGCCATTGATCAATGAATTTTGGGTATAGCTGTCGCTTTTGAATTGTGCATCGGACTTGGCTCAAAAACTGGCCTACCCTCTGCCCCTTCCTCTACTCCCCATCCATGCTGCTTCCACAAGACCTTAGCTCCCTTTTGCGAGGACTGTGCTATAGCTGATGGGTGGTGGATCATGACCGGATTTGGTGGCTATTGCTACAATTAAATTATTAAAAGGACGCGTTGGTACCGCACACAAATCGACTCCTTCACATCGATTATTTGTGCGAGGCTGTTATTTACGATCATATCATATAAATTTGCATGTTATAATAAAACAACGCCGCTTTTCAACTCAACAGAAATCCCGGTAAACCTCTCTTCTTCGAGCTTGTTTGGCAATTAATATAAAAGTTTAAGGAGGCAGTAGGAAACCATTCCCCACAATAATAAAACAAAGGGAGACACTTGGTACTGGGCACCAAACTAAAACTTCACCTCCAGGAGGAGCAAAAGAAGATTGAAAACAGGAAGTAAAGCTATAATTTGACCTGAAATCGGCTCCCAATGAGAGCTGGGATTGGATTGGGGGAATGGCACTGGTAAGGCACGACCATTCTGTGAGTGTTGTAAACGGTGCCCTCTCTTTTCTGTGCCCAAAACTCACAGATGATTCCCCCTTTTTAATTTATTGCGGTCAGTTGGTCCTGGCAGACGCTTGGTTTTACTCAGTGCTGCAATGTCACAAACAGCGTTGTGCCTTTTTTCCCTTTCCAGGTTTGTTTGTATGTGCTACAAGTCTGGTGCTACAACAAAAATTATCCCAGTTTTTACACATTTAAAATACGAAGCCTAGCAGTCCCACGTTGTGACTGATGGCTTTATCTGTAACTTTGGCTGAGACCAAATCTTCTTGCTATATATTTTGCCTAACCTTTGTTGCTGTATAAAATCCCTTGCAATGCTAGGCCAGCAAAAAAAGTGCATCAGCCTAACTGGTGCCCCCCTATAAACCCTGATTGTGTCCCCTTCCCAATAAAGGTCAACGAGCAAAGATTGCCTAATTCAACTGATTCCTTTTACACTGTGTGACAGAGGCATTGCTAGCAGGAGACACCCAGCTCTTTCAACAAAGTACACGGCTTGGCAAACGTACAGAAGAATGTTTGCGCCATAAAGTTGCAATAATACAAATTTACAGACGCCTACGACAGAAAGCAGTCTTAGTAAAAGTAACTATCAACGATCAAGACGCATAATGTACAGGTGACAATCTAGATACGTACAAAAATCTATCAAAAGCACAGGATCATAAGTGTGACAGGAAAAAGCGCACGTCAACCTCTGACCAACAAAAACAGAGCGTCTGCTACGCAATACAACATAGACGCTCCAGCATTATGAGATACAACAGAGGGCAAAAAGAACAATGATCACACTCACACAGCTGAGGCATTCAGTGGGAAAAATGCGCTCAGTTACTTTGATGAGCACACAACTGGTGGGCCACGATAGAGGATTTGATTGGCCATTGCAGTCAGGAATGTGGTATGCCAAGAGGCAGTGGCAACAACGCTCTGTGGCCGAGAGAAGTTGACACCAGAACAGTGACAGGCCTTGTCAGCAACGCACATAGGTCAGCCAACACTGCACCAGCAGTATAGCTGGTCAATGGCAATTAGTGGCACCAACACACACACAGACACACACACATACACACACTCTCTCTCTGGCCATGAGTGGTATGCAGTCTGATGGCATCAACACAAGCTACTGTACAAACTCGCACAATCTATACCAAAAAGCGACGGCAACAAAGCACTGTACAAATTCACGATTAGAACCAGGACCATCTAAAATTCACCATCACTGGCCACAGGAATCCATGAGCAGGTTTGCAGCCTCCGTTGGTGCTTCCGGTGCGAGCGAGAGTGCTGGCATACAGGGCATTTCCAGCAGGAGGCCCCACACTGTAATGCATTGTGTGTAGACAAAAGAGCATGGTGTATGTGCAAGGCTTTTGAGTACAGCCCCCAGACTGACTGTGAAACGAGGTGAGCAACGAGGTTACGTAATGGGCTGCTGCGCACAATCAACATGCTGTTCCTATTACACCTGCTGCTGCCTTTGCGATTGCAGGAGCTGCACCCAAGGCCCCAAGTGCGCCGTGGAAGGCCAGCATGGGCGAGCCGCTGTGTACACCAGTGAAGGTGTTTAGCCAGCCTAAGTTTTTGTTGTACCTACCTAAGGCAGTTTTGCCAAGTTGCCCACCAGGACATAGTCTATAATAAAATTTAAATGCGATGAACGGACGTTGATAACTGTTGTGCACAGAGCAGTGACGTAGAGTGATGCAGAGTGACGTAACAAGCACTACAAGCGCCTTGACATTTTTAATACCGTACCTTACATACTCATCCCGTACCCCAGATTTCAGGAATATTATACTGAACCCCGCTCTTTCTTGCATTCCAACAATATATATGATTTGTAGGGTTGGCCAGAACCATATATATACGGTGTACATACGGAAATTTTTGCTTGAAAACCATCAAATATACGGTGTATATATACGTATATATACAATTCTGGCCAACCCTAATGATTAGCCCTTATCCCTGTCATCCAGCAGGGCTTTTAGCCTTGTGTAGCATCGATCAGCTTTACATGAAAGGAAACACCACAAAAGGGTGAGAAACGTCACCATGTTTTTGCATTTTGAGGCCTGACGCTCTGTGTTCACCTGCCCTGCACCCCTTTCTGCCCTCCCTTCCCCCAAAATCTACTCCATCTAGACACTATCACTGATACTGGCGCTCTTCTCGCTCTTCTCAATGCCACTACTGCTGCTGCTGCTGCTGGGTGCCTTGCTTGTGCTTGCGCATGCTGATGGTGCAGCTTGGGTGCGGGCAGCCTTGGTGCGTGATCTTGTTTGCCACACCAGCTGCCCCACCTGCTCATCTGTTAGCTGCTGGGCTGCTTTTAATTTGCTCTGCGTACGCAAGTGTTGCAGTCTGGTCCTCCAAAACCAAGGTTTTTCTTTGGCGTGACAGGAGGCCTTTTCATCGCTGCTCCCTGCACCTGTCGCTCAGCCCGTTCCACTTGCTGCTGTTGTCGCTGCTGCTGAGGCGGGATGGTGCCGGGGAGGGGTCTGGGGGGCTTTTCGTAGCTCGTGAGTTGCAGCGACCCAAACAACTTTATTTACGCCAATCCCGCACAACGCCGCAGGGTCAAAAGTCAAAAAAGAGAGTCAGAAAAGAAAGCATACCGCAGTCAAACCGCAGGGCAAAAAACGTTTCATGCGGGGTGTTATAGGAAAGGTACGGTACACTGCTTTTGTCCATGTACATGAAGCGGAGCGTTTCATGGTGCTCTTTTTATTAGGAGCACTACACAAAACGCTCCACTTCATGTACACGGACAAATTGATTGGACTCATAAAAAGAGACGGGTTCTAAATGCAAAGTCAGTGGACAACGATTGTGGCTGTCGCCATTGTGGCTCTTTTCTCGCCTTCTCTCTTTTCTTCTTCTCCTTCTTAGGGAGGGCCAGAACCGTGCTTGCACACTTACCATACTCGTGTATGGAAATATAAGCAGGGGAACCTATGGTGCATGCATAGAATTCAGACCACTCCTTACTTTATCAAACCTCCCCAGTCAGCACCAGACATTCATCGCACTTGCGCTTTTTGCGGCTTTCCCCCCTTATTCATGCTGTCTTCTTTTGCTAGCCTCCCCACTTCCCAGCCTGCACCAGCCCCCAATAAAATGCACGCACGCACACTCTGCACAAGGCCACACGTGCACACATACACACACACATACACACACACACGCACGTGCACACACAAACACACACTCACACACATACACACACACACACAAA
>Ga0307945_1001509_pt1:0-7500 | contig 18259 bp, 18 predicted proteins | sample OrgLakmetagen228_FD_201818 | JGI IMG/M metagenome (GOLD analysis project Ga0307945, IMG submission 201818) | Saline water microbial communities from Organic Lake, Antarctica - #228 | ecosystem: Environmental > Aquatic > Non-marine Saline and Alkaline > Saline | place: Antarctica: Organic...
CAGCCACATTCATGCTCCTCCCTTCATGGAATAAAGATATGACCACAAATCCCTATGCATCACTCTGCCGCAAATACCCACACATGTGTAAATTCCTGGGCACCATCCCATTAAACCAACTCCAGTATGCGAAAATTTCCTTCTGGAACAAAATACAAATACCACTTTCCAAACACTCCTGGGAACTGCAAATATTTGCCATACGGAACACCAAGGGCAGGTTCTGCCTCAATGCTTACAACAAAGACTGGCTGAAAGAACTTGCCAAAGAAATCCCTGAGGCAAAGTGGGAAATTTAAAACATCCATAACCATCCCTACCAAACAGCCTTGGGTTCCAGACAGCACTCAGGATTCAACAAAAAAAACAAGCTACCAAATGACCACCCTCAAGCCTCAGAAGGCCCAGATAAAACAATTGCCCTGCTGATTAGCACTGACCAACCTCAAAAATTATTGTAATACTGACGAAGCACCCCAAAACAGCTCCAGCCAAAACCTAACCCGTAAGGTAAAAAATTGGCGGGATTGGACTTACACTGATGGCAGCCTCCAAAAGAATGATGTAAGGCAAGACACCGGATCAGGCGTATACCACCCTCACTCAAATGTTTCCCACTATGTAAACCCAAAAGGCATGGGTATAACCAACACCATCTCAAGTGCAGAGCTAGCAGCTATAGCAGCTGCAGTCATACACGGCTACTCACATATAGCCACAGACAGCCTTACATCACTGCACCAAATCCAAAAACAGCTCTCACACCCGAATCTCCATCGCCACCATATCCAAGGAGATGTCCTTCAATCCATTGCTAAAGAAATCCGCCAATCACCATCGCCCATCCACTTTTTCAAAGTAAAGTCCCATGCCGGTATTATTGGTAATAAACATGTCGATGTCATTCGATTATATATATCCACAATACTGCTTCGTTCCAGTCCTCCTGTCTGCCCTGGCCCATATGCTTCCTCAAAGCCCTGGCCCATATGCTTCCTCAAGGCCCGTTGTTTGCACTGCCCTTTCTGCAAGGCCGTCTGCCTGGGGGTTGGTTGGGTGCCGTCATTCTGTGGTCAATCTTGGCTTCTTACAGCATGGCTGCAAACCCCCTGGAACTCGGTACCCTGGTCTGCGAGCACTTCAGCACTGCTGCCAAATTTGGTAAGCACGTGTTGCACGAACGGATATGGAGTGAGGTTTGCTGCGCCTCCTATAACGCTGCTCTCCTGACGCTCTGCTGCTTTGTGCTGCCGAGCTTGTCAAGTGGGATTGTGTGTGTGCTTGGTGTTTGAGGCTGGCAGGAGCCTGATGGATTGCTTGCTTCTTTTTACCACTCTTGCTTTGCTGGTTGCTTACCCTTTCTCTTGCTTACCGCCACTGACATGTGTGTCTGGATTGATGGGCTCTGATGTATCGTTATCCTGGCAAAGATTACAGAAGGGAGGTACACTCGAAATCCAGACAGTTGTAGACTCAACTTACGCCTTGAAGAATTCCTCACACAACATCTTTAAAAATAGAGCAAGAGCAACTTAATTTGTTCAAAAGAAAGCTCCAGGAAAAGCAGGCTGAAACATTGTTGATCTAGTCATAGATCTCACATGAATTAACACACAGAGTCTTCCAACACTTGGGCTTCATAAAACAGGTTCATCTCAACACATGGATCTCCCCCCTTTACAAAAAAGGCTCTAAGCTTGATCCCAACAACTACCGCATGTTGGCTGTGAGTGGAACTTTGTATAGACTGTATGCCAACATTTTGAGAGAACTGGTGACCAAGTGGTGTGTTGAGAACCGAAAAGTTCCTGACACGCAATTTGGCTTCTATCCAGACCGTAGCACGATCCAGCCTATGTTTATTTTAAGGCACTTAGTCCACGCTGCCAAACAGATCAAACCAAAGGGTTGTTCCCACCTTCACACGGCCTTTATTGATTTTAAACAAGCGTATGACACTATTGACAGACCCCACCTTTGGGATCATTTTAATTATACCAGGATGCCCACTCACCTTGTCAATGTTATCAAACAAATGTACGATGGAGACGAGTATGTTTTGATTGATGGTGCCAAAACTACCAGTACCAGTAAATCCGCTGTGCCTTTAAGTGGTGTGAAATAAGGTTGTCCTTTATCTCCTCTACTTTCATCCCTTTTTATCAATGATGTGGATGATGAGTTTGGGACTGGCTTTATGGGTGCTGTTACTGGCACTGAGGGGCTGAGGGTAACTCACATGCTCTATGCTGACGACCTCACCCTGACAGCTAATGACCCAGTCCAATTGCAGAAAATGTTGAGACGACTGGAATCGTATGCTGCCAGGAAAGAACTTACAGTGAATGTGCAGAAATCCTACATAGTTATTTCTAATGCGTACCGAAATTCCGCAGTTCCTGTTTTTCGTCTCTACAATCAGGAGCTTGAAGAGAGAGATTATTTTAACTACCTGGGAATGTTATTTGTTAAGCACATGAACTTACACCATGCTGCGTCCCATGCTTTGAGGCCTTTGAATGCCGCTTTACGTAGGGTGAAAGAGTTTGGTATTGAAAAGATGATTTCTGACAGGCCTCAAGCGATGTTGTGGCATTTCAAGACATTTGCGTTGTCAGCTGGCATGTATGCCAGTCAAATTTGGTTTACGCAATTTCTAAAGCATGACAATGGTTTCAGCAATCCTTTGCAGGTCGCACACATGGCGTCGTTAAAGAGAATTTTGGGAATCAAATCTACTTTTGCAAACTGGTGTGTGCTTTGAGAATGCGCGCAGGAACCCTTGCAATTTTACTGGTTCAGGTCAGCTGTCAAATTTTGGAACAGGATGGTTGATTTGAACAGCAATACTTTACGCGATGTTATGAAAGCAGATATTTCCCTTGGGAATTCTGGTGCTTCTTATTGTTGGACTAGACAGATGAAGGATGCTTTTGGTGATTTGCATAATGGCACTGTATACAGAAGTGACTTATTACATTGCAGGAAGCTGAATATTTCTAATTTGCGCATAGACTTGAGATTCAGGCATTCGGCAATTTGGAGAGAGGCACGTGGTCAAGACCCTTGCTTTTGTTTAAAAAAGTCTGTGGCTTATCACAACTGGTTTGCTTTGCCTGAGAGACCGGTTTCTGATGCACGTGCTCCATTTGTCTTGCCGGAGTATTTGAAGATGGCTCTGAGCAAAAATATCATGAGGAACATAGCTCGGTTCAGGATTCGAGGACATGGGTTGAAGTGTGAAACTCGTTTATACAGCAGGAGTCCGGACAGGAGCGCACGTGTTTGGAATTTGTGTGAAAACAAATTGAGAAACACGTTATTGTTTCTTTTGCAAGTGTGCTGAAGTGTGCGAGCTGCGCATGAGATACAGAGACCTTTTTGAAGGAACGTTTAAAACTCTGCATGCGTTTGCTCCTTCGAGCTCTGAATTTAATCCTTTCTTAACTTGTCATCACACACAGTATCACTGATTTGGAGATCAATGCACTCTTGAATCAAGACTCATACAGACTCCTCAAGTTTGTGTCAGATTTAGTTTCAATTTTCGACACTGGTTGATTTTGTTTCACCAGCCAATTGCCATCAGCCAGAGTCTCGGGCTGTAGGCCATCCTTGTAACCCCTTGTAACCCCTTGTTATTTTTTCATGTATGGGCACCGCACATTTACGGCACCAGTTCAACCATTTATTTGATAATATTTCTGAAGGTGATATCAAAGGTTTTGTTTTTCAACAACTCACAAATTCATTAGTACAGCTGTCGATCTTTTTGATCGATTTATTTGTTGGGACCTATAGGTTGAGCAGCCATGCCAGACTGGAGGCCTTTGTAATCCAAACTAAACTAAACTAACACATGGCTAAAAGTCTAAGACTTGTTCGTATGACAGAATGTCTGGAGTTAAATATTGTAATAGCGGTGATGTTCAAGATGAGGATCACATTCATTTTTTCAAGCATGGGCACCGAACATCTCTTTTGCAGTTGAAACGACAGTTACCTCTCATTCAGGCTTAAGTGATGCGGAAAAGGAAGTGAGAGCAATGAAAAAAGTGTGCCAACAAGCAAGAGATAAAAGCGGAGAAGTTACTCATGCCATTGAGTCATCGTGTCATGTCCTATTCGTGGCGAGGCACATGTAACGTTGATTCAAGCTGTGCCTTTAAAATTACTAAAGTTAAATTGCCTCCGTCACAACTAGTAGAAAGGAAATGACAAGTCAGAAAAGGGAAATTTGCTGCAAATCCACAAAGTCAAAGTATGACAAATGTAGTTCTCACGTGCCACTATTATGGTACTTAAGGCCTCCTCTTCCTCTTCCACTTTCTCTTCATCATTATGCTGCACCAATATGATACCCTCCTGTGGACAAAGTCTCTGACAAGCTGCACCCTGAGCTCCACCCCCTCAGTGCATGTACGTACCAAAACAGAACTCTCTTGGATTGAAAATTTAGCTTGGTATTTTTCCTGCCTTAATAAAGGACATAATCAGCCAGAAGAGCTCACTTTTTCCACCCAGTCGGCTTTGAGCTCAAATTATGGTGCTGCGAAATTTTATGGAGGCCTCGTGCACTTTGAGCACGCTCCAGGCGCTATACAACATAAGGCAGCAAGATGAGTGTAGGGGTTTTAGCAAAAGCATTGTGGAAGTATGTAAATAGCATATGAACAACATGTTGGCCATATAGGCGTTTGGCGTGATTGAATGCATATAGAGCGTGCACTTGTAGAGTACATGAGTTTGTGCTGGGCTTAGGTGTGTTGCACAGGCGTGAATTAAAATATTGAAGTAAGGATTATAAGGCACATACGGCTTTTGAATTGGGCACGATGTAGACATCATTTCCAACGTAAGGCAAAAGATCAAGACAAGCATGGGAGATGCTGAATAAGCCTGCAATCGAACCTGCAGGTCCTCTGTTTTTCCGTGCATGATTGCCGTGTCCAAGGACAATCCAGGCCTGGCCCGCAAAGACTGGATGCCCATCATGGAAGCCTGTAGCCAAATTTGTTGTACACGGAGGACTGGCAAGTTGCAAACAGGCTTGACTCCAATTGAAGAGACGAGGACAGATTTTAATGAATGTAGCCATTACCAGGTCTGACAGTAAGCACGGCAAGGAGAGGAGCCGCGGCCCTCCAATCAGCAGCCTCACCTTGATCCTGCCGTACGGGAAGTCTTCAATCAGGCGGTGCTTTGCAAACTCTGCAGTGTCAATACCGTACCTGCATGGGGGAAGGCAGTGCTAGGTCAGATGATGGAATGAGCACACACCGGGACGCCAATGTTAAGCCGCGGATGGTGTCAGCATATTACACGATTAGGTATTTGACATTCAAACAAAAATAGGAAATGGCAAGAAGGCAATAGATAATATCACATAAAGGGAACTAACACCATTGTACTCAGACCACTCACGCTCGGCCATAGTACTGAGCTATGTCCTTGCCTCCTCCGACAGGGCCTGTAAATTAAGGGATTGCTGTGTAGGATTGGATTAAGCTAGAGTAGAATTTATTGCACATAATCGCTTCCAAGGTAAGCCTTCATTCGTATCGGCTAACCATCCAGGTCATGACGCAGGAATTGAAATAGCACCTGTTGCACAATTATTGCACACGAGGAGGACATCAACAATAGAGCAATTCACGTGATACGAGGGCACATCGTTCCCATTGCCTTGCAACTTGAGCCTACCGTAATAGTCTGTGAACACCACATCTCCTTCTGCAGGCCGTGGGATGTACTTCCACTTCCCACCCACTGTGTTTGTGAAGGTGTATAGAGTTGGATGTTATATGCACGTGCAGGGTGATTTAATTTCACACAAACACACAAGCGTACAGCAAAAGAACAAGGCGGCAATGGGTGAAGACTGGGGTCAGGAGACTGCAAGAATGTCCTGGAACACATACATGCACGCAAGCACACAAAAACACATGTAGGCACACACAAATACACATACAAACACGTATAGACTACACACCGAGTTTGGCGTTTGGTCCGCTGGGTGCAACACCTTTACCGAGCGATACAGCTCGCTGGAGGTCTGCTGACCCCAGGCACTCGCGCTCTTTCTGCGTGTTGCGTGGCAGAGGTCATAACATGAAAAAGCTGTTACCCTGACTGCCATTTTAAGAACACGGTGGAAATGAGCTCGCAGGGAAAGAAGGCAGGGAAAGAAGCTGCAAGCATTAAGACTCACTGGCCAGTAAGGATTGTCTGCAGCAGATGCGTAGGGACCGTTTGCAAATGGCTCTTTTCCATATGAAGCATCTTGCTCCCATGGCTGCGTCGTTCCTCCATTTTGGGTGAACACCTGGTCACTCCTTGTACTGCCCGTCATGTTGCCACTTGCACTGCAGGGCGGAAGAAAGGCCATGGAGTAAGTGCACGCCTCGGCAGTGTTACCGCAGCTCCTGGCCTTGCTCAGGAGTTGCAAAGTAAGTACAGCCCACTCATGAGTTTAGTCAGCTCAAGCCATTTCGTATCCAGCCTTCCCTTCTCTCCCACTCCTTTTTCCTCATTGGCTACTTAACGCTTTAAGGCTAATGCCACACTCAGCAATTACAACAAAACTCATCTAAAGCTTGAAACTACTACAATGGGATTGCATGTAAAAGCAACTAGAACTAGTAAATTTGCACACCTGTGCCCTCGGCTGTGTTCCCAACTCCCTTCCCTGGCACCCTCTCTACCCCCTCCTATTTTTTGGGTTCTTGGATGAGATAGGCCATAGTAATTGTCGTTGTAGGCCTTGAAGCTGTTGCTTGGTCGAGCTGATCCTGCAAAGGTAGGTGTGTATTAAGTGAACGGCAGAGCACAGTTGATATCTGGTTTGCACTCTACCCCCTGCGCGTGTGTGGTAATTTTAAACAGAGCTAATCAACATTTGGGATTGGCAGGCAATCACACGTGTCGTACGTCATGCACTCATTTGTTCACATGCACATGCTGGTGCACACATGCACATGCATGTATACTTGGCATACTTGTTCTAACACCAAATCACCACACACACACAACATACACACGCATACACGTACCTGGTCGTGCCCTGCTGTTGGTGGCACGTGATGAGGTTTGGCAGGGCTGAGCGTTCGGGGACCAGTAGCTTCCAGTAGACGCGTATGCAGGGTCGTGCGCATAAGGGTCAGCTGCAGGGCTTTGCCAGATGTTGTTGCGGGCAGGCCCAGCAGACTGGGGCCTGGATGAGGGTGCCCTGGATCCAGGGACGGGGTAGGACCTGCATGTGTTTCAGTGCATGCACATGTATATTTTCAATGCATGTCTGGCTAAGGCCAAAGATGAGTGCAACACACCTATGCTTAAAGGTAAAACATGAAGCACAGTTTTCACAACTGCGTCTGCAAACGACTTTATCTGCAGGGTCAATAAGGGAGCACATGCTCTGGCTTGAAATAAACTAAATAATCTGTGTTATGTGCATGCGAGCCACTTGTTAGCACGAGCATGGTGATATATTGCTATAAC
>Ga0307945_1001509_pt1:12500-18259 | contig 18259 bp, 18 predicted proteins | sample OrgLakmetagen228_FD_201818 | JGI IMG/M metagenome (GOLD analysis project Ga0307945, IMG submission 201818) | Saline water microbial communities from Organic Lake, Antarctica - #228 | ecosystem: Environmental > Aquatic > Non-marine Saline and Alkaline > Saline | place: Antarctica...
TTCCTCTCAAGAATGCCAATTGGACATCCGAGCAGCTGCGACATGTCCTTGTCTGCCCAGGCATACTTACACACAGGCAGACACACTTGTAACTTTATATAATAGGTACAAGGCTCAGGTGGAGAAGGGTCTTTCTCGGCTGCTGGCTTTCTTGCGTGAAGAAGAAGAGCGAGAGCGATTGGAGGAGATTGAGCGGCTGAAACCCATCGGCACACCCGTGGGGGCCTACCTAGAGTACAGGTCAGTGGTCTTTGATCTTACAAATCGTAATGATAAAATTGCTTTAAAGCGTGTGGGACAGAGACGGCGTACGTGCAGCTGTTACGGCAGGTACGGTATGATGTGTGTGTCTGTATTTGCTAATGCATGCATTCTTGTGCGTTCATGAACTTGCTGCGTCTGTAATGTCACCATGGTGCCATGTCGTGCCTGCCGCTTATTCAGAGCATGCATATGTTGCGTGGCAACTGCCGTCCTCAGGAGCACGTGCCATCACTGGCTTGTGTGTTTTCAGGTGTAAGGTAGAAGTGGGCCAAGTACACAAGACAGAACTTGGAGAAGTTACGCTGGACAACCGGTGTTGGATTAGGAACGGCCATACCCTCACACAGGTAAGTGCTGGCAATCTGTGTTGTGTTTGCGCTCATCTGCACGGTGTCTGTACACCGCACTTGCGCTGGATCTGCACGGTTTCTGCACTTTGCGCTGTGTCTGCACGCTGTGTCTGCTTTTTGCCAAGACCAGGGTCTTGTGCTTGGTGATGTAAGTTGCTACACTCTCACCTTCAGCTCTCACAAACGTAAAATGAAGTGTGTACAAATCTTGAAATAGTGCCACTGACAAGAAGATGTACCAGCCTTGCGCTGAAAGCCTGCAAGCATGACAAACGCCACAAAGCCTCACAGCTGCACCCTCACACCATATGCCTCACACGGCTGCACTTTTCCCCCTGTTTCCCTGTAGGTCGATAAGGGCAACATGCTGGTCATTTTTGGCGGCCAGATCTCCAAGGACGGCTCCACTTCTAACGACCTGTTCTGGATGACTCTGGATCGCATGGAGTGGCACTTGCACCCTGTCAAAGGCGACAAGCCGCAACCACGGTGGGTACTTACGTACTGAAGGGATTTCAGTTGCTTTGAAGTGTAACGAGATGGCACTTGCAATGTTAGTGTGTGCTTTGCTGCGGGTGTCAGACCAAGGCAGACCCTGCACAGGGTCCTCCTGCAATATAGTTTTCTGCTAGGAATGCAAGGAGAGAGGACGCATGTGTTCTGGTTCCCAGTACAGCTGGCTATTTCTTTGTCTAACCTGGTATATTTTTGTACATGTTGGTGTGGAAGCAAGGTACTCCCCGTTTGTAGCCAATTTGCAGTACCTGCTGGAAAGATAAATCCCTGTTACCAGGTTGCATCCTTTTGCAGCAACCACAAACCATGCACGTGCTTGGCACCTTTGCATGAAAATTATGTTGCGTCTCCAGGGGAACGCTGACATGTATTTCTGTACTGCACATGTCACATGTACTGTGCAGGTACAACCACTGTGCCCTGTACGACGAAGATAACAATCGGCTTGTGGTGTTTGGAGGGCGTAACGCAGAGCGCAAGCGCCTCAATGATGTCCACTTCCTGGACCTAAATACCTTCACGTGGTGCGTGTCTGCATGTCACTGCATGCCATGTTGGCAGACACCTTATGAGTGTGTGACATGGATGCGAGCATGGTTGTGCCCCTAGAGGGTGACTCTGGAGAAAAGTCACCCTTGCTTCTGTAGCCTGTAGCCTGCAGCCAGTGTATTCATGATACAAGGAAATGAGCACGTGCATAAGTGTATGAGCACAGCGCACACACATCGCCCAATTGCACAGCTCAAGGCACATTTATATCTGGAAAGGAAACCCCTATATGTCTACACACTAGCAGGAAGCTGCGCTGGGGCCAGGTGAGTTGCACGTCTGTATGGATGCCTCAAATCTGTACCCGTGTTTACTGAATCCAGGTACAAGCCCTCCTGTGAAGGGACTCCTCCTTCTGCACGAGAGCAGGCAGCTGTCACGTACTGGGCTGGACAATCGACCGGAAACATGGTGGTGTTTGGGGGCTATGCTGTGGGGGGGCGCACCAACGACCTTTACGTGCTTGATTTGACCACCTGGCACTGGAAACAGCCAACAACTGCTGGTACTCCGCCGTCCCCTCGCCAGGTGCGTGTGTGTGCATGTGTTTACGTATGAGTATGTGTGCATCTATGTGTGTAACAGGTACATGCATAAGGATCCACCCTCTTTACGCCACGTACGAGAAAAGGCTAAATCGCAGTGTACTGCTAGCTGTACATTAAAATTCACATGCTCCATTCTAGAGTTGCCAGCAATTTCCTTCTTGCTTTGCTACCACTCAAGGCATACATAGGGATGCCCAGAACCATGTATATATACGGTGTATTTACGGTATTTTCGGCAGGGAAATCACCAATTATACGGTCATATACGATGCTATATATACGGCTCTGGCCAACCCAAGGCACACAGTGTTACACCACGTGCATGCAATCGAGCCAAAAAGATTCCGTCACCTGTCCTACTCTCTTGTAGGCTGCTGCAACAATCACCACGTGCATACATTCAAGCTAAAAAGATTCCGTCACCTGTCCTACTCTCTTGTAGGCTGCTGCAATCACCACGTGCAAGCCAACAGGCCAAAAAGATTCCGTCACCTGTCCTACTCTCTTGTAGGCTGCTGCAATTACCGTTGGCCATCAAGACCTCCTCCTTGTTCATGGGGGCCGCAACAACTTTGTGCTGGAGGACTTGCACCTGCTGAACTTTGCGGTAAGAGGAATGGAGAAGCTTTGAACAGCAGGAGGGTATAAACATCTCCAGTGGATATGTGCATTGCGCCGTAACTGAATTGTTTTTGTGTAAGGACATGCCTCTTTTTCTGCTAGATCCTACCTACTTTTAGCTTAACAGTCTTCAGTCGGCAGTTCAAAAAGCATGCCATGCAAAAAATCAATATGCATGGGGGAAAACGGTGCAATGCCAGACCTCCTTTCAAAACCCTGGAAACCGGAAGTTCAGCTCAGCAAAGGTGCACACCGACACACCTGCCTCCAATTCTAAATACACACACATGCAGACCAGCACCTGGACAGAGATCAGTGCTACAGGAAGGGTGCCCCCCCCTCGGCACTCCCATTTGATATGTGTGCACAAGAGCTCCATCTACTTGTATGGAGGCCTGGATGGCTTGGGTGCTCAGAGCTTGTCCATGTGAGTCTGTTGCCGCAATGCTACCAGTGCCTTGATGGCTGTGTGAATGACCGCTAACGAGTGCCTCAGACAGGGACACCACATTTGAAATAACAAAGGCGAGTTGGCAGGTTCCTTCAGTGTTTGGCAAACGTGTACTGGAGCGTGGAGCTAGAAGTATGGCTACGGCACATTACAAAGTATCGCTGGATTACTAGCAGTATACGACATGCAGTGGCTTGCATTCTGTCCTCATGCTCTTGCTATGTACGGCAATTTTAAGTCACGACGCCACTGCAACCGCAGGTACTGCATGCTCTTACAAGAGCAAAAGGACAATGTTGCAAAAGACAATTTCAATGTGATTCGCCCGGAGTGGGTGGAGTGGGACAGTGAGCTGCCCTACAACAAGTGCCGCACAGCTACCTTCTACAACGGCAACATCTCGATATACCAGGCAAGTGGAGCAGGAGGGCTTGTTAGGCAAACCTGCAGCACTCAAGGTCATGGCAGGATTTGAACAGAGGGGTTGGGTGGGTGGGTGATGCTTAGAGCAAGATAATACCAAGATGGTAGAAGTCTTAGTATTAAGGGCAGGGGGGGTCAATGTAAAGAACGTGGCTTTATTGTGAGTCATGTCTTTTCAGACCTGGGTGGTGGGAATTAGTGTTCAGTGCTTGCTGTGTCTACCCTACATGTGTCTGGATTGGTCTTTCCCCTGTATAGCACTGCTGATAGCTTGGAATCTCCTTCACAGAAAAAACATTTCCGGGATTTCACCCCTAAGACAACACCTAAACCCTAAACAATAAACCTTAAACCCTAAACTCTGAACCCTAAATTCTAAACCCTAAACCCTAAACCCTAAACCACAAGCAACTTCCCACAAAGCATCACAGCATAATTGACCACAACACCCCTGCAGCTTGGCTCCAACACCCTCGGGCGTGTGAATGACGAAGATGCAGAGAAGGGTCTGGTCTACTGGGATGTGTTCAAATCTGCCCGCCTCGACAACCTGAAAGAGAGGAAACTGCTGGAAGGTGGGAATTTGCTTTATGATGTGCAACAGACTTTTAAGCAGCTATTAAGACTACATCTGGAAGCGCCCTTTACCTTTCTGTGCCAGATCTAGAGATCAGAAAAATAACGGTACACTTGAAGACGTACACAGGCAAACATTGGTTGTTCAATCTGTGTTCAGCTTTTGGTGATTGAGAAATGCATGATTCTCTGTGACTTTATTTGCAGAGGAGCTGAAGCCGAAGAACGCCAAGCGCATGCGCGTGCAGCATGCCAACAACATCTCCTCCAAGATGCCGCGCAGCTTCAACATGCATACGCCAGCTGAGTCCAAGATTATGGCATACGTCCAGGTGTGTTGTGGGATTCATGGTCGTACGCTCAATGAGCATTGCACATGCAAAAAAAGGTGAAAATAAACCCCAGGCTTCAGCACAGTAGTTGTATCAGCAGTTTCACGCATGATGGAAGCGAACCCTCCTCTCTTTGGTGCAGAGTGTTTACTGATGTCTGGTGGAAGGCCCACAGTTTTACACGTGCCCAGTCTTTGGAAAAGTGGGCTTGTTGGGTGCGGCCTACTGTGGGAGGCTGATTGTGTAGAGCGGCACACGACACTAGCACAAAATGGTGCACGATGTGGCTATGGCTATGCTAGTACGTCTCTCCGTGCGTACAGTGTGTACGGTGTGTGGCTTAAGTGTGTACGGAGGAGATGGCTGTGGTGCGTACGGTGTACGGTGTATATGTATGACGTATGACTTTGGCTAGATTGCCTCTCCTCATGGCATTATGTGCAGGACTTCCAGCACAACTTTGAAGAGCTCTATCCCCACCGTCGTCCCCTGTACCTAACGCCCCGCAATGAGTGCAACATACCAAAGCTGGTGTGCACCACGATCAGGCCCACACAAGTGAGTAACCTTTTGGCGACACTCACTTGCCCTTGTTCATGTCCCCCCCCCTTTACTTGCAGACAGTCGTGTCCTATTAGCCTTGCCAGCACCCACACACTGTACGCACTGCTAATGTGCTCACACTGTACGCACTGCTAATGTGCTCAAAACACACTGTACGCACTGCTAATGTGCTCAAAACACAACCTGAAAATCAAGACTTCGGAGTAAATGAACGACGTCAAAGAAAATGTGTATGTGGGTTCTGCACCACAGATGTGTCACTTTGCGTGCACACACAGTTACAAAGGTTGTGCTCATCTGTGTCCATGCAGCTCACATACCCACACATATACACACAAACTATATCTTCATACAGCTCATGTACACGGAGCTGTACAATATGGATGGATGTGCAGCCTTTGTGGCTGACTTCTTGGCTTTTGAGCCGTTGGAGGACCCCCTGCACCCCCCAGAGTTTCTGCCTTCGCCCATGAACACACTGCTGTGGCAGGTAATTGATCAAGGCATGTGCGCATCTGTCCCAGAGTTTCTGCCTTCGCCTATGAACACACTGCTGTGGCAGGTG
>Ga0307945_1001515_pt1 | contig 18229 bp, 18 predicted proteins | sample OrgLakmetagen228_FD_201818 | JGI IMG/M metagenome (GOLD analysis project Ga0307945, IMG submission 201818) | Saline water microbial communities from Organic Lake, Antarctica - #228 | ecosystem: Environmental > Aquatic > Non-marine Saline and Alkaline > Saline | place: Antarctica: Organic Lake...
TACCAACTGCTAACTGCATTACATTCTACGATTGTGCAGACATGCAAAACACTCACGGTTTTTTCTTGTTAATATGTGGCCACTGTTGGGCAGGCCTGCTGCTTTTGCCTGCCTCTGTGCCTCCTCCCCTGCAAGGTATGACAGCAAATGGACATTTTAGCAGTTGACAGCTCGTTTTCCAATGACAAGGAGGAATGCTGCAAGGGATGCATACCAGGGGTAAATAACTTCTGTTCATGTGCACAGCGTATGTGCGGCAATGCAAGTGCGACACAGAAAATAATACAAGCAACAACGGAAGCAGGAGATGCATATCATGCTCACAGACCGTCACATTTGTGGCACAATTGTGTAGCAGATGCCCCACAAGATCCATGTCAGCACACGTAACCCAAATTTAGAGGTAGCATGGCAACAACCACTCACCCCCAGGGGCGCTGTCTCCTGCCCGACCTGCGGAAACCATAGGGAGTGGGCTTGATTTGAGAAAACAGAAAACGAAAGAATGCATGACACGCTAAGTGCATTATACCACACCAGGAGATGCATATCACGCTCACAGACCGTCACATTTGTGGCGCAATTGTGTAGCAGATGCCCCACAAGATCCATGTCAGCACACGTAACCCAAATTGGAAGGCAACTCACCTATTGATACGGCAACCACTGATTTCCCCTAATAGTAATTCCCCTAATAGTAGTTCCCCGAGTACCTCGTGAATTCACTTACTTACCGCCAAAGCTCAACGCTTTCATTTCAATCATAATTTTGGACTACAAGTGGAATCACTGCACCCACCGTTCTGCACATTCCATTGTTGTTGCGCCTCAGGGTCGTAAGTCTGCATGTCTGACCCCTTGTACATCCAGGCCGGGATTCCAGCGGCCGCCTTGTTGCCAGCTGAAGTCTCACCTGCAAGGGATAACAGCCAATGGACATTTCAACAGTTGATAGCTCGTTTTCCAATGACATGGATTAATGCTGCGAGCGATGCATAATGCCAGGCGACATTAACTCAGATCTCAGTTTTTGAGGCCAGGAAGCCATCTTGTGTTGATCTGTGCATGGCGACCATTAAATTGCAGTGGTGATGAAGACACGCATCTAGTACTACTGAGTCAGTTTATTGCAATGTGTGCAGCTCTGCGCGGCGCATAATACACCAATTTCACCTGGGTCAATATTGCGCACTCATTACAAGCCATGTACATGCACGTCAGCAGACTACATCAGGTTGCAAAAGATCATATACAATTACCAACAAGATAAACAAGGGGCAAATTACTATTTTTCATGCGCACAGCGCACGTGCGCCAATGCAGAAGCGCCAAAGGAAATAATACAAGCAACAGCGGAAGCAGGAGATGCATGTCACGCGGAGAGGACCCCACCTCCCAACTTACCTCCTTTGCTACAATTCTCGTCATAGGCAGCCCACACCTCATCATTGTCCTCCATATCCTCCCATCCAGTGGGCAGCACTGGGGGGAGGCCCTCATCTGCACGCATCCGCTGTGATTCCCCCCTGCCAATGTGAATATGTAATGTGTGGATGTAACAGCGCAGTAAATGCACCTGAGGTTCACCCTGTGTGTGCACTTGGGTGATGCAGACGCGCCCTAAAAAATAATACAAGCAACAGCGGAAGCAGGAGATGCAAATCATTTTCACAGACCGTCACATTTGTGGCGCAACTGTGTAGCAGATGCCCCACAAGATCCATGTCAACACACGTAACCCAAGCTCACTCAGCAAGCACAGAGGCTAGAGAAAAGCATATCAAGTCCTCCATTTCCTACCAGGGAAAGACCAGAAGCTTTCTTTCCTTGGTCTTTCATCCACAGTGGTTAGTAATTTCCACGAAGCAGGCATTTTGTTCACCAAGAATAACTACGTCACCGCAGAAACTGAAGTTTTAAACTTGGATGCATGCCTTCCAGCTATTTAGGGAAGCTGTGCAAGGCGAGTGCAAGCTGTTCAGTATATGAAACGCATGCTGGATCTGTTGGGGTCCTTGATGTCAGACGCCTTAGCTATAGCACACCATTTACTGCCGCAGCTTGGAGTGCGGCAGGTCATGGATTGTAGTTTTACAGAGTTGGGATGAAACCTGTTTTTTTAAGCTTGGTCTTAGAAGACTGTGTGTGGATTCGTGTGAGATCTCTGACTGGATCAACAGTGTTCCAAATTGAGTTTCCTTGAATGTTCTTTTCTTTTGAATGTAACCATGTTGTCCTTTACCTATTCAAAAGTGTTGTAGTGCTAAATTTTTCCAGGGTGTTAGTCGAGTCTACAACTATCTGAATCTCGTGTGAATTTCTCTTTTCGTAATCTTTGCCGAGATAAAGATTGATCAGAGCCCATCAATTTTAATACACAGGTCAGTGGTGGTAAGCAAGAGAGAAAGGGTAAGCAACTAGCAAAGCAAGAAAGTAAGAAGCAAGCAATTCACATAAGGCTCCTGCCAGCCTCGAACACCAAGCACACACAATCCCACGCACCCGACAATCACGGCAGCGCAAAGTAGCAGAGCATTAGGAGAGCAGCAGTGTGGGAGGTGCAGCAAGGCTCACTCCATCTCCACGTTCTCCCTACTTTTTGTGCGCATTAATCCAACTAGCGCTTGAGATTGACAACGAGCTTTATAGTTTTGGTGGAGCATTTTTGTATGTATTGATAGAATAGCATTAAGGGTAACTAATGTCATGATATTCTATGACAATAACCTGACACTGATATTCTATGCTGACGCTGTTCTAGTCCAACTGCAGAAACGTGTAAGACGTCTGGAGTTGTATGCTGTAGGAAACGACACTGTATATGTGCAGACATATTGCATTAAAAAAGAAAGAAAAAGAACGCAGATAGTACTTGTACCGGCGTGGATTAGGAAAGGAATTTGTGATGTCCAAGTAAGTGAGGCATTAGCAGCTTATGTTGTACTCGTGCCCTTCTCTGCTTGTTGGGTAGGGTCTTCACAGCCTTAATTTTCGATAAGATATTAGATGTACATCGCGTTTGTTTGGTTGTATGTCTCTTTGTTTCAAAGCCAGGGGGTACGGATGCTATTATATGTTATTTCCAGAGGGGGTTATCTGAGGCCCAAAATGGGTGTACCTTTTGCTTGCTCCTAGGGCAGGTGGCCTTAACTGGTACGTTTCAAGCTCAGCTCTGATATGTAGATTCCAATGCAGCTGAGCTTGAAACATACCAGCTAGGGCCACCTGCCTCAGCAGCCGCGGCGTGAACCGTACTTTTTGAGCAGCCATATGCTGTATCTGACCAGCCAGCGCACCAAACCCGGTGATTTTTAGTGTTTTGAAATCCTTAATAAAATCATTGCAAGAGAAACGAAGCAAAAAGGCTAAGTGGTTGGCGAGATATGCAAATTAATGTGCCATTCCCCCTGGAAAGCACCCATCTAGGGTACAGGTGCACAATGTGTGCTTTTAGTCCTGTCATTCCGTACGCAGGGCGATCTGTCTAAATCTGAGCACATGCTCGGGTAGCTTACAAAGTCAGCATCAGTTTGAAGCTAGGTTGGGTCCAATTTGATGAAGTGACGTGTGAGTAGCTGCACCTTTCATGCAAAAGAAAGGAGCATGTTTTGGCTTTTGCCAAGTGTCCCCCATCTGGGTTATTACGGGCAACTCTTCTTGCATTTTTGGCAGACCTAGTTTAAAACGGGTTTGTTGGGTTTTGTTGGGGCGTGGTTGTTAGGTCAAAGTGACTGAGAATGCATCTGGCTTGCTAAATTTTGTCGCTTTTGTGCAATAAGATTGGAAGGTAAGAGCCAGGTTGGAATCATTTCTATCTGCGTCTCTCTTGAAGGGTGTATGATGCCTTGCTGTACCATTTTTTTACGACGACTGCCTACGCCTGCTCATGCTAGCAGGCATGCACCCTGTGTACCTTGTTGGATTGCTTTTATAATCATTCGTCAGCGTTGTGCCTGTTGATAATCATTTCAATATAATGGGATGACTGCAGCCTGACAGGATGTGGTAGGTGCCGTCTAGCTTGTGGCAGACGGGGCAGATTGATGGGCCTTCTGTATGGTTGCACTGAGCGGCACGCTTTGGGTTGATATATATTGAAGGTACCGCAGTCACCCCCTGCAGGGCGAAAATCGTTATTATGCGGGGATTAAAGGAAAGGTACGGTATATCAAACCTGTGCGGTCCAATGTGTCTTCGTTCTTTTTTTATTGATGCAGGGAGTGTTTACTGCCTGCATAGTCTTTTCTTTTCTTTTCTTGCATTTTTCCAAAATGAGTTACTTTTATCTTTCTCGACAATGCCTTCCTTGATCAGTTCTTGGTTTATTTTGTGTAGCACTTTGCGGGCTGATGGTTTGAAGTTTGAAACCTTATATGATTTAGGACCTAATTTGTGTTGGACGTGCATGTTTGCTTTTTACAGCATCGAGATCTGAGAAAATGGGGGGCCTTGCTGCTGGAGGGCCTGGTTGGCAGGTGTTAAGAGTATCTGGTAGGCAAGCTGGGGGAGGGTTTTCCACCCTTGCTGGCCAGTATATGGATGATTGGGGGTGGGCGTCGGTGTTAGTGTGGATATCATGGTCACTTTAATTTTCTGCAGAGCACTTTGCTATGGCATCAGCGCATTCATTCCCTAAGATGCCAGCATGAGCTTTAATCTTGTAAATATGGATGATGCCTTCAGATCATATGGTGTACGATGGTTTATATAATTATGGCATGCTTATTCCGTATCGTGTGCTGGGGGTAGAGGATGCTATTTCTTATTTGCCATAGTGCACCAGAGCTGTCTGTCGCAATATGGGTGTGTTCACTAATCAAAGCAGCAGCAATTCCTGCTAGCTTGGCTCTGTTTATGCTGATGCTTGTCCCTCCAGGATTTACTTTATTTTGTGGTGATTTTGTTGGATTGAGGGTTGTAGACTCCAGCTCCAATAGACTGAGACCCATTTTCTTTGTTTGCAATAAAACTCCAATCTGGGAAGTCCCATTCTTTCCTATTAAAGGCCTTCAGTTCTAGCAAGCGCTTTTGTTGTACGTGATGGGAGGGAACCTGGCTGTGTAATGTTATTGCTTATGCAGGCTTGCTTGTGTCACCAATATTTGCATTGATAACCGTGTTGTTGATGTATTTGGGGAGCCAATATATTTTGGCCATTCTTGGCACTCACATATCCATACAAGTTTGTTGAATATCTGCTGAAACTTTTGCTATTTCTGGTTTTGCTTTTGCAAAACTTTTTCCTGTTTGTTTTAGTGACTTTTGCTTGCCGGTGTGCTCAAGCAACAAGAAGATGCTTACATCAGTCTGTTCATAATGTAGGAACACCATAAATTGACTGGGCAATTATAACTGAAAGGTAGTAATGCTCAATTGTTCTAGTGTCATTATCACCGAGAAGAAAAGAAATTTGCTGCAAATATGCTATTGCACAGCTTGCACAGCTTTCTGTGGATAGTGTGCAACATTTGTTAAACCTCTCTTGCGATGGATGATATCTGCTGAAACGTTTGCTATTATGATCTCCTTTTCCTAGCTTTTGCTATTGTATAATCACCTTTTCCTTTTTTAACGACCTCTGCTTGGTCAGTGTGCTCAAACAAGGAAGATGGTTACATATGACTGACATTCGAAGAAAAAGCCAAGAATAAAGCAGCAGGAACAGTTTCAGTTCGAGCACAGTGCACGAACACACTTGGGCAATGAAAAATCAATAGCAGTACTTTTTCCCATCATAATCAAGTGTAAGCATTATTTTTGATGAAATTACCAAGAACAACAGGAGTTCTGTCAAATTGTGTACAATGCAGGAACACCATTAATTGACTTGTGTACAATCATAAATCAATGGCGCTCAATTACGTTCTCAAGTGTCAGTATCTTGGCATGTTTTTTACTTTGCCCCACTACGTGCTGCATTGGCCATGTAACGCTCAGACAGAGAAGGCTTCTCGTCACTGTTCTCCTCCTTCTTTGCCTCTGATCCATTAGCACTGCCACCACTCATACGACCCGCATTTTGCAGCATGTCAGCAAAATTAAACGAACCTCTCTCACCCCCCCCCAACCCACTCATCAGCTGCTGCAAGAAACGCTCAGAGTCCTCACCACCACCATTGCCACCATTGCCACCACCAAAAGCAGACCTCAGGCGCTCAAGCACGCTGCCATCCAGGAACTGACCGCCCTGCTGCTGGCCTTGGCCGAACCCACTGAACAGCCCCCCACTGCCACCGAACAAGCCGTTACCACTGTTACTGCCACCTGATGACATGCTCCCCTGCCCGCTCTGTGCCATTTGCTGGAGGATGCCACCGCTGCCGTCCGAGCTGCCGCCCAGTCCCAAGGTGCTGAGGAAGCCTCCATCTTGAGCAGCACCGCTTTCAGAGAGGAGGGCACCGGCAAGCGGGCGATCTTGGAGGGATTCCATCGCAGTGGTCTGGACGTCAGACAGCCACTGCACACAGTGAGGAAAAGGAGGAAAGAGAGGTGTGAGTGTGTTTGTGATCTGGGTCGAGTTACTCAGGATAGTCATTTGCTTCCAGGGTTCAGAGCCTCCTATCCAAACATTCACAGGAGAAAGGTACAGATTCTTCATTGCCAAGACTGGAAAGCAAATCACTCGCAGTTGTTTCAAAGATCAGGTGGAATTGCATTCCTCTGTCTTGGACCAATTATGTAACAATGACGCCCACCTGGTTCAGCTGCTCCATGCCTTGGCTGAAGGTCGACCCGTCCCATCCGAGTGAGGAGGCGTCCATGCCATCCAGAAGGCCCAGACCCAAACCGCCACTGCTCGATCCTTGCCCTCCACCATCACCGCCAAGCAGCCCGAAGCCTCCTAGTCCTCCTCCTCCTCCTGCTAGAGGGGCGGAACTGTCCTGCAACGACGACAGGGAAGTTTGTGCAGGTGTAAAACATTTGAATTCCTTGCATACAAGGTTTAAGCTAGAATAAGGGACAGATCTGTCTTGCAAGCAGCATTTATTGATGCCTGCATGCACAAATATGGAGGTGATCTATATCTACAGCAGCAAACAGCAAATAGTCACGTGCCTGCTGGAGCATGCTCCTTCCGCTTCCTGCTGCTGCTGGCATGCACGTTGATGTGCCGATCAAAAGGGAAAGGACTGCTGCCATGAGTACAACCTGCTTCATCATTCCTACTGCTTCTCTACTTTGATCACGAGAGAGGGGAGGACACGAGAGAGGGAAGGACACGATTGGATTACAAGGGATGCACGGAATTGAATATTTATGTACAAAAAATTGCACAGCAGCTGTTTTAAAACGTCGACCGCCCTGTCAAGGTGGGATTACGATCGTTTCGCCCGCACTTCATAGTTCCTAGACGATTCATTCAGGTTTATTCGATAACTACATTTTTAACAACATTTTTAGTCGCTACATTCGGTTCGGTTCGGCACTCTCTTCGATGGATTGGATTAATTGAATTGTCATACATATTTAACGACCTATTAAACGTTTATACATAAATACATATGCACCTAATTCAGCAGGCCTAAAGGCCATGCCATCCCTGGGCCGACTGGTGCCGCCGTTATTACTGACCGTTGATGGTGCAGTAGTTTCAGGCTGCGAAAACCACTTCCCAGCCACAGTAATACAGGAAAAAGAGCCACTTAGGTACCAGGCACCGCAAAGTAAGCGCCACCAGAGTGGGAATGGTAGGTGGGATGACAGAAAGAGAAACTACAAGCTACAAGCCTGTGTTGCCCCTCTACCTTCGCTTATTTCCAACAATCTTAGCTGTGCACTTTCTTGCCTTTGCCTTTATCGCCACAATTGTTTGGTCCAAATCATCATGAAGCCGTCAAAGGTTACTATGACACCTGGTGGTCATAAATCATAAAATTTAAAGGCGTTTCCGTGTGATATTAAATTACGCTTTGTCACACCCAAACGTTGGCAGCGACGAATCGTGTGACAGAGCAGATAAGTTGGTTAACAGTTGAGAGTTTCTATATGTCTTGTTAAAAAAGCTGAATGGCCAGTCTTATTGATAATTTAGGGCGCCTTCGGACCAAGAAAGGCCTTCAATGTGGAAAACCATCCAGCAGAGGAATGGCTGACGAAAGGTAACACTTTCCAAGTTCCAGGCCCTCCAAGGAGTGACATTTGTGCACAGCATAGATGGTGAATGCTCCGGCACCATCACCCCTCATCGCCTCAGCATTTTTCAGGATGCAGAAAACTCTGCTCGTCACGAGGCAGTACACGCCCTGCTGAATCCCCCTGCCCAAAACCTCGCAACGGAAATCTAAGGACTACTTCATCAACTCCCACGACTTTCAATGACAGGCTGAATTCTCACATTATCGGGCTCTGCCCCCCCCTCCGTGACAGCTTTTCACAACCATGCCCTGGTCACAAAAGGAAAAATGGCCTTGCCTTACAACTTTACCCCTGAGCTCCAAGAGTCATGAACAGCCCACCCAAGAGACAGAATATTTGGTTCCAGAACAGATGCGTTCTCTATATAGTTCACTGGGTTCTCCATCTGCCACCCGGTATATGACAATAAGCACATGCTCAAAGTAGCGCAACATGCAACCACATCTGCCTTGATTTTCCAGAAGCAACCGCTTCCTTCCTGCTGCTCCCAAACTGGATGGAAAATAACTCCAGCGCTGTTCAAAAAATCTGCACTGACAACAAGGATTTTTGCACTATCCTTGGAATATCCCAAAGAAAAAAGGGTGCTACATGCCACTCCTCTACCAGCAAAGCAAAACACCGCCAGAAGCAACGTAAGGCCTGCGCATCTTAGTAGTCTGGAACAAAGCTGTTCAGGAGCAACTTATTACAAACAATCCATCTTGGTTAGAAACATATAACAAAACCTATCATCCGGCAACCTGGAATTTTAGAATCGTAGGCACCATACCTTTTTTAAACCGCCAACTCAAAGGCCACTGCCAATGGCAAAATTATGTAGGTTTCCCAAACACTCAAGAAACACAGTTATCAATGCTTGCGTTAACCTTAAACCCTAATCCCAAATTTCCATCATCATCTTGCGTGGCTTTTGCACGACAATATTGGGTCAAGCATCCCCAATAAGGATTGATACAACAATCTAGAGGATGATCATTAACCGCAGATCAGTTGCTCTACAGGATTACCGAGATAGTGCACATTGCACCCGCGAAACCAGTGAAGATAATCACTTACCGCAATCAGATCATGGATACACGACAGACACCAGGAATGAAGAACTAGCCACAATTAACAAGCAATATAATATGTTTCGTAAATTTCTATGTGGTGAGTTAAGTATAACCAAAATGCGACACCACCGATACACACAGCCAGGTCCCCTTCCATTGTGTACAGCACAAGTGCTTGCTAGAAATCAAGGCCCCTGACTGGAAAGAGTGGGCCTTCACAGATGGGAGTTGTATTATAAACAGAGAAAATTGATCTCAATCTATTGGAGCTAGAGTGTACCACCCTTAATCCAACAAAATCACCACAGTAAATCCTGGAGGGACAAGCACCATAAACAGAGCCAAGCTAGCAGGGATTGCTTTGCTTTGATATATGAACACACTCATATTGCGACAGACAGCGCTGGTGCACTATGGCAAATAAGAAGTAGCATCATCTACCCCCAGCACATGATATGGATTAAGCATGCCAAACTCCTAGATACCATCTTACACCACATCCAGCAATCTAGAGACACCATCCATCTCTACAAGGTTAAATCTCATGCTGGCATCCTAGGGAATGAGTGCGCTGATGCCGTAGCAAAGTGCTCTGCGGAACATCAAAGTGGACATGATATCCACATTATCACCGACGCCCGTCCCCACTCATCCATATTCTGGCCAGCAAGGGTGCAAAACCCTTCCCCAGCTTGCCTACCAGATATTCTTAGCACCTGCCAACCAGAGCCTCCAGCAGAAGGGCTCTCCATTTTCTCAGATCTCGATTAAAAGCACACATGCACGTCCAACACAAACTAGGTTCTAAATCAAAAAAGGTTTCAAACCATCAGTCCACAAAGTGCTACACAAAATACAAAATACCAATAACTAACCAAGAAAGGCTTTATCGAGAAAGACAAAAGTAGTTTTGGAAAAATGCTAGTTCACCTTTGGAGAAAAGAAACTGTCATGCTCTGCCGCACAGACTTGATATACAACCAATAGCGTGCCGCTCAGTGCAACCTTTTAAGGTCCACCAGTCTGTCACATCTGCCAGAAGCTTGATGGCACCTACCACATGCTGTCAAGCCGCAGTCATCCCATTATAAATGGAATGATCATAAATAGGCATAACGCTGCTGGACAAATGATTATTAAAGCCATCCAACAAGGTACACAGGGTGCATGTCTGCTAGCACAAGCAGGTGTAGGCAATTGTAAAAAAATGGTACAACAAGACACTATACGCCCTGTAGAGCAAAAAACGATAGAAATGATTCCAACCTGGCTCTTACCTTCCAGTCTCAATGCACAACAACAGCGGCGGAAATTCAGCAAGCCAGATACAATCACAATTACTCCGACCCAGCAACCACGCCCCAAACAAAACCCAGCAAACACATATCAAACTAGGTCTGCCAAAAATGCACGAAGAGGTTTTTTTTTTTTTTTTTTTGGTGGGGGTTGTTACACGGTCCTCAGCAAGGGCCTGACAGAATGAAGGAAAAAAACCTATAAGACTGGGAAAAGGAAACTCCTGCCTAAACAGAAAAACCCTCCTTGAAAAACCACAGTCTGAGAAATTGGCCCACGCTCGCAAGAGCACAAGCTAAGAGTGTGTCTGAAGAACAGACAGAAAAAGTTGCCCATGATGACCTAGCAGATGGCGCTACCAATCCATATCCCCTGGCTATGAAACCAAGAGGCATACAACTAAACAAACGCGATATATTTAAACGAAATAAGTACTGTGTAGACACTTCCCCTACCCAACAAGCAGAGAAGGCACGAGAACAACATAAGCTGCTAATGCCTTGCTTACTCGGACACCGCAAAACACTCCACAACATCCTGCTAGGAGCAACAGGTACCATTTACAGCAGCCACACAAGGAACCCACTCCACAGCCTCAGAGTTACTGGTCTACATGCATGCCACCGCACTCATGAAAAAAGAAGCCTTCTAGCAATAAGATCCGCGACAAAAATTATACAGATGAGACGAGACATTGAACACAATCTCCAAAAGTATCTGAGCAATTATCCTGGTGGTATGGACGCCGCTGAACCCCACTGAAAATCTTTCCTCTTACTTTCATTCTCCAGCCTCATTCTCCTGGTGGGATGTTGTGTGCCTCTGCATCCATTAGGTGGTGCAGAACACAAAACAACAGCCTCTCCTAATCCAAGCCGGTAGTATTTACACTATTTTTTTTGTCCGAGTAAACGGTCCCACGGTCCCAGCTCCGGGAAGGACAGCGGTGTGGCAGCCAACCAAAGATGAGTACTACGTAGTATTCGCTGCTAGCACTAGTACTACTCGCCGCCAGAATACTAGCTAGCCGCTAACAGAGATACAATTTAGGCACATGATATCAGCAGAGGGCGCACAGGCGTGGACATACAAAATAATAAAGCACAATGTAGGAAGGTAGAAGCATTCGGGACCACAACGATGAAGTGAACTCGCTCCTCAGCTGGATGGTTTTTCTTTGGATGTCACAACTAATCATGGTAACAGCTTAAGCATGGATTGCGAGTATGAGCCAGTTGAAGGCCTTTCCTGGTCTGGAAATGTTTCAAATTATCAATTAAGACTAGTTGATGTGCGGAGTCCTACACTTTGCAGTGACATTGTGATTTGATCTGACATAATGCATATGGATCTTGGAAGCAGGTTTCTTAACTCTTTGAGAATCAAGACCCAGACCCAGCTCCTCAAAAGGCGTGGTCAACGCCTAGTAGTGGAAGCCCCCCCAATCAAATATAAAGGACCAACATGTTTTGAATATAAGTTGGGCGGCTTAAGCGTGCACCGTCGCGACCTCTGCTTGCACACGGCACCCATGCACATCGAGCTGACCATCTGCAGCGCTTGGTTGGACATAACCATCACATACGATAACGGCGGAAGGCTTTTGTGTCGAAAGCAAAATTCTGTGTCTATTGGCGTACAGCGTGCGCAGTGTGTATGTGTGTGTGTGTGCGCGTGTGCGTGTGTGCGTGTGTACTACACATAGTATGTATGTATGTATGTGTGTAGGTGCTACAAGTCTTGTGCTACAACAACAATTATCACAACTTTAACATGTTTTGAGCATAGCAGCCACACGTTTTGATTGATGGCTTATTCTGTAAAATTTGTCTGTATGTATGTATGTATGTGTGTGTGTGTGTGTGTGTGTGTGTGTGTGTGTGTGTGTGTGTGTGTGTGTGTGTTACAGGTCACACCTTCGAAAAGTGGATATTTTTTTAGAAAAGGATATACTAGGGCAGGCAGTGAAAAACACTCCGCACATTAAATAAGGAAAAGGAGCCACCATGAAGTGAATGTGGAAATGGTTTCATGACCTGCCTGATTGTTCTTTTGCCTCAGGTACCTGAATTGCTCTGGCCGGCCTGCTATCACGCCCAATTGGTTGTTGTGCTGAGTCTTATACTTTGCAGTGACGGTGATTTGTTATGGCAGGCCCTACTATATCATGCACGTTGCAGCACGCCTCTTTTCTGTTCAGCAGTAAACCAGCCACAACTTTTGATGAAAAGAAAGAAGGAAAAGCTACGTAGGCAGTGATAATTAATCCCCATCTTTGATGCCCCCTCTGAAATCTCCTCTGAAATTTCTTCGGTCATCAGCCAAGTAAAGACGTGGGTGAAAAGGCCACACCGCAGTGACCAGCTAGACCGATTCAAGGGCGGAAAGGCAAACTTCCTCCGTCATTTGTCATGCCCGGCAGCTGTGTCAGTCAGGGTACAAGACAGATAGCGCCACTAATAACAACAAGTGGCTACGCCAGTAGAAATCATGGAAAAGCATCCGACCATTAACCGACCAAACTAGCCTGAACCGAACACACGCCTCTGTCAGACTAAAGGCGTGACACATTTTTGCCCCATCTGCATTTTACAAGTCATCCTTCGCCAAAAAAGTTCAGGGTTTAAGAAGGCCGTGCCCAGATCGGCCATCTGCTGCTTGTGCTCTAGCCGACCTTCTAGAGCCTAGAAGAACAAGGTGGGGGAGACTCACGGCACTTCGGGCCAGTTTGTCTCCTTTTCCTTAATTGATGCAGGGAGTGTTTTGCTGCGTAATTTTCGTTTTTTCCTTCCAACAAGGCCTTAATATGCTACTGCTCAAAGTAGTCTGAGTTATCAGGGGCCAAGAGCTGCATTGCAGCAGAAAGAAAAGAAAAGGAAAGAAAAGAAAAACTGCGCAGGCAGCAAAACACTCCCTGCATCAAATAAGGAAAAGGAGACACATTGGCCTGAAGTGCCGTGAGTCTCCCCCATCAAAAGTTTGAGGTAGCAGGGGCCGAGCTGCATTGCAGCAGTATCCCCATCACAAGCTTGTCTAGTCCAGCTTGAAGCTGACCCGTGAGAGCCGTCCAGCTTAAAGCTGACCCATAAGAGCCGCCCAGCGTGAAGCTGACCCATAAGAGCCGTCCAGCTTGAAGCTCACCCATGAGAGCCGTGCTGACCCATAAGAGCCGTCCAGCGTGAAGCTGACCCATGAGAGCCGTGCTGACCCATGAGAGCCGTCCAGCTTGAAGCTCACCCATGAGAGCCGTGCTGACAAATGAGAACCGTCCAGCGTGAAGCTGACCCATGAGAGCCGTCCAGCGTGAAGCTGACCCATGAGAGCCGTGCTGACCCATGAGAGCCGTCCAGCGTGAAGCTGACCCATGAGAGCCGTGCTGACCCATGAGAGCCGTCCAGCTTGAAGCTGACCCATGAGAGTCGTGGTCTCAGCCGAACGGGTTCATGGGTGGGAATGCCATACCCATACTGGCCATCTGCTGCATGTGCTGTAGCTGCATGGGGTTGGGGTGCCCCTGCGTCCATATAGTGTGTGTGTTTGTGTGTGTGAGTGTGTGTGTGTGTGTGTGTGTGTGTGTGTGTGTGTGTGTGTGTGTGTGAGCAGAAAAGTGCGATCACTATGGTCAGATACATCCTTTTTGGGTGCATGCAGTGCATACATGTTCACATTTAAAGTACTGTTTTTGTACAATAGTATATACTCTGCGAGGTTGGCCAATTGGCAGGCTGTGCAGAAACCAAATGCACCTATTTATTATTCGCATACTTGAGTGTATGGTTGGTCAAGTAGCGAAGAAGTGCGCGATCAGACGTGTTCCTTTCCTACGTGTAATACCATAAAGGTTGAAATCCAAAGCACCGTGCTGTTACGATGATTCAAAGCACCATGCTTGTATGAGTACTAGGGTTGGCCAGAAATACCGTATATATATACGGTCATATCTACCGCATATAACGGTACATTTGGTAATCTCAAAGCCAGCGGCCAACCCTAGTGATGACTTTGCATATTTACATGACTGTGCCCAGGGGCATATTTACGTAACTGTGCCCAGGGGCATATTTATATGACTGTGTCCAGGGGCATATTTACACTCACATGCCCACATCATGATATGGGTATATCCACATGCTCACCCCCACAACCCTGCCCAATCATACACCCACATGCTCACACCCCTGAACACGCATGCACCCATATCACACCCTGCACACTCATACACCCACATGCCCACACCCCTGCACACTCATACACCCATATCACACCCTGCACACTCATACACCCACATGCTCACACCCTGCACACTCATACACCCATATCACACCCTGCACACTCACACACCCACATGCTCACACCCCCACAACCCTGCCCAATCATTCACCCACATGCTCACACCCCTGAACACTCATACACCCAAATGCTCACACCCCTGAACATCCATGCACCCATATCACACCCTGCACACTCATACACCCACATGCTCACACCCCCACAACCCTGCACACTCATACACCCATATCACACCCTGCACACTCATACACCCATATCACACCCTGCACACTCATACACCCACATGCCCACACCCCCACACCCCTGCACACTCATACACCCACATGCCCACACCCCTGCACACTCATACACCCATATCACACCCTGCACACTCATACACCCACATGCCCACACCCCCACAACCCTGCCCAACCATACACCCATACACACATCCATTCACATACCCACCTAACTGGTGTTGCTGCACTACACTCACACACCCAAGCATCCACACGTCCACACATTTCTACGACCATACACTCACATACAACTCACCTATTGCGCCCCAACACCACACACCCACACACCCACACACCCACGCACCCACACATAAAAGCATACACACCCTCACACCAATATATCCACATACATACGGCCCACTTGTTGCGGCCCCATACCAACATACACTCACACACCCACACATAAAAGCATACACACCCTCACACCCATTTATCCACATATATACGGCTCACTTGTTGCGGCCCCATACCCACACACTCACGCACCACACATAAAAGCACACACACCCTCACACCCATATATCCACATACATACGGCCCACTTGTTGCGGCCCCATACCAACACACACTCACGCACCCACATAAAAACATACACACCCTCACACACACATATCCATTCACATACGACCCACCTATTGCGGCACCACACCCACACACCCACACACCCATACATCCATATACATACCACCCACCTATGCGGCACCACACCACACATCCACACACCCAAGCAACCACACACCCTCACACACACACATACACACACATATCACATATCCATTCACATACGACCCACCCGTTGCGTCCCCATACCCACACACCCTCACACCCTCACACACACACACCCTCTCACCCTCACCCTCACACACACACACACACACACACACACACACACACACAAACACACATATATCCATATACATACAACCCACCTGTTGCGGCCCCATTGCTCCAGGTGCGCCCATCCCTGGAGGGAGGATGCCTGGCATGCTAGGCATGCCTCCTGGGGCTCCTGGCATCATGCCTGTGTGTAGTGCAGTGTGTGTGTGTGTGTATGTGTGTGCGTGCGTGTGTGTGTGTATGTGTGTGCGTGCGTGTGTGTGTGTGTGTGTGTGAATGCTAGGCAAGCCTCCTGAGCATCCTGGCATCACACCTGTGAGTGAGTAGTGTAGCAGTGTACATGCATGTGATGAGTAACTGGCAAATCGTGCAAACCGTTGACAGGACAGCAGACAGCGAATTCCAGCGTTCAGCACTGGGCCGCCAAGCATAGTCAGATGAATATCCAGCGTTCAGCGCTGGGCTGCCAAGCATGGACGGATTAATACTCAGAAAACAGCTGAATAAGTGCAAACAGCCAAGGGGGAAGGATGTGGCGGCAAGTTTTCTACGCACTACGCACAAACACACACACAGCCACATGCGCGCGCACACACACGCACGCACGCACAAGTATGCACGCAAACACACACACACACACACCAATCCCCCAACCCCCAACCCCCCTCCACGCAACACACACACGCGCACACACGCGCACACATGCACACACATATCCACACACACACACATACACAAACACACACATACCTGGATGAACCATTCCTCCCCCTGGTCCCCCAGGCCCACCCATCCCATTTGCCAATTGTGCTGCCATCTGCTGCTGCTGCTGTTGTTGCTGTTGTTGCTGCTGCTGCTGTTGCTGCTGCTGCTGCTGTTGCATATGCTGCTGCTGTTGCTGTTGCTGCTGCTGCTGCTGCTGCTGCTGCTGCTGCTGCTGTTTCATCTGCTGCATTTGCTGCTGCTGTTGTTGTTGTTGTTGTTGTTGTTGTTGTTGCTGCTGCTGCTGCTGCTGCTGCTGCTCTGTAGTTGAGGCAGTCACCTTTTCAACCTGAGCTTTTACTGCTGCTGCTGCTGCCTCCTCTGCTTTGACATTTGCGGCAGCCTCTGCTTTTGCTGCATCTGCACGAGCACCAACAAACCAAAAAAGGGTGGGGAATTAACAACAAAAACATGAAATCTCTTCTGCTTTGACGTTCGCGGGAGCCTCTGCTTTTACTGCATCTGCATGAGCACCAACAAACCAAAAAAGGGTGGGAAATTAACGACTAAAACGTGTAATATTTTCTGCTTTAACGTTTGCGGCAGCCTCTGCTTTTGCTGCATCTGCATGAGCACCAACAAACCAAAAAAGGGTGGGAGATTAACGACTAAAACATGTAATGTCTTCTGCTTTAAGGTTTGCGGCAGCCTCTGCTTTTGCTGCATCTGCATGAGCACCAACAAACCAAAAAAGGGTGGGAGATTAACGACTAAAACATGTAATGTCTTCTGCTTCGACGTTTGCGGCAGCCTCTGCTTTTGCTGCATTAGCAAGAGCACCAACAAAACAAAAAACGCATGGAAACCGATGACACAAACATGTAATCTTTTCTGCTTTAACGTTTGCGGCAGCCTCTGCTTTTGCTGCATCTGCTAGAGCACCAATAAACCAAAAAAATAGAGGAATCGCTAAGAGAGCATGTGATTTCCTCTGTGTTAACGTCTGTGGCAGAGCCTCCATTTTTGCAAAATTTGCACGGGCACAAACAGAAAAAACTAACAACAGCGTGCTCGTCCGTGCTGCCGTTCCAGTGTATTCAAGCTTTCTTTAAAATGCATTCTCTCATGTAGCACGTACGTGCTTTCACATTTGTAGGGTTGGCCAGAACCATATTTACACGGTGTATATACGGTATTTTTGGCGGGGAAATCACCATATATACGGTCAAATACGGTGTCTATATACAATTCTGGCCAACCCTAACCATTTGCAAGCACGTGCACAAAACTTGGGTGCATCTAAAAGAAGTCACTCTTCACATTCACGTGTACGTGTCAGAACCGTGCATGCAGGCTTGTGTGTATGTGTTTTACAACGTGCATGCATGCAGAAAGAAAAGAAAAAACTACGCAGGCAGAAAAACACTCCCTGCATCAATTCAGGAATGCAGACTGGTGTGTACGTGTCAGACCGTGGCTGGTGTGTACGTGTTAGACCGTGCATGCACGCTGGTGTGTGCGTGTTAGACCGTGCATGCAGACTGGTGTGTGCGTGTTAGACCGTGCATGCAGGCTGGTGTGTGCGTGTTAGACCGTGCATGCAGACTGGTGTGTGCGTGTTAGACCGTGCATGCA
>Ga0307945_1001518_pt1 | contig 18210 bp, 23 predicted proteins | sample OrgLakmetagen228_FD_201818 | JGI IMG/M metagenome (GOLD analysis project Ga0307945, IMG submission 201818) | Saline water microbial communities from Organic Lake, Antarctica - #228 | ecosystem: Environmental > Aquatic > Non-marine Saline and Alkaline > Saline | place: Antarctica: Organic Lake...
GGCAGGGGGTAACAGAGGAGGAGGGGGAAAGGAGGAGGTGGGGAAAGGGGAGGAAGCAGAGAAGGGGCGTGCTGGGGTGGGGGGGGGCAAGAGCAGCTACCACACGCTCGTGTTTCAGGTGTGCGGTTTTTGGTTGGGGAGTACGTGTGGTCTGGGTGTGGAAGGTGACGGCGCTCGTCGTTGTCTTGCTTGAACCCAGGAGGAGGTGCTTTCACAAATTTGGCAGTGCTGGTTCCTCTGTAGATGCTGTAGCTAGCAATGCGCACGCATTTACATGCACAAACACGCGCACACGTACATTTCTAAACATGAGAGCACACATGGTTCCATGCACGGGTTTGCAGTTGCTAGAGCAAGGCTTGCAGGAGGACAGGCGGGAGAGCAACAACGCTGCGCTGTGCTTTGCTCCGTGGCTCCTCACTGTGTTTGGAAGTGCGGCTGCTCGCTACAGGCGTGTAGCTGCGGCAGGTGTGTGTGTGTGTGTTTTTGTGTATGTGTGTGTGTTTAAGCAGGGTTGGCCAGAACCATATGTACATGCGTATTTTGTATTTGTGGTGTATGCAAGGGAAATCCCTTACATGCGGCCATACATGGTGTTTGGCCAACCCTGCTCATGTGTTTGTATCTTCCTCCAATCGTCCGGCAACGTTGAATGCAACGTTCTGCAAATTGCTGGCTTAACTTCAAGCAGCACTGGTGCTCTTTGTCTTGCCTTCCATTTACCGTCTGTGCTTGTGCTTGTTCCTGACTCCCTACCTGTTGCAATACCTGACCAGTCAAAGAGCTGCAATACCTGCAATACCTGTTGCAATACCTGACCAGTCAAAAAGCGCCTAAACTCATGCACACGCTGTGGTACTCCTGTATAAAAGGTCTGCCCCTGTTTGCCTAAACCACCTCTTCCTTTTGAAACGCACCTAAACTCACACCCACGTGACAATCTATGCACACACACACACAGATGTGACCCTGTCTGCTCGCACCAAGGCCAATATCAACAGCGAAGAAGCAGCGGCAGCAGCATTGCAAGGAGGAGGACGCGACGGTGAAGAATATGGAAGCGCAGCCGCCTTAGCGTATGCCGAGTTCAACATGCTTGTGGTTCTGTCAGACCTGCTTGCACGCAGCTTGGCAAGTAGCTTGGCCCAACAGGGGGCTGACCCTCAGCAGCAGCAGCAGCAGCAGCAGCAGGGAAATCTTGGTGGTGCAGGGCAGGAGGGGCAGGCCCAGCAATCTGGGAGGAAGAAGAGAAAGCAGCAGGGCAGCGCAGCAGCAGATGCAAGCGTCGTTGTTGTTGGTGATGGTGGTGCAGCAGGTTGTGGCTCAAGCAGATCCTGGCTACTTCCTCCTCCGTTCCTGCTGATGCATGGCCTGGCAGCCCTGCTGGCGGCTGGTCATGTGAGTGGATGGAATGCATGTGTTCAGAGTTTCTGTGTGCGCGTAAGTTGTGAGGGTTGAGAGTCTGCTTGATTGCGACGTTCTGACGCGTAAGCTGCTCAGTCTGTGGGATTTGCCGTGGACAGGTATCAGGTGTTTTTTAGCCGGAACCATACATTTGTAGTCATATACAATATACGTAGGGTTGGCCCAAACTGCACATGGGATTTCCATATACTGTATATACACCGTGTATGATTGTGTATATATGTATATACGCCGTATTTCCATATACACCGTATACAGGAAAATTTGGAGTCACTCAGAATAATTAAAAGGGGGGCATTCTGCAGCTCTTGAAGAGCTGAGCATGCATGACGCAATCCTAAAAGCCAAAAAATGGATCGGTTGGGGAGCTAGGCCTGCTTCAAGCCAAAAAGACCCATAAATGGATTTTTGAAGTGCAAAAAGGTGGTTTAACTGCCATATACATCAGTGAAACTATTTATATAATGCAAATATATGCATTATAGAAAAGGAAAGCAAAGAGAGAGCTCAGTAAGAAAAGGCGCGAGATTAATAAATGACCAGATTGAGCAAAAGAGGCTGCAGCTGCTGGGAATTGAACCCGAGACTGGAGTGTACCACCTGCAAATACGATCTATGTATGGTAAAATATGGTCCATATACGTCGGCCAAAAACTGCATATGGTTACGGGTACGGATACGGATACGGTCGGGAATTTCCAAATACGGTACTGGTTCCGGCGTACCGGGTATTAAAAATGCCGCATTTTTGTGGCATTTTTGTATGCACGGTTTGGGCCAACCCTATATATATGGTGTACAAGCGGTACTTTTAGCAAGAAAATCACAATACATACGGTCATATGCGGTTCGGATATACGGTTCTGGCCAACCCTAGGTATCTTCCAGATGGCTCAGTTAAGGGTTCCATGGTCAAGTAGGCACACAGGCAGAGAACCATGCACAGCCATTGTTTGAGCCATTCAGCACATTCCAGCCTTACATTCGTGCATCCACACTCTCAACTCTCCACAACTCATCGCATAGAGTACGTCCAGGTTGCTTGATTGTGAAGGCTGCCCACAAACTTTCTGCCTGTAACACGCACACTGCAACAACGCATAACGTGCGCAGGTCATTGGCGCGTACCAGCCCATGCGAGATTTGGCACGGCTGCAATGTGGGTACTTACAAAGTCTGGCCACCAGCATCATGGCCAATTATGAGCAGCAGGCTGCAGCAGCTGCAGATCCAGGCCACGCACCCACAGCACACGCGAACGGTTGTCCAGAAGGGGTAGTACTGGAGAGCGAAGGAGCAAGGGAAGCAGGGAAAAAGCGCAAGCTGCAAAGGGGGGAGGGTGATGCAGGCATTGATGCCTTGTTGAACGGGGGCGTGGGTGCGAACACACGGGCGGAGGTAGGGGCTCTAGAGCAATTTCGCCAGCTGCAGGTGGCAACCTCAGCCGCACTGTGTGCAATGCTAGAGCTGGATTACAGGTGCGAGCGTGTTTTACTGTTATGTGCGTGCGTGTGTGTGTGTTGCTTTGAGTGGTTGGTTGCACCTGCTCCCCTTTCCTGTGGCTGCTTTATACCCCCTCCTAACAAGGCACAGGCGGGTTGTCAGTTATGCAGGTATGCCCTTTTTTACTCCGGCTACCAGCCCCAGATCGCTTCACAGTGCTTAGATTTGGGCGCACCCTTTGTGCATGTGAACCTTCTCACCTACTTGGTTCAGAGGCAAAGTGCACCTCGACCTGCAAGGCCTGTTTGATGCCTGAACACCTTGATACCCATACCCCCATTCCAAATGAGTCTTCATTGCAAGCATCTACCTCTGTATGCATTTAAAGGTACGCAGCTCACGCATCTTTATTATCATGCCACCTCACTCATACGGTTCTGGCCAACCCTATACAAACACGCAAACGCATCTCCATTTGCAGGGCTGTGACTAAATCTCTTGACCAGTTGTGGATCTTGCTGTGGGGCACTTCCGCCTCAGCCTTGACTGGACCTCATCTCCCTCCAGCCAGCAGAGCACAACTTTCCCTCGGAGATGCTTATGCTGCTGGTGCTGGCGTCAGTGCTGGTGCTGGCGTTGGTGCTAGTCCCGGTTCTGATGCTTGTAGTGACTCCGGTGTGCTGCCTCCTTTGATGGTGGCTGTGCTGGGCACGCAACGCCTGGTGCGTGGATCAAAGTGTTTCTGTATAAGAGCAGGCATACAAGTGGAAATGGGATGTGTAGGACAGGCTTAGGGGGATGGAGGATATGAAGAAGACATGGACAGAGGGAAAAGCCTGTAATGTGTTGGTGAAGGCCTGTCCTATAAAGGCTGATGGTTTACGATAAGACTGGCGTGTTTCTTTTGCATCAGCTTGGTGCAGTATGATGAGGACCTTTTCACTGATGTAAATTAAAGACCAGAAAGGAACAGCGCGTGCGCTTACGCAGTGACATGATAATGAAAGCGGGGTGTGTGTAGATAAGCTGTGATCGTATTGTATGTTTTGTATGTTTGCTGTGCATGAAGATGCTTAAGTGGCCATTTGGGGGGGGAGAAGGCAATATCGTGTGTGTGTATGTGTGCGTGCGTGTATGTGTGCGTGCGTGTTTGTGTGTGTGTGTGTGTGTGTGTGCGCTAAGAATTGGACTGTGCAAGGATTATGGTCGGGTCATCCTTGGCAATTATTACGGGCCTGAAAAGCTATTGTTATGCACAAGCCTAGGCACGCACACACTGGAGCATAACCGCCATTTGACGTGCTACTCCTTCATAAAACAGCTGCACACTCCTTGAGATGCTGTCAGGCCAGGTCTTTGGCGCCGTTTACTGTTCTGTACAGTGCCGCTCTGTACAGTGCCTTCTAGGAAAGCTATCATTGTTTGTTGTTTGAAGGGAGCTTGTGTCACACAGGAACGTGGGCAACTGCTACAGGCACAATTGGACAACACACACAAGCATGTGACCATCCACATTCACATTGATTGCATGCAATCACATAATTTCACACACCACCTACTCATGCAGGTCCATGCATATGCAGAGCTGCGGCAACTGGACGTGCTGCTGGGCACCCTCATTGCCTCCTTGTTTGCGACAGACCACGACTGCAGCAACCAAGGTTCGGCAGCAGCAGCAGCAGCAGCAGCAGCAGCTGCTTTAGTCTCCACTGCAGGTAGGGAGTGCACAGGATATACACCCAGGTTAAAAAATAGCACACACACATGCATACAAAGCACTCCCTTGCAAAGTTGAGCTTGCTCTTGCGCACTGTTGGTACTGGCTCGTCGTCGTTCGCTTGCACTTATTCGACGTTCAGCTTTGTCTTGGTACATTTCTCGTCAATGTGTATCATCTCATATCCCTGTTTCTTAGATTCTCCCTTTGGCAACATAATGCCCAATCTTGCTTCTAGTTTAGGCAAGACCCAAAATCGTGTCTCATGCAATGTCGCGCCTGCGACCTGCCACACATTAATTACTATATAATTAAGATGTCACTTGCAACTTGTGCGTGTAGGAGTTCATGCAAGCCCCTCTGACCAGCCATCGCTCGTCGTAGCAGCAGCAGGTGCAGCTGTGGTCACTCAGCCTTCAGTGCTGTTGGCCATCGAGGGTGCTCTGCACAACCTCCCACCTGGTGGGTTGTGTGTGTCTGCGTCTCTGTGCTTGCATGTGTGTAATGCCAGCATCATTGCCAAGCCGTGCTCAACAGCCTGTGCTGCTGCCGTTCAGCTTTCAACCTGCACTTTGCACTGTACGCATTTCTGTTGCCTTGCCTGATGGCTTTCTGCCATCTGCACTGCTTTACATGTCCTCTCAACTCTCAATGCACAGCAACAATCTGCTTGCGCTTGCCTGCATTCTGCTCACCTCTCAGCTATGGACAAAGCTGCTGCTCAGATACTTTCCTGTGCGCAACTCTGCTGAATCACAATGTCTGTGTGTATCTTGCTGTCTTACTCTACATCTTGGGCTGATTTGTGCCTTACACCTTTTGCGCTACCGCTGTTCAAAGTGGGTGTATTGTCGTTCATTCATTTGTCTGTTGTCCTTCCTTGCTGTTCGTTTCACTTTTATCTCCTTCAAACTTGTGACCCTCACCCATTTTTGTCCTTCCTTGCTGTTCGTTTCACTTCTATCTCCTTCAAACTTGTGACCCTCACACATTGTTGTCCTTCCTTGCTGTTCGTTTCACTTTTATCTCCTTCAAAATTGTGACCCTCACACATTGTTGTCCTTCCTTGCTGTTCGTTTCACTTTTATCTCCTTCAAAACTTGTGACCCTCACACATTTTTGTCCTTCCTTGCTGTTCGTTTCACTTTTATCTCCTTCAAACTTGTGACCCTCACCCATTTTTGTCCTTCCTTGCTGTTCGTTTCACTTCTATCTCCTTCAAACTTGTGACCCTCACACATTGTTGTCCTTCCTTGCTGTTCGTTTCACTTTTATCTCCTTCAAAATTGTGACCCTCACACATTGTTGTCCTTCCTTGCTGTTCGTTTCACTTTTATCTCCTTCAAAACTTGTGACCCTCACACATTTTTGTCCTTCCTTGCTGTTCGTTTCACTTTTATCTCCTTCAAACTTGTGACCCTCACACAACGTTGTCCTTCCTTGCTGTTCGTTTCACTTTTATCTCCTTCAAACTTGTGACCCTCACACATTGTTGCCACTGCTTCCCGTCCTACACCGCACTTTTATCACGCTACCAGGCCAATGCGCACCTCTCATGCAAGTGTCATGCAGCAAATTTTCGTCCCTTCTACCAGCATCAAATGCATGGTATCTACTTGCATTCATGTTTTCTTTCTACCAGCATCAAATGCATGGTATCTACTTCAACTTACTAGCCAATGTGCACCTTGTGTGGTGTTGCTGTGCGCGCCGTACCACAACGCGGCCACGGATCCGTCAATTTGAGATTGCTGCCCAGCTGATTGGGATTATGATGGCGCAATTCTGTCCTGTTCCTGAATTTCCACTTGCACTTCTCAACTCCTTGCTTGGAGCCAGGCCAATGTGCTCCACTCGTGAGGTCATTGTCCAGCCAGCTGGGCTCTAGGCTTCGGGGAGACGGCACCGCCCTGGGCATCCATCCACAGCAAGCTAACGAGCACAATTGCTTGGGCGACGGCAAGAAGAAGGCAATGGAGAAAGAGGTTCAGATCAGGCCGTACACTGCGCTTGCTCTTGGCCAGTTGATTGCTTGCTGCTTGTCAGGTGAAAAGTCCTCGTCATGTGTGTCTGTGCTTTGTGTGTGAGCGCGCGGGTGTGTGTCTAAGTGTGTGTGTCGTGTTATTGACGTATGAGTGTGTGAGTGTGTGTGTCGTGTGTATTGGTGTGTATTGACGTATGGGTGTATGAGTGTGTGTGTGTCGTGTGCATTGACGTATGAGTGTATGAGTGTGTGTCGTGTGTATTGACGTATGAGTGTGTGAGTTTGTGTAGTGGATGGATGAAAGGAATAGAGGTTGTTAGCACACTGTGCGCCTTGCACCTGTTGATTGATTCGCAGACAGTTTATAAAAGGACTTTTTCCATCTCTAACACAGAAAAGAAGCCTGCTCAAATCCTGGACAAAAGTAGGCACACATCACAAACACTTAATCATCCGAGCAGCATTCATCCAACCTCCTAATTCTAGCCAACTCTTGACTCTGTCAAGTAAGATTAAATAGCTTGCCACGACCATATTCGCAAGTGGTCGCAAGGCTTGCCCTCTTTTCAGAAACGCTCTAGGCTTGCCGTTGTCATCTTGAGTCCATAAATAATTCTGGGCCTATACTTTCACTCTGTTGCTGCAGCCCTGTATGTGGACCTGAGCAGACCCCCACCCCCACCACACCACACACACACACACACACACACACATACAAGTAAACACGCACGCATGCGCACATGCAGCTCTGCGTGTGGATCTGACCACTGCACACCACATCGCGGGTGGCGTTCAAGACCTGGTGTCCAACACCTTGGCCCCTTCCCTTGCTCGCCTCTTGGCTGTTACCTGCAAAGGGTAGGTGCATATGGAGTGAGCATGAAAGCAGCTAGCAGCATGTATGGTGTATGGTTAGGGTTGGCCAGAACCGTATATGTACGGTGTAGATACGGTGTTTTTGGCAGGGAAATCACCAAACATACGGTCATATACAGTGGATATATACGGTAGTGGCCAACTCTATGTATGGTGCTTACCGCTTGTTGTAGGTCGTGCGTACGCACTTAGATCATTGGGGTAAGGCACCAGCCAGAAAATTGAAGGGGAGTCTCCCAGACCCTGTTAGCGTTTCTTTTTCTCGTGCTCTGTTGCTGTCGGTTTCCAAGGCTTTTTTTCCCGAACAACTGTGACCATGGTGGAAGCGACCACTGCTTATGTGAGTCTTACGCTTGTGTACTTAAACTTACATGACTACACGTTTGTGAATAAAGCAAAGACCAAGGGCAGGGATGCACATGAGCCCCCTCTGACAAATAAAATGCCAATATCTAGGACGATTGTTTGATATAATGATAATAATATGATTATCCTATAAGTAATTTCTGATGGTGATACATATGAGTTTTCACATAAGGCTATTGGTGTATGCAACCTCGAATTTGCAGCCTGTAAACACACGAGGTGAAGCCAATGATCTTGACAAGCGCAGTAGTTGCACCACCAGCCGCTTGTTACGTATACAAACATGCACTCATACATATACACAAGTACATACTGCGTACATCCAAGTACGTAAATATGCATCACGTACTGACTGAGCAAGCGGCATCCCAAAACATACACTTGTACAAACACAAGCATGGACATACCCAAAGCAAACACACTCACACACACAGGCTGAGCAAACGGCACAGTCCCCTGAATGCAGCCTCAGCCGCGCAGCTGGCCATGCTGCTAGATGTGTACGCAGCATGTGTGCGCCTGCATGCAATGTGTGCTGCCATGCACCCAGGGGTGGCTGCTCTACCTGGCATGGCAGAGCAGCTGGGGGGTGGGGTGGGGGAAGGCGCTGTGAAGGGGCTGGAAGCTGATCGAGGGTCGTATGGAGCCACAGCCCTGCCGGGCATCGTGGAGGGGTTGCAAGATGGCCAGGGGTCCATGGCTGTGGTTGCAGAGCAGAACTGGGGATACTTTCAGCCCATCTTCAATGCAGCTGGTGCGTATTCTTCCCGTGAGCAATGCAAGGGGTGTTGAGCGCTTGAAATTCATGTTTTGGGGGCCTTCAGTGATTTGAATTTGCAAGCAGGGTGTTGAGTGCTGGTCACGGCTTTTGGCACCACTTTTAAACTGCTTGTTTTGGTGCCGTGGACGAGCTGCTCCACACTGTGTAAGTCAACATATAGGAATTGAAACAATGCAAAAGCAAAGTACACTTGACGACTCACATGGTGGAGGGAGGCTTGCAATGAGACAATACAAAAGCAAAGTACACTTGATGACTCACATGGTGGAGGGAGGCTTGCATTGAGCTTGAGACGAGGGTGTCTGATACCCATGGTCCACCGTCAAGCCTGCTTTTGGTGCGTCAGGTTTGATACTGACAGGCACAGATCGCTGGACTTTGCTCTTTGGGGCACGCCACTTCTTGTACGTCGTGCAAGCTGTTCAAAAACTCTTTCCTTGCTTGGTGTTACGTGGTGCTGGTGGTCGTTGAGGGACTTATCCTGCTGTATATTGTATATTTGTAAGTATTTTTGTTTGCCTGAATGATGCTGGAAGTCGTCACTTGTCCAGGATAGGTCTGTCAGGCTGCTGTTGATGGTGGCGTCACTTTTTGCTTGATAGTCTGCCTGCCTCATGCCACAAAAGCATTCTGCTTCTGCTCCTAACCTGCATGCAAACCCCTTTCTGATCTGTAGATTGTGTTATGAGTCATAATTTATGACAAGGATTGAGGACCGCATTGAAAGTGTGGCACTGCCCACGTTCTTGTGTGTGTTATGATCACAGTTTACCACATCCAGCAGCCGGAATTGATTCATGCAAGAGCTGTGCGCAAGGCCCTGGAGGGAATACGCTTGCCAAATACCTGTACCTTCTCAAAACAGCACACCAATGCAACTAATCAACTTTGTCTGTTCATTTGTACAGGAGATGGTGGGGATGCTGCAAAGGCTGTGCGCAAGGCCCTGAAGAAGCACCAGCCCCCCCTACCCACCCCTCTTCTTAGTAGTAGCACAGTAGCTTGCTACATGCTCCTGCCAGTGCTGGGGCAGCACTTCTTGGGCTCTGCACTGCAGGTGTGTTTCTGGGGTGTGCAAGAAAGCTGCTATGATAGATTGTACATGTGTGCTAATTTGTATGCATGTCATTTTAGTTTTTGTGCAGCTGTGTGATTGCAGGCGTTTGTGTTTGAATATGTGCGTACAGGTACATGTGTTGGAGTGTATGCAAGCACGGGTGAAACAAGTGTGTCATGATGTGTATTTTGTGTTCAAGTTGAGGCGTGTTTCAACAAACTGAGTATGATGGTGTAAAATACGCATTCAAGTCGAGGCTTATTAACAGCAAACCTACAATCTTACCGCAGGAGGAGGTTCAGGGCTTTGGCGGCATGGCTGGTGCTACTTCTGGTGCAGCAGGCATGGCTGGCGTGATAGCACACGGCTCAGGGAGCGCTGAGTGTGCAGCCGCCCTCGGCTCTTCAATACACCACTGCATGCTGCAGCGTGGGTGTGTGCTGCGTGAGCAAGCTCTGCGATTGGGTCATGTGTGCAGGGGGGGCCAGTGGTGCGGGGGAAAGGGTAGCAGGGATGGCGGTGAGGGAGGTCTACAGGAAGGAGGGGCTGATGCACGTGATGTGCTCCTTGGGGATTGTGAAGCAGAGCTGCGTGCTTTGGTAGGGCAGCTGCTCACAGCTCCTGCTGCTGCTTCACTAGCTGGCGGTTCACTTAGGCAGGAGCAGGATGGGGGCACGTCAGGCTTGACTGCGCAAGCTCTGTGTTCCCCGTCTGCACACACTGACAAGTTGCTGCCGGACGCAAGCGCAGCTGTTGTGCACACGCTAGTGCAGGGTGGGGTAGGAAACGCAGGGGGGGGTGGGAGGTGCATCAGCCATGCCGCTGCTGCTGCTGTGGCCGCTGTGTCCACCCTCACACATCCCCTCTCTCCACCATCTGCTGCCCAAACCGTTGATGCCACCCTTGCTCCCACCCACAACTCAAGCCAGCTTTCCACCCACAAAGCGTCCCGCTCCCACCATACAGCAGTGCGCTGCAGTATCCCACCACGTCCCCCCTCCTTGTTGCCCCTTGCCTGGGGGGGCGCATTGCATGTGCTGGCTGTGTGGGCAGCTTGGGCCGACCCACGCGCACTGACAGCCACGCTGCAGCTGCTGCTGGCTAGCTGTGTGGAGGGGAAGCTGCTGCAAGAGGTCAGCACAACGGCCAGCCTCGTCAGCAGTGGCCAGAGGGGCAGGGGCAGTTACGAGAGTGGGACTGGCAGCAGTGGTGGTGGTGGTGGTGGTAGTGTGGAGGATGGTGGTATGCTGGGGCAGTTGTGTGATGCAGGTGGCAAGCTGCTGGGCCTTGCAGAGGTGCAGGCGCTCCCAGAGGTGGGTTTACCTATTTATGACTCTTTCCCCGTGTGGGGATCAGTGATGCAGGCGTGCGTGGGTCTGTGGTAAATGTGTTGGTCCGCGAAGGGTGGTGCATGCGAGGGTCGGTGGTGTTTGCGCGGCAAGGCATATCACTGATCTAGCTGACAACCAGCTCAGCAATCTTTTTTGAACGCAGGTTGCAGTGATTGGAACCGTGCATTTCATATAGGTGACACCTCTGATTCATAAGCAAAGCACTTTCCTCTGTATGCAGGTTGCGGTGATTGGAACCGTGCATTTCATCTAGGTGACACCTCTGATTCATAAGCAAAGCACTTTCCTCTGTACGCAGGTTGCAGCTTGCCTGCCGCAGGCAGCAATGGCATTGTGCACCCAGCTGATGGGTAGGGCTGCTGGACACCTGGTCTTTAGAGTCAACACAGAGGACGGCAGCGGATCAGGTGGGGGAGGAAGTGAGGTGATACGTTTTGAAATCCTCTCTCTTCTCTTTCAGAAGTATCTAGGTGTAGTACACAAACATTCAAGGATAATGAACGATAAGGTAAGGACATAAAGGAGGCTGTAAACGTGTGCAGGAAGGGGGGTTCCGGGATTTTTAAAGTGAGGGAACCTATAAGAGGGAAACAGGCTGAGTGCTGTGTTCTTGTGTGCCATGTACCATCGTTCCTTGCCCTCTGTCCCACCATCTAGCCTGATTCAAGAGCACCTTGTTCTGGGTTATTCTGGGGCGCAGAGGATGAGTCATTCGTCCACATGCCTGTGCCACCTGGCTCCAAGTTGAAGTAGCATCGCCTGTAAGACACAGACATGAAACACTCCCAACGTATACAGGCGTGCACCAGCTCCTGTCTAAAATCAACAGCGCCGCTTGTAGCACCATTATTGCAGGGCACACACGTGCATGCAACACCACCAACGCACGCAGGCATGCTCCAGCTCATGTCCGCGTTCCTACAGCACTACGAAGGGGCAGACATGACAGAGGGGCACTGGCTAAGCAGCCAGGGTGTCAGCAAGGCTCTGACCAAGGCTGTGAAGCGCCAGGTCAAGCAGCTGAAGAGCATACAGGAACAGGCTGATGAAAAAGGTAGGTGGATTGTGAGGTGGATTTGAGAATGCTGTTGCGTGCGCATGCTGCACACATGTACACAAAATTGCAGATGCACTGGATTGCACATATAACTTGACATGACTAGATCCTGCTGTTCGGCAACTTCCCTTCCCAACAACGCACATTCATACGCAGACATGTACACATACAGGCACATAAACTAAGTGCATTACGTATCCACACTTGCCGTGGCACAGGTCATGTTTTTGCGACTGACACCAACGCCACTGCTGCCCAAAGAAGCGCAGCATTGAGAGAGTTGCATCGGATGCAGCTGCTGCTCACGTGCGAGTGCACAAGGCTGCAGTTGGGGTGCATGTCTTATGAAGGGCTGACAGCTTTGGAGGCACATTGTATGGCATGGACGGTGGGGCTTGTGGAGCTGCTGCAGCTGCTGCAGCAGCAGACGCAGAGGGAACAGGCACAGCAGCAGGCGGGGGAAGGAGAGGATGGAGAGTTATTGCAAAGCACGGTTGAAGGCGTCAGTACAGCGGGCAGCAGGGGTCTCTCAGCTGAGGAGCACAGGAAGGAAAAGAAAAAGAAAAAAAAGAGGCAGGGGGCCGTGGCGTCTGATGCAGCCCATGAGGAGGAGCCCGTGTGCAGTAGCGGCTGCTGCCTTATTAAGCTGCAGGGTGAACTGCTTGCCTGCAGCAGGGGATGCACGCAGCTGCTGTGCAGGGTCCAGCAGGAGCTACTGGTGACCGCACCACCGTCAGCAACAGTAGCACCACCACTCTCAGGAGCACACACACCCACGCCTGGTGCACAGCAGGAAGGCAGCGGCAACGGCAGCAGTGCCTTAGTCACCCCCACCCTTCCTACACGCCTGGCCATACAATGGCACCTGCTTGCTGGTGCGTTCCTCTCCTCCTCCACCATGCATGTTTGCCTGCAGCAGCAGCAGCAGCAGCAGCAAGAAACACAGCAGTACCTACACCAGCAGCAGGACACCGCACTTGAACCTCCCCTTGCAAGGCTCAGCCACCAGGCCTTATGGGGCGTGCTGCGCATGGGATTACAGCAGGCACAGCGTGCTTGCTTGCCCAACACGGCAACAGCAGCAGCGTCAAGCCACACTAGCCCTGTCAGGGAGAGGGGTGATGCAGATGGGGGAGTGGGGGTGGGCTTTGTGCTAAAGGTAGCCCTCAAGCAGCTCAGCATTGCCACCCAGGCTGCTGGTGCATGCTGGAGTGGGGGAGGAGCCACAGTAGCAGTTGGTGGGCCCTGCACAGGGTTTGGCGGTGTTGGTGGTGCAGGACTGGACAATGCTGGTAGCACAGGTGGCGTGGAGCGTGTCCGAGCCTGCTCCTCAAATCTTGCAGTGCTTCCTTGCACTGCTGCTGTAAAGTCTGCCACCGCGGCTGCTTCAGCCGCCGCAGCTGTGAGTGCACTTGCTGGGCACGTGGAGTGGCTGCATACGGGTAGAGGGGTGGGGTTGGGGAGCCGCGGTGCAAAGAAACGGAGTGCGAAAAGGGAGTGTGCAGAAGTGGTGGGAGTGGTGCTTGAGGAAGCGGGGAGGGGTTTGGGGGAGGTGAGGGTGGCGGTGCAGGACTTGATGGCCAGTTTGGAAGGGCAGGTGCAGGTGGGGGGGCAAGGGAGCATGGACGGTCTGAGAGGGGGTGCTGAAAAAGGAGGGGAGCAGTGGGTGTCGGTGCTGGGGCTGCAGCACTGCCTGTCCTGCCAGGCATCTCTCACACGAATAGCAGCAGCAGCAGCAGCGGCAGCAGCAAGTGGGAGCCAGCACAGCAGCACTGGTGACACCGCCCCGCCTGCTCATAAGCTCATCAAGACAGGCGGCGCTGCCTCAATCTCCCGTAGCCCAAGGGGGGCAGCCCTTACACAAGGAGGCACACTCGACTGCAATGGCACACATGGCAGGTCTGGGGGAGCCCAGCATGCCCACCCTTGCATGCGCGTGGTGGCAGACATTGGTGCCAGCCTCCCGTCCACACTGCAGCTGGTGCAGCACCTGCTGCTGTGGCCCTCTGAAGATGGGAGCGGCAGCAGGGCAGCTGCCCACAATTGCGCTGCAGGCAGCCTTCCACAAAAACCCGCCATTTACCAACATGAGCAGCTGCAGCAGCAGCAGCTGCGTACACTGTTGATTGCTGAGGGAATCCGTCCTCCAATTCCTCAGCCCCGTCTACCTCCTAGTCTGCAGCTTGCAGTGGCTGACCTGCTGCACGCGTCTTCCCAACTGTGGCCAAGCAGAGTTGCGTGGAGTGCTGGCAGTGAAGGTGGCGGTGTGGCTGGTGATGTGGGGCAGGGGCTCCGACAAAGTACGATGGGGTCTGGCGGTGTCAAAGTGGGAGAAGACCGCAGTGAAGACCAGGGGGGCGAGGGAAGGGGAGAGAGGAGGTCTGCTGTGTCTGTGCCCTCCGTGCCTTTTAGCCGTGGCAGCTTCCTACGGTTTCAAAAGCAGCGTGACGTGTTAGGGGAGGGGGTTGCTGGGGCTGGGGGAGGAGGGGGGAATTTGGCAGGGGGTGTCGAAGAGGAGCATGGTCTGCTGCATGCATTGGTGGGGCTGCATGTAGAGGCAGTTGCAAAGTGGTGCCCTTCCCAGATAGCTCCTCAGCCATGCAGGTGTGTGGATGTAAAATTGGGGATGAGAGTGGGTCAGATCAACAATGCAACGGCATGTGTCCCTCCTTTTAATTCTTGTCCACAGTCCTGAAGCAAAGAACAGTGCTGGGTATATGTGTAGTATGGCATGCATTCTCAACACGCAGCTCCAAAGGATTGCATGCAATGTGCAAAAGCATGTCAGGAGGAGCACTGCAAATCATTCTTGTGTGGAAATAGATCCGCATAGATGTCCTGTCATGTGTCATGTACCCAGGATTTGCCAGGACCTCATCCTTAAAGTATATGTGTGTGTGCATGTGCACAACTCTGGCCAACCCAACGCACGCCTCTCCTCCCAAAAGCGCTTTTCTCGTTGCCTCACCAATATGTCTTCATTTTTTTTTGTGAGCCATGCATACCTGACCTTCACCAACCTGGTGCTTCACTTCTCTTGGTGTTTGCATAGGGGAGGTGTGTGGGGAGCATTGCTAGCTGATCTGCATCCTCGTAGCGAGTCTGCTCGTGTACGTGGTGCGCTGCTGGCGTCCCTCAGGTGCGGTTATGCTGTTGCATGTTTGTACCCGCTCATGTTTGCATCATTCTAGACATACCTACACATTATCATGTTGGCAGACTGCAGCAGTTTCGTGTGGTCTGATGTTGGCTGCCCAACAATGCAAAATGCTAAGCAGCCAAGTATCTGAATTTTAAGCTCTTGCAGACACTCCCTGAGCTGTGCAGGATTGAGCCCAAATCTCTGCACCAAACCGCAACATTTCTCCTTTGCGTGTTGTGTGGTTCTCTTCAACAACCGTGTGGCTATTTGCTTTCCATGTCAGTTTGTTTTTGTTGCAATGCATGTGCGGTTTGTGCACATACCGCTTGGCACTATAAGTAGCCCAAACGCTCGCTGCGAACGGAGATTTATAGCCTGCACCCCAGGCTGCTTCCCTGCTGTATAAAACTGTCTAGGTTTTTTATGCCTTGCCTAAACCTATCAGAAGTATTTCAGCATCCCCCTTGTTGGATATTAATTTTCATGCCACGTTCAAAATATTTATGACTCAGATCGTATCAAGTGATGCCCAGCCTCTCCACCCACAGGTCTCTCCTACACGGCATGAGCACCTCCCATTTCCGCAGCACCTTGACAGCCCTAGAAGCTAGCCTGCCCGTATGTATCATGCATGCCACCTCCCTCCCTGACACGGGCAGCAGACTGTCTGGCAGTGGTGGTCAGTCACAGTGGATGACTCTACCCTCTGAGCAGCAGCAGCAGCAGCAGCAGCAGCAGCAGCAGCAGCAACAACAGCAACAGCTCCTCCAGTTTGCCGTCCCCTTTGTACCAAGCGATTGCTCCTCCTCTTCTCGTCTGGCGGCTGTGCTGCAGTGGCTACTGGTGAGTGAAAAGGGGGAAAACACTAAACAGGCATAAAGGAGAAAGGAGCCACTTTGACACGAACTGCTTTGTCTCTTTGTAAAAAAATTACTTTTACGGAGACATGTGGAGATTTACTTGAGACAGTACTACAAAGTTCATCAAAGCTCTGACAGCTGGGGTGGTTGCCGCCCTCTCTCTATTTGTTGCTGCACCACTATTGCTGCACCACCCTCTGGTGCATACACAGCGTACCATGAGACAGCATGCCTCAGCTTATAGCAAGTGTGGCGGAGAAGGAGGCTGTCCCACATAAAGCAGCATCCCAAATTACAAACTCTGGCACTTCTTCACCACGATTTGCATCCTCTTCTCGCCTTTCACTCATGATTTGTACTCTCTTTCTCTCTCTCTCTGTCTCTCTCCCCTTGCACATCGCAATCCTTGCACCCGCTACACAAACCTCTCCTCCTCTCCACACTTAGTTGCACAGCAGATTCGACTCAACGTGCACGTTGCACTCCTGCAGGCACTCAACCCCCTTGATCGACACAAAAATATTGGCACAGACATTTTCTCAAACCTGTATTAAACACGCATCTGCATGAAGGCACTCACGGGTGCCATCCACATTGCCCTCTTTGCACTCACTTCCCATTTGCATAAACATCACTCCCTACACGTGTGCATTTCATCTCTCAGGTGGCCATGGAGGTGGACATCAGCCCGCGCAAAGCCCGTGCAGCTGCCCACCTTGCCACACACGCTCTGAATCAAGTGTGCCTGCTGCTCAGCAGCATTTCTCAGCAGCACAGTCGAGGTGTGGACATCTGTGTTTGAATGTGCATTATTGGGCATGTGCGCGAAAGTGGGCTTTTTTGTTCTTTATGTGTGCATGTACGTACACAACTACCTCCCGTCTGTGGCTGCAGCAGTAGCATCATCAATGGCTTTGTCTGTATACAGGCATGTGCATGTGTGTGGAGATCCCTGAGACAAACAATCTGCTTGTTGCAAGTCTACAATGCATAGTGGCAGCATCCCTGGCCATGTCCACGCTTGCTTTCGGGCATAGCATGCATCCTCACATTTTAGCGCAGCAGTAGGCAGGCAAGCAGGCAGGCATGCTGCCAGGTGGGGAACACAATTTTGTTCATGTCTTTGTGTGTATGGTGTGGTGCTGTGTGGACACAATGGCAATTGCCTGCATCCTCTGGTGCTGTGTGATGGCGTTGGCTGACTTCCTGAACGTACTAGCTCCAGCAGAGCACCGTCCACCCTGCCAACAAATCCCAGTATTCCTGTCCCTCAAACCAAGCTACTCAATTCACGCGCCAGGAGTGATAGCATCCTGAATGCCATCCTTAGTGTTATGGGTACAAGCATATACATTTTTGCGTACGCACACACACGCACATGCACTTACACACACATACACACATACACACACACACACGAACAAGCAAACATAGGTGCACACACACACTCGATGAAACTTAACCCCTCACCCACAGAGCCTGAGTCTGCTCTGACATGCTGCTGGCTGGCCCTGCGCTTTTTGGAGTCTGTGATAGGCCGGGAGGCAAAGTTCAGACTGAGCGATGCCCAGGTGAGCACTACACATCAATTAGTTGTCAAAAGTGAGAAGAATGCCTTCTCTGCTTAATATTGGTTCATTGTCTCCGAATGAGTAAGAGGAGGCTGCCAGATACAAGATTCTTTTGCGTGTCGAGCTTGTGATGCACGGCAGTTGCATGGCGCTAAAGAGCGAGATGCTGCTGTCAATTCCCTGCCTTTTATGCATTCACATTGTCTAGGGTGGATTTAAGCCGTACAAATGTTTTGTATTCTCGGTGTATACCGTCTTGCGCTTTTAGTATTGCGAGGCCTACTTTTTGCGAGGTGCCGAAATAATTAGAACAATTAATTTGCGAGCATTAAGCTTTTGCGAGGCCCCTGAAAAGTTTAGGAAATTTGCGAACTTTGCGAATTTGGGAATTTCTCGTGCTCTCCTCTCTGTATCTATTCAGTGTTGGTTTACATCAAAGTCTGAGACGAATTTTATGGCTCCTAACTTCAGCCTGAGGAGTTACTCTTGCATTGCCTCCCCCCCCTCCTCCTCCCCCTCCTCCTCCTCCGTGGTGGTCTCTGAAATCTCCAAGGTTTCGAGGCCCCTGCTCCTGCCCCT